>Ga0306921_10000783_pt1 | contig 29513 bp, 23 predicted proteins | sample sta12Cox44000080_FD_203760 | JGI IMG/M metagenome (GOLD analysis project Ga0306921, IMG submission 203760) | Lab enrichment of tropical soil microbial communities from Luquillo Experimental Forest, Puerto Rico - statoxic.12C.oxic.44.000.080 (v2)... | ecosystem: Environmental > Terrestrial >... | reverse complement strand
AAACCCGATCAGGCCTCGTATCGCGCAGCCTGATCAAGACATCCTCTAAGGCCAAACATGACTGAACCTGCCCGGCAGCCGCTCGCCGACACCGAGCATTCCATGGCAACGGAATATGGTGCGGAATCGATCCGGGTGCTGAAAGGCCTCGATGCCGTCCGCAAGCGGCCGGGCATGTATATCGGCGACACCGACGATGGCTCGGGCCTGCATCACATGGTCTACGAGGTCGTCGATAACGCGATCGACGAGGCGCTCGCCGGCTTTGCTTCCGCGGTGGAGGTCATCCTCAACGCCGACAATTCCGTGACCGTTCGCGACGACGGACGCGGCATTCCCGTCGACATCCACAAGGGCGAAGGCGTGTCGGCGGCCGAGGTCATCATGACCCAGCTGCATGCCGGCGGAAAATTCGACCAGAACTCCTATAAGGTCTCGGGCGGCCTGCATGGCGTCGGTGTTTCCGTGGTCAATGCGCTGTCGAGCCGGCTGCAGCTCAAGGTGTGGCGCGACGGCAAGGAGCATTATGTCGAATTCGCCCATGGCGAGACCGTGGCGCCGCTCAAAGTGGTCGGCGAAGCCAAGGGCGGCCGCCGCGGCACCGAAGTCACCTTCCTTGCCTCCAGTGCCACCTTCAAGAACATCGAATATGATTTCGCGACGCTGGAGCACCGCCTGCGCGAGCTCGCTTTCCTCAATTCCGGCGTCAATATCGTGCTCTCGGACATGCGTCACGCTGTCGAGAAGCGCGAGGAGATGCATTACAGCGGCGGGGTGGAGGAGTTCGTCAGATATCTCGATCGCAACAAGAAGGCGATCGTACCCGCGCCGATCATGGTACGCTCGGAGATGAACGGCATCGGCGTCGAGGCCGCGCTCTGGTGGAACGACAGCTATCATGAGAACGTGCTGTGCTTCACCAACAACATCCCGCAACGCGACGGCGGCACGCATCTGGCCGGATTCCGCGGCGCGTTGACGCGCCAGGTCAACGGTTATGCCGAGGTCAATGCGAAAAAGGAAAAGATCCAGCTCACCGGCGACGACTGTCGCGAGGGTCTTACCGCCGTGCTTTCGGTGAAAGTCCCCGATCCGAAATTCTCCTCGCAGACCAAGGACAAGCTCGTCTCCTCCGAAGTGCGCCCGGTGGTCGAGAACGTCATCAACGAGGCGCTCGCCGCCTGGTTCGAGGAACATCCGACCGAAGCCAAGGTAATCGTCGGCAAGGTGATCCAGGCCGCCGCTGCGCGCGAGGCCGCGCGCAAGGCGCGCGAGCTCACCCGCAAGAACCCCTTGAGCGTTTCCTCGCTGCCGGGAAAGCTCGCCGATTGCCAGGAGAAGGACCCGGCCAAGTCCGAACTCTTCATCGTCGAGGGCGATTCGGCCGGAGGCAGCGCCAAGATGGGCCGCAACCGCGAGTTCCAGGCCGTGCTGCCGCTGCGCGGCAAGATCCTCAACGTAGAGCGCGTGCGCCCCGACAAGATGCTGTCAAGCGAACAGATCGGCACGCTGATCACCGCGCTCGGCACCGGCATCAGCGACGATTTCTCCGTCGACAAGCTGCGCTATCACAAGATCATCGTGATGACGGACGCCGACGTCGACGGCGCCCACATCCGCACCCTGCTGCTCACCTTCTTCTACCGGCAGATGCGCGAGATCATCGACCACGGTTACCTCTATATCGCCCAGCCGCCGCTCTACAAGGTGACGCGCGGCAAGTCGGAACAATACCTGAAGGACGAGCGCGCGCTGGAAGACTATCTGATCGAAGCCGGGCTCGACGAATGCGTGTTCCGGCCGGCCAGCGGCGAGGACCGCAAGGGCCGCGACCTGTTGTTCCTCGTCGAGGATGCCCGCATCATCCGCAACGTGCTGCGCAATCTGCACAGCCGCTATAACCGCAAGGTCGTCGAGCAGGCCGCAATCGCCGGCGTGCTGCGGCAGGAGATTTTCGGCGATTTGGCCAAGGCGACCGCTGCCGCCGGCTACATAGCAAGACGGCTCGACGCGCTGGCTGACGAAGTCGAGCGCGGCTGGAGCGGTCGCTTCACCGAGGGCCAGGGTTTCCTGTTCGAGCGCACTGTGCGCGGCGTAAAGGACGCCGCAATCATCGACGATGCCCTGCTTGGATCGGCCGATGCGCGCAAGCTCGATGATTACGCAGCCAGGCTGCAGCAGGCCTATGCGCGGCCGGGGCTTTTGCGACGCAAGGACGCCGAGACCACAATTCACGGCCCTGTCGATCTGTTCGAGGCTGTCATCGAGGCCGGTCGCAAGGGCCTGACGCTGCAGCGTTACAAAGGCCTCGGCGAAATGAATCCGGACCAGCTCTGGGAAACCACGCTCGACGTCGAAGCGCGCTCGCTGTTGCAGGTGAAGATCAAGGAGGTCGACGAGGCCGACGACATCTTCACCAAGCTGATGGGGGATGTGGTCGAACCGCGCCGCGAGTTCATCCAGGACAACTCGCTTTCCGCCAACGTCGACGTCTAGGAATTTCCCTGGTGCCGCCCATTCAATATATCGTTGAGGGCGGCCACCGGCTCCGCGGCGCCATCGAGCCCGCCGGCAACAAGAACGCGGCACTGCCAATCATCGCGGCCGCCCTCCTCACAGAGCAGCCGGTGACGCTGGAAAATGTTCCGCGCATTCGCGATACCGAAACGCTTGTGGAATTGGTCCGTTCGGTCGGCGCGTCGGCCGAATGGCGCGGACGCAATCGGCTGACTATCCACGCAAGCGACATCCGCGCCGCCGATCTCGACCCCGAACTTTGCGCCCGGATCAGGGCCTCGATCCTGCTCGCCGGCCCCCTGCTTGCGCGTTGCGGCGAGGTGTCGCTGCCGCCGCCCGGCGGCGACGTGATCGGCCGCAGGCGGCTGGACACGCATCTGCTTGCCTTCGAGCAGCTGGGTGCCAGCGTAGGCACGACTGGCCGGCTGGAGTTTCGCTGTACACGGCTCAGGGGCGCCGATGTCTTTCTCGACGAACCGAGCGTGACCGCAACCGAGAACGCCCTGATCGCAGCCGTTGCCGCGCACGGCACGACCTATCTGCGCAACGCGGCCTCAGAACCGCATGTGCAGGACCTCGCGCATTTCCTGGTTTCGCTCGGCGCGCGCATCGACGGTATCGGCACCAACACCATGGTGGTGCACGGGCCGGCCGCGCTCGGGACCGCCAGCTATTCGATCCAGCCCGACCACATCGAGGTGGGCTCGTTGATCGGGCTTGCCGCGGTCACGCGCTCGCCGCTGCGCATCATGCGCGCGGGCGTCGACCATCTGCGCTCGATCCGGATGGGTTTCGAGCGTCTCGGCATCGTTTCCGAGGTCGCCGGCGACGATCTCATCGTGCCCTCCGACCAGACGCTGAAGATCAAGGATGATTTTGGCGGCCACGTGCCGAAGCTCGAGGACCAGCCATGGCCAGCCTTCCCGGCCGACCTGATGTCGATTGCGATCGTTACCGCAAGCCAGTGCGACGGCGTGATCCTGATGTTCGAAAAGATGTTCGAATCGCGGATGTTCTTCGTCGACAAGCTGATCTCGATGGGCGCGCGCATCGTGCTGTGCGATCCGCACCGCGCCCTCGTGGCGGGACCGAGCCGGCTGCGCGGTGCCTCGATGATCTCCCCGGACATCCGCGCCGGCATGGCGATGCTGCTCGCCGCCGTCTGCGCCGAGGGCACCAGCACGATCAACAACGCCGACCAGATCGAGCGCGGCTATGAGCGCATCGACGAACGTCTCAACGCGCTCGGCGCCAGGATCACGCGGGTGCCGGAACGGGCGCGGTAACGGCGGAAGCGGTTGCGGGGAGCGAGCGCGTTGGGCCGGGCAGGCTCTAGCCCCTCACCGCGCTGAGTTTCGCGTATTGGGGATGTCGACAACAAGGGTGTCAAATTCTGTCTTCATCGGAGCGTCGATGATTGGCTGATCCGGCAATTTTTCCGATGGTCCATACCATGGTCGCCTTTCGGTGATGCCTCCCTCAAGCGCGTTCGCGATCAATCTGCCGATTTCGTCGCCCTGGAGAGGCACCAGCTTCTTTTCAGAATCATATTTGTAGAGTTGAGGGCAAAAAAACACGGCATGAATGCGCGGATCAAACCCTTCCACGAGGAGGAAATGCTTCGCCTCAAGCAGAATGTTGTATTTTTTTATAATTTTTTGTTCCAGCGTCGAGCGGGCAACGCGCAACCGTTCAGGCGACGGACCGATGATGGTCCCGGCCTCCAACAAAATCACCCAGTCCTTGTTTCTGGCGTTATCGGGATGGACAGGGATCAGGTGACTTGGCACTTTTCTTCGAAAGATGCCCATAGCGGTCCCGTTCAACGGCCTGCCGTCAGACATCAAGGATAACAACACGGCTAACGAGGTCAATCACTTCAACGCTGGCGCAAAGCGAAACTGACCCCTTTGAAACTGCCCTAGACGGAGATTGATGCATCAGGAAACGCGCGTATTTATGTGACCGATCCGCCGCCACGGACTTGCGCGATCCGGCTACGATGGGCGAGAATGACGCAGCCGGGTGAACCAGGTCATGGCCCCCACGACGCACTATGCCAAGAGCGGTGACGTTCACATCGCATATCAGGTCGTCGGTGAAGGGCCCATCGATCTGGTGCTTATTCATGGCTTCATCTCTCATCTCGAAAATCAGTGGGAGAACCCGGCATTGGCTCGGTTCCTCGACCGTTTGGCCTCATTCAGTCGCCTGATCGTCTTTGACAAGCGCGGCACGGGCCTGTCGGACCGCGTTGCAGAGAGCGCGCTCCCGACGCTCGAACAGCGGATGGATGATATCCGTGCCGTCATGGACGCGACGGGCTCAAGTCGTGCCGCCATGTTCGGCCTCTCCGAGGGCGGGCCGCTTTCAACATTGTTTGCCGCGACCTATCCCGCGCGAACCGCCGCGCTGATCATGTTCGGCGCTTATGCGAAATGGATTCGCAGCGAAGACTATCCGTGGGCCCCCACGCGCGAGCAGCACGAAGCAGCTCTCGAAGCTTACGAAAAGCATTGGGGAACACCGATCGGTCTCAAGATCTTGGCCCCCAGCGTCGCCAATGACGAACGGATGCGGCAATGGTACGCGCGCCACCAGCGCGTATCGGCCAGCCCTGGTGCTGGTGTCACACTTTATCGGATGAACATCGAGGTTGATATCCGCGCCATCCTGCCGACGATCAGGGTACCCACATTGATTCTCCACCGCAGCGGCGATCGATTGCTGCCCTGCCAAGGCGCTCGCTACATGGCCGGGCAGATCCCGGCGGCAAAGTTCGTTGAGCTTCCCGGCGATGACCACATTCCCTGGATCGGCGACACCGAGCCGCTGCTGGCGGCGGTCCAGGAGTTCCTGACAGGAGAAACTCCCGTTCTGGAAGCAGACCGCGTTCTCGCGACCGTCCTCTTCATCGACATTGTGCAGTCGACCCAGCGCGCAACGGCGATCGGGGATACGCGCTGGCGGGACCTTGTCGACAATTATCAGCAACAGGTTGGCAAGGAAGTCGCGCGTTTCGGCGGCCGGGTCGTGAACACCGCGGGCGACGGCGTCTTTGCAACCTTTGACGGTCCAGCGCGTGCGATCAAGTGTGCCCGCGCGGTCAGGAACGCGGTTGGCGCGTTGGGGTTGGCGATCCGCTGCGGTATTCATACCGGCGAGTGCGTCATCGAAGGCAATGATGTGGCCGGCATAGCCGTCCACATCGGTGCCCGCGTGGCGGCCCGAGCCAACCCTGGGGAGATTCTCATCTCCAGCACAGTGAAAGACCTGATCGCCGGATCGGGAGTCGAGTGCCTGGATCGAGGTTCGCATGTCCTCAAAGGCGTCGACGGCCGGTGGCGGCTTTTCGCCGTCAAAGGATGAGTTCGGTCCGTCGCACCACTCGCCTGGCACTCAACCTTGCCGCACGATTCGGACAGGAACAGCCGGAATACCGGCGGAGGACGTGGTCATTGATCCCGTTTATTTGGTAGACATGGCATCGTGCCGCGCGCATGGCTCGGCTGCGGCAGACAGATGGTCGTTACCATTCGACAACCGGGAGGGGAGCGATAATGAAGGCCATGGTCGTCCGCGAGCACGGCGGGCTGGAGCAGCTCAAGCTTGAGCCCGATTTTCCGGAGCCCAGGCCGGGCGAAGGCGATGTCATCGTTCGCGTGCGGGCGTCGTCACTGAATTATCATGACGTCTTCACCCGGCGCGGAATGCCGGGAATCAAGCTGCAGATGCCGCTGATCATGGGCCTCGACGTCGCGGGCGAGGTTCTCGAGCTGGGAGCTGATGTCACGGACTGGCGGGTGGGCGATCGCGTTCTGGTCGATCCGATCAATCGGATTGAGGGCGGCCTCGTCGGCGAGACGATCCACGGAGGCCTGGCTGAACGCTGTCGCGTGCGCGCGCACCAGCTCGTTCGCATTCCGGATGGCGTGAGCTTTGAGCAGGCTGCCGCCTTGCCGGTGGCTTACGGAACGGCCCGGCGGATGATGATAACTAACGGACGGGTCACGGCCGGCGAGAAGATCCTGATTCTGGGTGCCTCAGGAGGTGTCGGAGTGTGCTGCCTTCAGCTTGCCAAGATCGCGGGCGCCACCGTCGTCGCATGCGCCGGCAGTGAGGAAAAGGCAGCGCGGCTGAAAGAACTCGGCGCCGACCATGTTATCAACTACACCAGCAATGACTTCGTAAAATCTGCGTACGATCTTTACGGCAAGCCGTCACGGCGCGGCGCCGATGCAGACAAAGGCTTCGATGTCGTCGTCAACTATACCGGCGGCGACACCTGGGTGCCGTCGATGAAATGTCTGCGGGTGGGCGGTCGGCTGTTGACTTGCGGGGCCACCGCAGGCTTTGCCCCGACCGAGGACATTCGCTTCATCTGGACATTCGAGCTGAAGATCCAGGGGTCGAATGGCTGGGCGCGCGCCGACATCGAGGCGCTGCTTCAGCTCGTCCAAAGCGGGGCATTAAAAGTCGTCATCCAGAAGACCTTTCCGCTGGAGGGGGCCGGCGAGGCGTTGCGTGCCATCGAAGATCGCCAGGTCTTCGGCAAGATGGTGGTGACGCCATGAGCCTGACGAAAGCCGATATTCAGAAGCTGCTCGACAATTCTCCCTTCATCGCCTTCCTCAGAATGGAGGTCACGGACCTCGACGCGGAAAAGCAACAGGTCGCGATCCGCACGCCGATGCGACCGGAGTTCGAACGCGGAGCCGGCAGCGGTCAATGGCATGGCGGTCCGATAGCGGCCGTGATCGACACTGTCGGCGACTATGCGGCCGCCATGGTTCTCGAGCGCACGCTGCCTACGGTCAACTTCCGGGTCGACTATGTCAGGCCAGCCATCAATACGACGCTGAATGCGGTCGGCACTGTTCGTCGGCTCGGCAAAAGCGTCGGCGTCGTCGACGTTGACGTCTTCGACGATCGCGGCGCGCTGGTCGCGATCGGACGGGCCACGTATTCGACGATGGCGCCGACATAGGGAGCAGGTCGAGATGACCGCCATGGCCTTCGGCAATCAAGGCAACGCCATCTCACCCGATGCGCCCGACGACCGATTGGCGCTGATCGATTTTGGCACCACCATTGAACGCCATTTCACCTATGGTGAACTCCGGAAGGCAACCGGAGCGATTGCCCGCGCCCTTCTGGCGCGCGGCCTCACGCGTGGCGATCGGGTCGTCATCCTCTCTCTCAATCGCGCCGAGTTTCTGTTCAGCTTTCTCGGAGCCATGCAGGCTGGCCTCGTGGCAGTGCCGGTCAATCACAAGCTGCCCGCGGACACGGTGCGCTATATCATCGACGATTGCGATGCGCGGATTGCGCTATGCGACGGCGCGCGCCTTCCGTTGGTGCCGGAGACCCTTCCCAGACTCTGCTTCGATGACGGATTCGAGACGTTTCTCGATGAGGGTCCGTTTGTGCCCGCGCAGATGCAGCCGGAAGAACCGGCGATGTTCCTCTACACATCAGGTTCAAGCGGGCGTCCCAAAGGCGTGGTGCTGTCGCATTATTCGCACATCTGGGTCGTGACGGTTCGCGCCCGCCGGGCTGGTCCCACCGGGCAGCGCGCGCTGGTCGCCGCACCGCTCTATCACATGAACGCGCTCGGCACCTGCCAGGCCACCTTCGCTCAAGGCGATGCCATCGTGCTGTTGCCGCAGTTTGCTGCGGCGGACTACATCGCAGCGATCGGCCGCTGCCGGGTCAATCTTCTCTCCTCGGTGCCGACCATGATCGCGATGATGTTGCGCGAGCGTGAGCTGTTGGCAGGAACCGATCTCTCCTCCGTCCGCGCCATCCGCATGGGTTCGGCGCCGGTCACGCAATCGCTTATCGAGCAGGTGCGTCAGGTTTTTCCGAACGTGCAAATCACCAACGGGTATGGGACGACCGAAATCGGCCCGGTGGTCTTCGGTCCCCACCCCGACGGCATCGCCCAGCCCGAGCTTTCGCTCGGCTATCCGCACCACGCCGTTCAGCTTCGGTTGATGCGAGATGGCGCCGAGGTGGAGGACGAAGGCGTACTCGAAGTCAGGTGCGAGGCGCTGATGACGCACTATCATAAACTGCCTCAGACCACCGCCAGGGCGATGACCACCGACGGCTATTACCGGACCGGAGACGTGTTCCGTCGCGACGCGAACGGTTTCTTCTTTTTTGTCGGCCGTGAAGACGACATGTTTGTCTGCGGCGGCGAAAACATCTATCCGAACGACGTCGAGAGAATGCTGGAGCGTCATCCCGCAATCCACCAGGCGGCCGTCGTTCCGGTACCGGACGAGCTCAAGGGACATAAGCCGGTCGCCTTCATCGTTCGCGCAAACGGCGTTACGCTCGAAGAGGAAGCGGTCAAGGCCTACGCTCTCGCCAACGCGCCCGCCTATCAGCATCCGCGCCGCGTCATCTTCATCGACGAAATGCCGCTGGCCGGCACCAACAAGATCGACAAGCGCGCGCTTGCCACCTACCTCCTCAGCGGGCCTGCGCGGTGACAAAGGGCTCTTGTGCTTGTTGGGCGCAAGATGCCGCCTCGGGCTTGGTGGCCAGAACCGTGTTGTAGGGATTGCCGAACACAAATACCTTCGAAGTCCGCCAGATGATCCATTCCAATTCCACGAATGTGCGCATCTTCAGCCGGTACTTCCACAACACCAGGTGTTGAATGAAGTTCCAGGTGAGGCCCCAGGCCCAGAACGGTAGTCGCCGATAACGGATCGGGTTGAAGCCCAGTCGGCGCATCTTGTAGACGAGAAGATTGGCGCCGACAAAATTGTAGCGCCAGTTTTCGAAGAAGGCGGTTACACTCAGATAATCCTCCTTGCGGCGACAATGATCCAGCGAGCCTGGCGAGCGAATCAACAGGTGTCCTCCCGGCTTGAGCATCCGCCAGCACCGCGCCAGCCAGGCGTCCAGGTCTTTGGTGTAACCAATCGATTCGAGCGCATAGATGGCATCAAAATTTTCACTCGGCAGATCGAGGCTGTCGAAGTCCGCGACGATCACCTTTCCCCGCCCGCCAAGTTTTTCGAATTTCCGCCGGCAGATGTCCGCTTGCGCGGATGAATTGGTCACGCACACAATTTCGATGTTGCCACGGCTGGCCAGGTATTCCGCCGCCGCACCGGACCCGCACCCGAGATCCAAGAGCCGCATTCCGTCCTTCGGCTTCAAAAGAACGTATTCGGCTTCGTAGGGGTGGGAGAACGGCACTCGCGGAAACACGCACGTGCTGTAGTTTGCCTGCTCGTCGCGATAGGCGCCGAACACGTCATCATATGTACGCTTCTGGTCGTCGTGCTTGAGAAAGTCGCACGGCTGCGGCGTCCATTCGACCAGTTGGCGCTGCTCGAATTGATTGAGCTCGTGACCGATCTTGCTCGCATCTCTCGGTCGAGCAACCAGGATAAAAAGTACGTAGTGAAGAAAGTTGTACGCTACGAACAACGCAATGATGATCGCCGCTGCCAACCCAAATATCCAAACAATGTCCAAGGCACCGCCCTCTTATTGAGGCTAATGGAGCTTTGAACTTGACGTTCGCGTCGTGAAACCGAGGCAGGAGGATAGCGAACCTCAAATCCGATCCACTGAAAACCCACGCAATATCCGATAACAAATCAGTGCCATCAAAACAGGAAACGGCAGGAAGCGAAATGGGGCAGTTGAATAGCTCGCGCAGCGGAAAACCTGAGATCGCCATGTCTCAGACGGTCAGGAGACGGCTCTCCGGAGTAGCCAACGGCATGTCCGCACCGCTCCCGAAAGCGGGGCAACGGAAGATGCGTGATTGCGGCTGACCCGTAGTGACTTTGGTCGTGTGCTTGCATTATCTTGCACGCGGGTGCGCCAAAGCAAGCGGCATTCCCTGCGCCCTCTCTCATCAAAGGGCGAAGTTCCCTTAAAACGACTCGGGCGCAATCCTGCCGCGAGATAGTGGAGCTGTCTCCGTGGCAACCCCTTTTGCCTTCGACCGCCTGGTGCATTCGGACTGGAGTATCGCGGCGGACAAGCGCTGGAGCGCGGTCGCGATCCGCTCGCGCACCGGTTGGCTGGTCCATCGTCTGGACCACGCGGGCGAGCCCGCCCGCTTCCTCGACGAGCTGCTCGACCGGTCAAGGAGGACGCTGGCCGGCTTCGATTTTCCGATCGGCCTGCCGGCCCTCTGTCTGGAAAGGGCGGGTCTGGAGTTTCATCAGCTCCTCCTCAGCCCCCTCTCCCAACGCGCAAGGCGGTTCCTCACGCCGGTCGAGACGTTGTTTGACGTTTCGCCCAATCAACCCTTCTACCGCAAGCATCCAAAGGGCGGACGTCATGCCGATTTGTGGCAGCGCCTCGGCTGTACCGCCTTCGACGACCTGCTCCGCGATTGCGACAAGAAGACCGAAAACCGAAACCGGGCGGAATCGATTTTCTGGACCGTCGGCGCAAGGCAGGTGGGAAAGGCGGCGCTCAGCGGCTGGCAGGATATTCTGATTCCCGCGATGGCGCGAACGGCCCGCCTCTGGCCCTTCGACGGCCCGCTCGCCTCGCTGGACTCAAACATTCTCACCCTTGCCGAAACTTATCCAGCCGAAGCCTATCACCAGATCGGATTGCGACGACCGGTCGGTAAGCGTTCTCAGGAAGGGCGATTTGTTGGCTGTCATGGAATGCTAAAGTGGGCATCAAGGCATCGCGTCAGCTTCGCAGCCGGGATCAAGCAATCCATGCTGAACGGTTTCGGGGCGGGCGGCGAAGGCGAGGACCCGTTCGACGCGCTGGCCGGACTCTGCGGAATGATCGAGGTTGTCGACGGACGCCGCGCCGAGGCGCCCGACCTGACGGCGCTCTCAAGAAACCGTGAGGGCTGGATTCTCGGCCAGATCGATCTCGCCTCGAAGTAAGCTTCCGTCATAGGCGATGCTATGATGATCTCATGACCATCCTTGGCAAGGCAGAACAACTCTCAGATCGGGACATCGCGCACAGGCGCGGTCATCTCGCGCGCGAGCTTGGCGAGACCATCCGCCTTGCCGCGCCGATGGCGCTGACACAGCTTGGGCAGATCGCGATGATGACGACCGATCTCGTCTTCATCGGACGCCTCGGCAACGAGGCGCTCGCGGCGGCCGCGCTTGGCGGCACCATCTTCTGGGTCAGCTTCACCTTTGGCATGGGGCTGATGGCGGCGGTCGCCCCGCTCGCCGCGCAAGCGTTCGGGGCAAACGATGCGCCCATGGTCCGGCGATCGCTGCGCGCCGGCCTCTGGACGGCACTGCTGGTCTCGCTGCCGATCATGGCATTCCCCCTGCGCGGCGAACAGATTTTGCTCGGCCTCGGCCAGGCTCCCGTTCCCGCCCATCTTGCGCAAACATATCTGTTCGGCCTTGCCTGGGCCGTGGTGCCGGCGCTGTGGTTTATCGCGCTTCGCGGTTTCATGGGCGCAATCAATCGGCCGGAGCCGGTTTTGTGGATCACGCTGGCGGCGATCCCGGCCAACGCGGTCCTGGTCTATCTCCTGATCTATGGCGAATGGGGGTTGCCGCCACTTGGATTGTTCGGCGCCGGCCTTGGTACCACAATCATCGATTTCGGCATGTTGCTGGCTGCGATCTGGTTTGCCACGCGGCGGGAGCCGTTCGTCATCTATCGCGTTTGGTCGCGTGTCTGGCGTGTCGACTGGAGCCTGATCGGGCAATTGATCGCAATCGGCGCGCCAATCTCGGTTGCCTTCCTCATGGAATATGGACTGTTTGCGGCCGCGGCCTTCCTGATGGGCTGGATTTCCACCACGGCGATCGCCGCACATCAGATCGCGCTGCAGGTCACCGCCATCCTGTTCATGATTCCCTTTGGCATCAGCCAGGCCGCGACCGTGCGGGTCGGCCAAGCCGTCGGACGCAGCGACGACGCCGGCGTCAGGCGTGCCGGGTTTGTTGCCATGCTGCTCGGTATCGCGCTCGCGGTCGTGTTGACCATCGCCGTGATCGCAACGCGGTTCGACATCGCGCGACTTTTTTTGGGCGCGGCCGGGGATGCTGATGCGACGCTTAAGCTTGCTGCCACGCTGCTCGTAATCGGCGCGACTTTCTTCGTCACCGACGGCATGCAAAGCATCGCCGCCGGTGCGCTTCGCGGCATGAAGGACACCCGCGTGCCGCTGTTGTTTGCTGCAATCAGCTACTGGCTGATCGGCTTCTCGACGGCCTGGGGGCTTGCGTTCTGGACGCCGCTCGGGGCGGTCGGTGTCTGGATCGGATTGTCGGTCGGGACCGCGTTCTATGCAGCCCTTTTGATCCTGCGCTTCCGGATTTTGTCCGCCCGTCTGGTCACATCGGCGCAAAGGGAGCAATGATCCGCGCATGAACGTCAGGGAAGTCGTCCCCAGCGTCGATTGCAAAACCCTGCTTGCGGGCGCAGATTTCGCCGACGCCTATCGCGTCGCCATCGATGGCACCCAGGTGAACGCGAGGCGGGCCGCCGAAAAAATGTTTGCGCGGAGACCGCGATGGGAAGAAGCCCTGCTCGCTCTGCGCAATATGTTGGTGAGGCCGTTCGGGCTCAAGACCTCGGGTAAAGGCGAGCCCGCCTCCGGCGGCGTGATCGGCCTGTTTCCGGTGATCAGCGAAACGACCGACCGCCTGGTCGCCGGCTTCAACGACCGCCACCTGGATTTCCGCGTCGTCGTGGACGTTGCGCCGTCCGGCGGCGGCCAGGAGATCACGGCAACCACGCTGGTCAAGACGCATAATTGGCTTGGCCGCATTTATCTTGCGATCATTATGCCGTTTCACCGTCTGATCGTCCGCAACATGTTACAGCGCGCATTCTCGCAAACCGCGCGCTGATTTCGCCGAGGACCGCAATGAGCCTATCCGTCGATCTCTACTTCTCGTTCCGCAGCCCCTACTCCTATCTGGCACTGCCGAAAACCATGAGACTGGTCGCCGACTACGATGTGACCGTCAACCTTCGCCCTGTCTATCCGCTCGCGGTTCGCATCCCCGACTTCTTCAAGAGGACAAACCCGCAATTCGCGCGCTACGTGGCGCTCGATTCCTGGCGCGTCGCCCAGCATGAAAAGATCCCGTTCCGCTTTCCGCGCCCCGATCCGATCGTGCAGAACATGGCCACGCTCGAGGTCGCCGAGCAGCAGCCCTACATCCACCGCCTGACCCGGCTTGGCGCTCTGGCCCAGCTCGAGGGCCGCTCCCTCCTGTTCGTCGATGCCATCGCGCGCGTGTTGTGGGACGGCACGGTTACACCCTGGAACGAGGGTGACCATCTGGCGCGCGCGGCGGAAAAGGCCGGCTTCGACCTCGCCGCGATGGACAAGGCGGTCTCGGCCGACCCGGACCGGTTTGAGGCCGCGATAGTAGGCAACGAAAAGGATCACGCCGCCTCCGGCCATTGGGGCGTGCCGACCTTCGTGTTCGAGAAGGAGCCGTTTTTCGGCCAGGACCGCATCGATCTTTTGATCTGGCGCATGCAAGGCAAAGGGCTGGCGAAGCGAATTTGATGTTCCGCACCCATCGGCCTCGATTGCTTGCGGATGTTAGAATCGGACCGCTGGCCTGCAGGAACTCATGTTGACGCAGTAGCGCGCCGGCCGTACCAAAACCGCTGACGCAAGAAGCAATCGAGGCAACGCCATGGCCCACGAAACCGAAACGCTGGCAAGCTATGTCGCCGAGCTGAAATACGACGACATCCCGCCGGAGGTGCGCGACCGCGCCAAGGTCCTGACGCTTGATTTCCTCGGCAGCGCCATCCGCGCCCGCCGCGAGGCGGAATCCACGCCTTCGCTGCTGAAAATGCTCGAGGCGCTTGCGCTCGACGTCAAGGGCTATTCCACCGTGTTCGGCGACGACAAAACCTGGACCCCTGCCGTGGCGGCACTGCTCAACGGCGCGCTCGGCCATTCCCTGGATTTCGACGACACCCACGCGGACTCCTCGCTGCATGCGAGCGCCCCGGTCGTGCCGGCAGCGTTTGCGGTCGGCGAGATGGTCGGCGCCTCTGGACGCGACGTGCTGACGGCGATTGTCGCCGGCTATGAGGTCTGCTGTCGGCTCGGCAATGCGCTCGATCCGACCTCACACTATGCGCGCGGCTTCCACCCGACCGCGACAGCCGGCACTTATGGCGCCGCTGCAGCCGCATCGAAGCTGTTTGGCCTCTCGCACCAAGAGATCGTCATGGCCTTCGGCGTCTCCGGAAGCCAGGCCGCCGGCTCGCTGCAGTTTCTCATTAACGGCGCCTGGAACAAGCGCTACCAGGTCGGCGCCGCCGCCATGAACGGCGTGATCGCCGCAACCCTTGCCCGCAACGGCTTTGTTGGTTCGATCGAATCGGTCGAAGGCAAGCACGGGCTCCTGGTCGGCTACAGCGACGACGCCCATCCCGACAAGGCGGTGGCGGGGCTGGGCTCGACCTTCGAGACCATGAAGATCGGCGTCAAACCCTATCCGAGCTGCCGCTACACTCATGCGGCGCTGGATGCGATCATCGCCATGCGGCGCGAGCACAATCTGACGCCTGACCAGATCAGGAAGGTCGAGATCGGCCTGCACCGCAACGGCATTACGCTCACAGGGGACGCCGCAACCAAGCGTCACCCGAAATCGATCGTCGGCGGACAGTTCTCCATGTTCTTTACCGGCGCGGTCGCGCTGGACCAAGGCCGCTTCGGCTGGGACGATTACGACCGACTCGGCGATGCCAGCATCGATGCGCTCGCCGACAAGTTCAACGTGGTGCAGGACGACCGCCTCGAGATCGGCCGCAGCCATCCCTTCGGTGCACGGGTCTCGATTACCACCGACGACGGCGTGCACGAGCGGCTTCATGAGGATCCCTCGGGCGAGCCCAATTCGTTCCCAGACGCTCAGGCCATGCAGCAGAAATTCCTGACGCTGGCCCGTCCGGTTCTGAGCGGTCGCGCCCAAGAGTTGGCGGATGCGATCCTGTCGCTGGAGCGGTTCGATCGCGTCGAGGCGGCCACGCAGCTCGGGCGGCAATAGTTTTTATTGCGCGCCCGCAACCTTCGCCTTGTCGCCGGTTGCCGCGACGACGTCGCTCACGAGTTGGGAGACGCCATCGGCATCGAGCGGCCAGTTCACCGTTCGGCCAAAGCGCGCGATCACCAGGCGGTGTGACGGAACCACGATCACATATTGCCCGATCGAACCCTTGGCGAAAAAGGCATCGCGCGGCCACCCCTGCTCGATACGGTATCTGGCGCCGCGACTGTCACCGAGATTGGTCCAGAATCCCGCGCCATATCCTACAAAAGCGCCTGGTGTCGGTGACGCCGAATAGCTCACCCAGCCCGCAGGCAAGATCCGCTGGCCACCGACGACGCCATCGTCGAGATAGAGCATGCCAAAGCGTGCCCAGTCGCGCGCCGGAGCGAGCATCTGGGTCGATCCTTCCGGGGTGCCCGCGCCGTCGAACTCGATGGTCACGTGACGCATACCGAGCGGATCGAACAGCTCCCGCCGTGCAAAGTGCAGCACGTCGGAAGGTTTGCCGCCGGTCGCGTTGCGGATCAGATGCGACAGGATCAGGTAATTGCCGTCGTGATAGTTCCAGTTGCTGCCGGGCGTACTCTCGAGCTCGGCGGCCTCGGCAAAGGCGGCCATGTCGGTTTCCATGAATTTCATGCGGTTGACCGGCTCGAACGCCGACCCGAGCGAAGCGTTCAGCGAACTGCCCAGCGCAAGCCCGGCGGTATGGCGCAGCAACTGATCGACGGTGATGCCGTGGCGGGGATCATCAGGATTGCTCCACGCAGCGATCGGGGCCGGCCGATCCAGTGCGAGTTTGCCCTGGCGGACCAGAATGCCCGCAAGCGCTGATATCACCGACTTGGTGACGGAGAAGCCGAGCAGCGGCGTATCGATGCCGTAGCCATCGGCATAGCGCTCGGCGACAATGCGCCCATCCTTGACGATAACGACCGCCCTCGTGCCCTTGGACGGTGGCGCGGCGGGTTCGGCAAAGGCGCGATCGAGCGCGACTGCAAGCTGCGGGTTCGAGGGCGCGACGACCGAGGGTCCGGCAATATCTGCCAACAATGACGGTTGCGGCGTTTCGTCGGCGGCTGCTGCGACATCCGTAACCGCTTCGCCATGATCGAGGTAGCAGCCGAATTTGCCCCGATAGACCGCATGGCTACGCGCGAAGCCGAGCAGCGTCACGGTGACGTCCTTTTTTTTGCGATCGAGCTTGTAGTCGAGCCCCCAGGTGATCAGGCCTACGCCAGGCATCGCCGCGGTCGTCTCGGTGAGGGTCTTGGCGGGATCGATGCCGGACACAAACGTCTCCGAGCAGAGAACATTGGCGACAAAGCCGGTCGCAACAACGGGCACATTGCCTGCGCGTGCGGCAGACCATGCAAGCGCTGCGACAGCGGTCGCAGCCGCAACAATCAGGATCGTTCGTCGTCGGATCATCGGTTTTCTCCGGAACAGCGCATCGGCGCGTTGGGTCAAGATCACGCAAGCCGCGCGCGAGTGCTTGCCGGTTTCGGAAAACGGCTTGGGCGAAAGCTCGCCGACCCTCGCCGATTCCAAAAAGACCGTGTTATTGCAGCTGGTTGCGAATCAGGCCGCGGGAACCCTGAGCTTCCTGTATTCGGTCGGGGTTACCCCCGTGGTCGCCTTGAAGGCACGGTTGAACGGGCCCAGCGACTGGAAGCCGGCGTCGAGCGCAATCGTGGTGACGGGCACCTCGGCCTGCGCCGGATCGGCGAGCGCAGCCTTGGCCTCCTCAATCCGGTGATTGTTGAGAAAGACGTTGAAATTGCGGTAACCGAGCCGCTGATTGATTAGCCGCCGCAACCTGTATTCGGGAATTTTGAGCTTCACCGCGAGCGTCCCGATAGTGAGGTTGTCGTGGCGATAAACCCGCTCGTCCGCCATCAACCGCATCAGGGCTTCGATCAATTTCCGATCCGCATTGCTTGTATCCTCCACTGCTGCGGATTGATTTGGAAACGCCGCGGCGGCGGCAGGCTCGACCGTAAAAAGGTCGGCGTCGTCGACCCGCAGCATAGCGCCCGCGATCGCGGCAACGACGAGAACGAGCACGGCGGCATTCACGACGTCGGCTATGCCTGCGGCATCGCTTCCCGACGCCCCTATCTGCAGGATGGCGTTCATGCCGCCATAGAGCGCGGCCGCGCTCACGATGAAAACGCGCAAGCGCCGCCGGCCCTCCACGAGGTCGGCCGACCAGGACGCGACCGTCTGCGCAACGGCGAGAACGATGAAGCCGAGCGCGAGCAGATTGATTGCGATGACGAAAGTGCGCGCATGGCCAGCCGGCGCGAGCCAAAGGCAATTGGCAAAGCTCAGTGCGGCAACCGCAAGCCAGATGAGCCCATGCCGTGGGCGCAGCGCAAATGCATCATCGAACAACGCGCGACAAAACAGCCAGAACACCACGGCATTCCCGGTCGACAGGGCGATCAGCGGCGCATGCCAGGCTGATACCGGCGCCGTCACGCCGATGCGGCAGGTCGCGGCATGCGCGGCCGAGCCAAGCGCAAAGGCAAGGGCAAGGCGAGCGGTCACGCCCTTGCTGAAATCACGAAGCAGCGAGGCCGCAAGAACCAGGAGAATGGCGACCGCGGCGGCACGCAAGGCAATATCGAAAGTGGCAAGCGACATGGTAACGGCCAAATGAAATGCAGAGGCGATTCTAGTGGAGATCGTCGGCGGATTCAAATTTGCTGAGGCGACTGCCACGAATCGCGTTTGGTTACCCAGATATCGACGGTATGCCCGAACAGCGAGGTCTCGCCTTCGATTTCCGCTCCCAAACGCCGTGCCACTGCCTGCGAGGCGACGTTTTCAGGATCGATGCAATGAATGATCCGTTCAATCTCGAAGGTTGCAAAGGCCCAGTCGATCGAGGCGCGCGCAGCCTCGAGCGCGTATCCCTTGCCGCGAAACTCCTTGGCAATGCCCCAGCCGACTTCAAAGCCCGGCCAGGTCGGCGGATACCAGGGGCCGACGCGCCCTGCGAATGTTCCTGACGATTTCTCCTCGACCACGAACAAACCAAAACCATGCAACGCCCAGTGTCCGGACTGGATCGCGGAATTGCGCCAGCCGTTCAACTCATCAACCGGCTTGCCGTCGGGCGTGATGTATCGCGCGGTGCCAGGATCGGACAACATGGCGGTGTTTGGCCCGACATCCTCGCCGCGCCATGGCCGCAGGATCAATCGCGCGGTCTCGATGACGGGACCATGGATTCGGGCGAGCGTGCTTCCTGGTTTGACGGGCGGGATCATGTCCAAAACATCCTCACGACGCTTCTCGCGTGGCTCCGGCCTGCGCCTGCATGCCTCAAGTCATTTACGCAACCACGCGGGATTCCTGCTATGATTGGAAACAAAAGACAACGGAGGTTTTCATGAGCTGGATGCCATCAAACGATCCCGTGCTCGGCGACCCCGCCTCCTGCGACGCGCTCGAACTTGTCCTCGTACCGCGCACCCGCGACCTCGGCGATGGATTTGCGGTGCGCCGCGCGCTGCCGCACGGCAAGCGGCAGATGGTCGGCCCCTTCATTTTCTTCGATCATTTCGGTCCCGTGCAGTTCGTGTCCGGCAAGGGCATGGATGTGCGGCCGCATCCGCATATTGGCCTTGCCACCGTCACCTATCTGTTCGACGGCAGCATCATGCACCGCGACAGCGAGGGCCATGTCCAGGAAATCACGCCCGGCGCCATGAACCTGATGACCGCCGGCAGAGGCATCGCGCATTCCGAGCGCACGCCGGACCTGCAGCGGCAGAAGGGACAGAAGATGCTCGGCTTGCAGAGCTGGATTGCGCTGCCGGCCACGAAGGAGGAAATCGCGCCGAGCTTCCAGCACTACGCCGCCGGCGACCTGCCGATGATTTCGGAGCGCGATTTCACCGCGCGGGTGATCGCCGGCACCTCGTTTGGCATATCCTCGCCGGTGGAGATGATATCGCCCTGGTTCTATACCGAAGTGACCGCGGCCGCGGGCGCCAGCGTGCCGCTCGACGCCGATCATGAGGAGCGCGCGATCTATCTCATCGACGGCGAGGTCGAAATTGCGAGCGAGCGCTATCAGGGTCCGCTGCTGCTGATCTTCCGGCCGGGCGACCGCATCACGGTAAAGTCGATCCAGCCGACACGGATGATGTTTTTGGGCGGCAATGCGCTGGAGGGTCCACGCCACATCTGGTGGAATTTCGTCTCTTCGAGCAAGGAGCGGATCGAGCAGGCCAAGCAGGACTGGAAGACGGGCCGCTTTGCGCCGGTTCCGCAGGAGCACGAGTTCATTCCGCTGCCGGAGTAGCAGCGCATCACGGAACTTGAACTCGGAATTGGATAGTGAAGGGAGCCAAAAATGCCTGAGCTCGACGCCGTGCTGATCGAACGTGACGGACCGATCACCATCGTCTCCATCAACCGTCCGCATTGCCGCAACGCCGTCGACGGCGCGACCGCGCGAAAGCTGTACGACGCGTTTCTGGCCTTCGACGCCGACAGGGATGCATCCGTCGCGGTCTTCACCGGCACAGGCGGATATTTCTGCGCGGGCGCCGATCTAAAGGCCGTCGCGGCGGGCGATCCGAACAAGAAGCGTGAAATCGGTGGGCACGATTCAATCGCGCCGATGGGACCGAGCCGGTTGCGCCTTTCAAAACCTGTCATCGCGGCGGTCGAAGGTTTTGCGGTGGCGGGCGGCATGGAGCTTGCGCTCTGGGCCGACATGCGCGTGGTCGCCGAGGATGCGACCTTCGGGATTTTCTGCCGCCGCTTTGGCGTGCCGCTGATCGATCTCGGCACCATCCGCCTGCCGCGCCTGATCGGCCATTCGCAGGCAAACGACTTGATCCTGACCGGGCGCCCAGTCGGCGGGCCCGAGGCGCTCCGCATGGGGCTCGCCAATCGCCTGGTGCCGAAGGGAGAGACGCGCGCGCATGCCATCGCGCTTGCAAGGGACATTGCGCGCTTTCCGCAGACCTGCCTGCGCGCGGACCGGCTATCGGCATTGCGGCAATGGGACCTCACCGAGGAGGAAGCGATCGCAAACGAGCTGCGCGGCGGGCTTGAGGTGATCGCCTCGGGCGAGACGCTGTCGGGCGCGACGCGATTTGCTTCCGGCGTGGGCCGCCATGGCGCCTTCGGCGACGGCGCTGAGCGCTAGTGCAGCGGATTTTCCACTGTCATAAAACGGTAAGTTTGCGCTAGTGTGGTGGTTCGGAAGTTCTCTTTATTTCCACCGCGAGTCCGTCAAGAGAACTTCCGAGCCAAAACCACACTAGAATGATCGATTTCTAGTGTCCTTTCGAATCCGAAGTTCGCAAAGGCGCCCGCTGCAAAAGGATGCGAACTTTGGATTCGGGACACTAGGGTTGCGGTCGTCTACCACTGGTGGAAGGTGTCAGGGTAAAGAGTGGCCGATCAATCCATCAGCTTCGATCCGGCGGTACGAACCGCGCTCAATGACGTTCTTGGCGGAGCCGCCGCGAGTATTCTGACCGCCACCTTCGGGCTCTCCTATTCGCTGCTGATCTTTGCCGGGCCGCTGGCCCCATCGCTGTCCTACGGAGTTGCCACCACCTTCGTCACCTCGGCGATTATCGGCGCAGTGCTTGCGTTGCGCAGTTCGGTCCCATTTGCGATCGGAGGTCCGGAAAGTTCGACCGCAGCGATGACGGGGATACTGGCCTCGTCGCTGGTCGAGCGCATGGCCACCACGGACCCGTCTGCACCGGTGCTGGGGCCCGTGCTCATGACCTTCGGCATCGCCAGCATGGCAACCGGAATCGTGCTTTGCTGTTGCGGCTTGACGCGCATGGGACGAGCCATCCGCTACGTGCCCTATCCGGTGGTCGGCGGTTTCCTCGCCGCCACCGGCTGCCTGATCCTGCTCGGCGCCGTCAGGGTCATAACCGGGCAACGGCTGCAATACGCAACGCTCCCTTCATTTGCAAACAGCCTGACGTTGTACGAGCTCACGGCGGCTTGCGCCACGGCCCTCGTGCTCTATTTGACATGGCACCGCTCCCGCACGCCGTTCGGACTACCGACGATCTTGATCGTCGGTACTCTCGCCGCGCATGTTGCCTTCTGGATGGCCGGTATCTCCACGCACGAAGCGCAGGTGTTGGGTTGGACCTTCGAGCCGCCACCGCATGTCGCCTTCCTGTCGCCCTGGAGCGCGGCGGAGATCAAACACTACCCCTGGTACGCACTGCCCGAACTCTCCGGTAACTTCATCGCGGTCATCTTCGTCACCGCATCGAGCACGCTGTTCAACACGACAGGGGTAGAGGTCGCCGCCTATCGCGAGGCCAATCTCGAGCGCGAGCTTAACGTGACTGGCGTTGGCAACCTGTTGTCGGGCGTTTTCGGGGGCTATACCGGTTGCATTTCGGTGAGCCGCACCGTTCTCAACTTCAACGCCGGCGGCAGTGGCCGCCTTTCCGGGCTGACGGCCGCCGTCATCTCGGCATCCATGCTGATATTTGCGCCCATCCTGCTCGGTTACATGCCGAAATTCGTGCTCGGCGGACTCCTGATCTATCTCGGAGCCGATATGCTGCACAAATGGATCGTGCAGTCCCGACGCAGGTTGTCGCTCTCCGAATATCTGTCGCTGCTCGCGATTATCGTCATCATCCTGCAATGGGGTTTCGTCGCCGGCATCTTGATCGGCGTGGTGATCGGTTGCACGACGTTCGCTCTCAGCGCGTCGCGCATCGAGTCCATCAAGTACAACTTCGATGGTTCGGAATTCCGCAGCTCGCTTGATCGTTCGCGCGATGACCAGGCGGTGCTGTCGGCACACGGCGGAAAGATCCAGGGCCTCAATCTGCAGAGCTATCTGTTCTTCGGCTCGGCGAACCGGCTTTACCAGCACGTCAAGTCGCTGTTTGCACGTCATCCGGAGTGCCGCTTTCTCGTCTTTGATTTCAAGCTGGTAACCGGCATCGACTCGTCGGCCGCCTACAGTTTCGCCCAGATCAAGCGCGCCGCGCAGGAGCGGGACATAACGCTGCTGCTGGCACACCTCTCCGCAGCCGCCGAAAAGGCGCTGCGGTCGAGCGAATTCATTTCGCAAGAAGTTCTCGTGATGCCGGAGCTGGACCGCGCGCTGGAGTGGTGCGAGAACGAGGTCATCCGGAAGTATCAGGGCCGCGAGCAGGAAGAAGCGAATTTGCGCGACTGGTTTTCGCAAATTCTCGGCACCGAATCCGACGCCGCCGAACTGATCCGCCGTTGCCACCGTCTCGAAGTCCAGACCGACGAGATCGTCGTCCGTGCCGGCGAAGCCGCCGATTCCATGCACTTCATCCTGGACGGCCGGGTCGGAGTGATGATCGCGGATAATCAGGGCGGCACAACGCGCGTGCGCAGCCTCGGCCGCTGCACCACGATCGGCGAAATGGGACTTGTCACGCAGGCGCCGCGCAGTGCCACCATTCAGGCGGAAGTCGCAAGCGTGCTGTATGTCCTGAGCAAATTGCAATTCGAGGCCATCAAGAACGAAAACCCCGTGCTCGGCCAGAAGCTGCTCACCTATTTCGTGTCCGTGATGGCCGAGCGTCTGAGCTTCGCCAACCGCATGATCGCCGTGCTAAGGAGATGATTTGACAGTGCAGCAAGCGGTGCGACGCTGTCAGACCCCCGCCATCATCACGTACTTGATCTCGACAAATTCCTCCATGCCGTGATGGGAGCCTTCGCGTCCGAGACCGCTCTCCTTGACGCCGCCGAACGGCGCAACCTCGGTGGTGATCAGCCCGGTGTTGACGCCGACCATGCCGGATTCCAGCGCCTCGGCGACGCGCCAGACGCGACCGAGATCGCGCGCATAGAAATAGGACGCAAGTCCGAACGGCGAGTTGTTGCACATCGCGATCACATCGGCCTCGTCCTTGAAACGGAATACCGGCGCGAGCGGCCCGAAAGTCTCCTCGTGCGCGACGAGCGCATCGGCTCTGACATTGGCGAGCACGGTGGGCTCGAAGAAAGTGCCGCCGAGCGCATGGCGCTTGCCGCCGGTGACGACCTTCGCTCCGCCCTTCACCGCGTCGTCGATGTGCTTCTCGACCTTCAGCACCGCATCCATGTTGATCAGCGGGCCTTGCGTCACGCCCTGTTCGGTTCCGTCGCCGATCCTCATCGCGGCGACCTTTTTCGAGAGCTTTTGCACGAACTCGTCGTAGATTTTGTCCTGGGCATAGATGCGGTTGGCGCAGACGCAGGTCTGGCCCATGTTGCGATATTTCGACACGATCGCGCCATCGACCGCGGCATCGATGTCGGCGTCGTCGAAGACCACAAACGGCGCGTTGCCGCCGAGCTCAAGCCCGAGCTTCTTCACGCCGACGGAGGCCTGCTGATAAAGAATCTTGCCGACCTCGGTCGATCCGGTGAATCCGACAAAGCGCACCGCCGGATGCTCGCACAACACCTTGCCGATCGCTGACGAATTGCCGGTCAGGACATTGAAAACGCCCTTGGGGATCCCTGCCCTTTCAGCAAGCGCCACCAGCGCAAGCGCGCTCAGCGGCGTCTCATTGGCGGGTTTCAGCACCACCGTGCAGCCGGCCGCAAGCGCCGGCGCTACCTTCCGCGTGATCATCGCGCAGGGGAAATTCCACGGCGTGATCGCGCCGCAGACGCCAATCGGTTGCTTGATCGCAAGCAGCCGCGCATCCGCGCGCTGGGAGGGAATCGTTTCGCCGTAAACGCGGCGGGCCTCCTCGGCAAAAAACTCTACATAGGCGCCGCCTATATCGATCTCGCCGAGCGCTTCGGTCAGCGGCTTGCCCTGCTCGGAGGTCAGGATCAGGGCGAGATCCTCGCGGTTGGCCGCGATCAGTTCGAACCATTTTCGTAACGCGTTGGAGCGTTGCTTGGCGGTGAGCTTGGCCCACGACGGGAACGCGCGCTCGGCGGCTTCGACCGCCTGGGTGGCCTCGGCCGTGCTCATGACCGGCACCTTGGCAAGCTCGACCCCGTTGACGGGGTTGGTCACCGGCCTCGACGGCGTGCCGACCCAGGCGCCGTCAATAAAACAACGGTCGTGCAGCAGCGAGATGTCCTTCAGGCGATCGCGCAGCGATAATGTCGGGGCTTGCGAAGCTCGGGCGGCGACGGTTGGGGTCATGGCGTTGCTCCTCCGATTTCTTGTGGCATTTAAGCCCAATATAGGCTCGATCGGCCAGCAATGCACCGGGGCGATAGGTCTCAGAAGTTTCTCGGGAACCGATGGATCGCCTCAGGCCGCGCCGCTCAGATAGGTCTCGCGCCGACCGATCATGCGTTCGGAGGCGGCTTTGGCATCCGCCTTGGTCGAGGCCGCGCAGGTCCGGTACTCCAGGTCGGGGATATCGCCGGTGTCGCGGCGGCCGAACCAGGATTTCTGACGAAGCGGAAGCATCGCGAGCGCTTGCGCGACATTGTCCACGGCACCGAAAGAGTGCAGCGCACCGGTGCCGGCAAACCGCACTTCGTAGATGCCGGGAGAAATCGGCGCTTCGATGTTCTCGCCGCGTTCGGCGCGCGGATAGCGTTTCCATTCACTCCAAGTCGAAATCATTTTCGTTTCCTTGCGACTTTCCGCCGTAAATCGATGAACCGAAAACCTTAAGATGCGTGACCGATTCCACCGCTTTGTGAAGGCCTTGGTACAAGAATCATCCCGCCTCACAATACCGGATTGAGCATATCGGCGATGCGCCTTGGGGTCACCCGCCGCCACGCCGTTTCCCCCGCAAATCACGTTTGACAGTTCCGAATCACTTGAGCGGTAGCTCGGCAGACCGCTGGATCATCACAAGATCGCGAGCGCAAGCGGCTGCCCGGCACGCCGAAATGTTTGCGGGATGCAGCAGGCAGCAGGCAGTCACCGATAGCGCTCTCATTCATTCACCTTGATCGGGCTGAGCAATGAATGCAGGCAGCAGCAACGCGGCTTGAGAGCTTGGCCTGCTTCGACGGACGGCGTATGGTTTGCTGATTGCCATCAAGGCGGTGCGCGGCCACAAGAGTCGCCGAACAGGGAGGAAGCAATGACTGCAAAAGACACGGTTCTTTCGCGGGCGGTGGATCGTCAAGACGTTCCCTTCGCGGTTGGGATGGTGACCAAGGCGGCCGGCCCTACTTACGCGGGCGCCAGCGGCGATGCTGCAGCCGGACTGAAAGCGAGCGAGGATACCGTCTTTCGCATTTTCTCGATGACCAAGGCGGTCGGCTCGACCGCTGCCATGATCTTGATCGACCGGGGCAAGCTCAAACCGGAGACGCCGGTTGCGGAAATCCTGCCGGAATTTAGCAAGATCCAGGTTCTGGAACGGTTTGACGGTGACAAGCCGGTTATGCGTGCGCCGAAGACCCAGGCCACGGTCCGCCACCTTGCAACCCACACCAGCGGTCTCGAATACGAGTTCTGGAACGGCAAGATGGCAGAGTACCTGGCGAAGACAGGCCACCCCTCGATTCTTTCCGGCCTGAAGAGCGCCATGTTCTATCCGATGATGACTGATCCTGGCACGCGCTGGGGCTATGGTCCGAGCATCGATTGGCTCGGTCTCGTCGTCGAGAAGGTCGACGGACGCCGCATCGACAAGTTCTGTCGCGAAGAGATTTTTGCACCGCTCGGAATGAAGGATACGGCCTTCGAAGTGTCGGATGCGATGGCCAAACGCCTGGCCGCGATCAAGATACGCGGCGAGGACGGAAAATTCGGACCCTTCGAGATTGCGCCTCCATCCAATCCGGAAGTCTACGGCATGGGTCATGCGCTTTATTCCACCGCTCCCGACTACATCCAGTTCCTGCGTATGTTCCTCAATCGCGGAGCCTTGGGTAGCAATCGCGTCCTCTCGGAAAAAGGCGTCGAGTGGATGCTCGCAGACCACATGAACGGCCTGACCTTCCAACATATGGTCACGGTCGCACCCGCAATAACCGCCGATTGCGATCCTTTTCCGGGGACAAAGCGGACGCATAGCTTCGGCTTCTTCCGCAACGAGGTTGACATTCCCGGAGGACGCTCGGCCGGTTCGCAGAGCTGGGCTGGCGTTCTCAATACCCACTTCTGGATCGATCCAAAGAAAGGCCTTGGCGCTGTCATCATGACGCAGTCCCTGCCGTTCGTGGAACCACGCTTCACGCAGCTTTATGCGGACTATGAAAAAGCGGTTTACGCGGAGGCTTGAGCTTTTTCGGACTAGCCTGACGTTCGCCTTCGGTAATCACTACGATCATGGTGACGGCGCTTACACGCCTTTGCCCACCCTTTCTTGTCCCGGACGCGGTGCAGCGCCACTTTGGCGGTGCACCGCAGAGCCGGGACCTACACAGGCATCAGCATGATGATGGGCCCCGGCTCAGCAGCGCACCGTTTCACGCTGCGCCGCGTCCGGGGCACGACAACGCGCTCTCACGACGCAATCGCGCCCGAGTTTTGCTGACACACGTCCCTCTGAAAACAGAGGGCGCAGGGAATGCCGGGTGCTTCAGCCAGCACCCACGGCCTCGCGTGCGAATAGAAGAAGCACACGAGCGTAGTCGCCACAGGTGAAGCCGTATCACCGGCATTCCCCGCGCAATGGTTTTAACGGTTTCCTTCGTGCTCTCCCCGGTGTCCATGACGTCTGAGTCACCGTCGCCTCCGGATTATCTCCGTTAGACTTGACGCCAGCCAAGGGGCGCCAGGACCACACGACTTCGCCGTCCGCGTGCAACATCGCTCGTCAGTCGATGTGCCGCGTCCATCGCATCCCGCGTTCAACGTCCGTGACGATCGCGAAGCGCCCCTCTTATCGAGCGCGGGACGGCGCGAAATGCCACTGATTTGGGGCAGCCGGCAATAGCTTCGGCTTGCGGCGGATTGGCGCGACGGGCAATTCGCGCATGGCGCGCATGCGCATGCTGCCCGTCGTGCAATAGTCCGTCGAGGCGTCATTGCGAGCGCAAGCGAAGCAATCCAGATTGCTTCCGCACAACGGCCATCATCGCCGCGCTTGTCGCGGTGATCCACGCCTTGTTTTCCTTCCGCAGGTCAAAGACGTGGATGCCCGGCACAAGGCCGGGCATGACGGCGGAGTAAATACGAAAAGAAATCCTACACCGGCAGCCCATATTTTCTCGCCAGCTCCTTCAGCGAGGTTTGCGGGCGCGCGCCGATGTGCTGGATGACCTCGGCGGCCGCGAGCGCGCCCAACCTGCCGGCGTCTTCGTAACTCGTGCCGCGCACGAGCCCGAACAGGAAGCCGGCGGCAAACAGGTCGCCTGCGCCGGTGGTGTCCACGATCTCTTCGATCGGAAAGGCCGGCACCGCGATCACGCCATTGCGCGAGGCCACCACGCAACCCCTCTCGCTGCGCGTCACCACGGCCAGTTTCGAATCCTTGCGCAGTTGCGCCAGCGCGGTGTCGAAATCGGCGGTCTGATACAGCGAATGCAGCTCCGCCTCATTGGCAAAGATCAAATCGACGGCGCCGCTCTTCATCAGGTCGACGAACTCGCCGCGATAGCGATCGACGCAGAACGCATCCGACAGGGTCAGCGCGACCTGCCGCCCGGCCTGATGCGCGATCTGCGATGCCTTGACAAAGGCGTCCTTGGCATCGCTGGGGTCCCAGAGATAGCCCTCGAGGTAGACGAAGGCTGACGCGGCGATCTCGCCGGCGTCGATATCGGCGGGCGAAAGCTCCTGTGCCGCGCCGAGATAGGTGTTCATGGTGCGCTCGCCGTCGCCGGTCACGAGAATATAGGAGCAGCCGGTGGCGGGGCCGTCGGCTGCGGGTCTGGTGTCGAAGGCAACGCCGGCCGCGCGGATGTCATGCGCGTACATCCGGCCGATCTGGTCATCCTTCACCTTGCCGACATAGGCTGCGCGGGCGCCGAAGCTGGCGAGGCCGACAATGGTATTGGCCGCGGAGCCGCCCGACATCTCGGTTGCCGGACCCATATCGCGATAGATCGCGGCCGCGCGCGCCTCGTCGATCAGGGCCATGCCGCCCTTGGTCATGCCGTGGGCCGCCAGAAAAGCCTCGTCGGTCTTGACCGATATGTCGAAAATTGCATTACCGATCCCGAGAACGTCGTATTTTGCGTCCGCCATCCTGCTCGTCCTGTTGATCTCGCGGCCTATCACAGGCGGCCCTGCGACGGAAACCCCATGATCCGCTCTTTCCTCACGGTATCCTCAGGCACGCTGGCCTCGCGGCTTCTGGGATTCCTGCGCGACTCCATGATCGCTGCCCTGCTCGGCACCGGAGCGGTGGCCGATGCTTTCCTGGTCGCCTTCCAGTTCGTCAACGTCGTCAGGCGGCTATTGTCGGAGGGCGCGCTGAATGCGGCGCTGGTGCCGAGCTGGCTGCGCCTGCGCGAGGTCGCCGGCGCGCCCAAAGCCGCCGCCTTCGCCGGACGGGTGCTCGGCACGATCAGCGCGATCCTGATCGTGGCGGCGTTGCTGATCGGGTTTTTGATGCCGCTCGTGATGACCGCTCTTGCACCTGGATTTGCCGGCCACGAAACCTTGCACCTCGCGGTCAATGATGCACGGCTGATGCTGCCGTATCTGGCTTTCGCGGGTCCCGCCACCGTACTGCTTGCACTGGCAAGCGCGCAGGGCCGCTTCGCGCTCACCGCGTTCTCGCCGCTGTTGTTCAATATCGCGCTGATTGTGGTGATGGCCGGTCTCATCATCACACAGCAGGAGGCTGGCGTCGTTGCGCCGGTGCTTGCCGCGACCATCGGGATTGCGGGCTTCCTGCAGCTGTTGATCCTGATCCCGCGCCGACACGAACAAGACAACGCCGCTCCGTTGCGAATCTCGTTCGACGCCGAAATGCGCGGCTTTCTCGCCCGCGCCATCCCGGGCATGGTTGCCAGTGCAGGTCCGCAGCTTTTGATGGTCGCAGGCGCGATCATCGCTTCCTCCACACCCTCGTCGGTGTCGTGGCTCTACTTCGCCAATCGCCTGATCGAGTT
>Ga0306921_10000781_pt1 | contig 29559 bp, 28 predicted proteins | sample sta12Cox44000080_FD_203760 | JGI IMG/M metagenome (GOLD analysis project Ga0306921, IMG submission 203760) | Lab enrichment of tropical soil microbial communities from Luquillo Experimental Forest, Puerto Rico - statoxic.12C.oxic.44.000.080 (v2)... | ecosystem: Environmental > Terrestrial >... | reverse complement strand
GCACCCGGAGGCGCTTGTATCACGACGATGAAGTAGTTCTGATCTTCCTGAGGTACGAAGCCGGTGGGAACGTGGATGTACATGTAGGCGGTTGCTGCCAGCGCGGCCAGAAACAGCACCACCACGACGTAACGGTAGACCAGGACCTTGGAAATCACTTTTCCATACGCCGATCCTAAGCCATGAATAGCCTTATCGACGCCGCGGGCGAACTTCCCATATCCACGCGAAAGCCACCCGATGCGCGTCCAATCGAAGAGGCTGTACTTGTGCTCTTCGCTGCGCAGAAGCAGCGCAGCAAGTGCTGGCGACAAGGTGAGGGCATTGAAGAGCGAAATAGCGATCGAGAAGGCTATGGTCAGCGAAAACTGCCGGTACAGAATTCCGGTGGTGCCGGGGAAGAATGAGACTGGGACGAAAACGGAAATCAACACCAGAGACGTTGCGACCACGGCACTGGACACTTCGGCCATCGCTACCGACGTCGCTGTGCGCGCATCGGTCCGGTCTTCGTTGATGTGGCGCTGGGCGTTCTCGATGACCACGATCGCGTCGTCGACCACCAGTCCCGTTGCCAGCGTGATCCCGAAGAGAGTCAGGGAATTGATCGAAAAGCCGAAGATCTTGACGAAAGCAAAGGTGCCAATCAGCGATACCGGAATGGTGACCGCAGGGATGATAGTGGCCCGCCAATCCAGCAGGAAAAAGAAGATCACAAGAATGACGATTAGGATGGCTTCTTCCAACGTCGTCACAACTTCGCGCACCGAATCGCCTACCACGGTTGTGGTATCGAACGCGACGACGTACTTGATGCCGGGAGGGAAGGACTTCGACAGTTCTTCCAGCTTGGCTTTTGCAGCCTTATCGACTTCCAACGCGTTGGCGTTCGACAACTGTTGTACGCCGACTCCAACGGCTTCGTGCCCGCTGTAGAGAAGGTTCGTGTCGTAGCTCTCGGCGCCGATTTCAGCCCGGCCAACGTCTTTGAGCTGCACGATGCCGTTCTTCGTGTTCTTAATGATGATGTTCTCAAATTCCCTGGGATCGGAAAGCCGTCCGACCACGCGCAACGCCACTTGGAAGTTCTGCTTCTGATCGGCAGGGGGACGCCCCAGTTGTCCGGCGGGGATCTCCACGTTCTGCTCCTCGAGGGCGGCGACGACGTCTGCGGCGGTCAATTGCCGTGCGGCCAGTCGTGTGGGATCAAGCCAAATCCGCATGGCGTACTTGCGTTCGCCGAAGATGACGACATCGCCGACGCCGGGTATGCGCTTCAGGGCGTCCTTTACATAGACGTCCAGGTAGTTCGAGATGTACTGGTTGGAAAGGCTGTTGTCGGGAGAATAGAACCCGGCAGCAAAAACGAAGTTGGGATTCGCCTTCGTGATGGTCACGCCGGTGTTCTTGATCTCCTGTGGCAACCGGCCTTGAGCGGTCGCCACGCGGTTCTGCACGTCGACGGCTGCGATGTTCAGGTCGTACCCCGTGCGGAAGACCACGCTGATGCTACTCGTCCCGTCGTTCGAGCTGGTCGAGGTGATGTAGTGCATGCCTTCGACGCCGTTGATCTGCTGCTCGAGCGGTATCGTGACCGCGGATTCGACCACCTGCGCGTTGGCCCCGACGTAATTGCTGGTGACGGTAACTTGCGGCGGGGCCAAGTCGGGATACAACGATACGGGCAGGGTGGGAATACAGACCGCTCCCGCGAGAATGATCAGCAGGGCGCACACCGTTGCGAAAATGGGCCGCCGAATGAAGAAATCAACCAACGTATCTCTCTCTGTTTCTCACCGCGCTTCTGCGCAGCGGTAGGAAGCCTTACGATTTGGGTCGCTCAGCTGGTGGGCTGCACTGGGGCGCCGTCGATGAGGAACTGGATGCCTGAGGTGATTACTTTTTCTCCCTGCTTTAGACCGTCTTTGACGGCGTAATCATTGCCGATCGTGTCTCCCAGTGTGATTGACCGTTGCTTCGCTACCGTGCTGCCACTGACTTCCGTCGCGACGTAAACAAAGGGCTGTCCTCCGATGCGAGTGACCGCAAGCACGGGGACCGTGGGAACGGGCGAGGTGCTCCAGATCACGCGTGCCTTGACCAATTGCTCGTTGCGAAAACGATCGAGCGAGGCGTGGATGGGTGCCTTAGCCAGCACTCCCTGAATCGCATTATCAACTTGTTGTGAGACGAAGTCGATGCTGGTGCTTTCGATCAGCTCACCCGAGCTGGTCACGATCTGCACCGGCAGACTCACGCGAACGTCGTGCGCGCGCTCGGTCGGAATGTAGATATAAGCCTCCAGCTCGGCGTTCTCATCTACCGTCGTCAGCGCGGTTTGCGGCGACACGTAATCGCCGAGGTGTACGGGAACATCTCCCACGATGCCGGCGAACGGGGCAGTGAGGTTGTAGTACGCCAGCTGCTGTTGCTGCGTGATTCGCGCCGCTTTGGAAGCGTCGTAATCGGCTCTGGAATTCTCGTACGCCTGGATTGCCTGATCGTAGTTTTGCTTGCTCGTCACGCCAGCCTCGAACAATCCACGCTGGCGCTCCAACTCGCTCTGGTTGTAGTCGAAGACCGCCTTCTTCTGGGCTTCGGTGCTGATCTGCTGATCAACCGTGGCCTGCTGTTTCAGCGGATTGATCGTCATGAGCACCTGTCCAGCGCGCACGTGTTCGCCGGATTTCACTAGGATCCTGGTGAGGGCACCGTCGACTTGTGGTTGGATGGTGGCGGAACGGCGCGACTTGATGGTAGCAACATACTCGTCCATTTGCGGCGCTTGCGTGAGGTCGATGATCTTTACACTGACCGGCATGGCCTTCGACGGCGGCTGTTTGGCTTCCGTCTTGCTGCAACCGGAATTCGAGAGAGCAGCCAAGCTCAACAACAAGATCGGAAAGAGAGCGATAATTCGCTTCATATTCCATCTCCCAAAAAACACAGATGAGCTAGAGATGCATCACTGTCTCTCGAAGGTGCAGATGCCGAGCATCATTCGTGCACAGCGGCTTTGTCATCAGATGTAGGAGTCCACGCTGTCCCGATGCAAATATCTAATTTCTTAGTCGGTTCGCCAGCGACTGCAGGCTCTCCGATGGCGTGAACCTTAGTCACTGATGCTGCGCAGGCTGACACGATCGTTCCTGATTGCTCCAGGTCGGAGGTTAAACGTGGAGCTATTCCGGGCCACAAGTCTGCCTGTGGGAAGTTACTTGCCTAGCCCCCGCAGTTGCGTGGTGGAGGAGTTAGAACTTGAATTGATACTCCTCCTGCCAGATACTTTGAGGCAATGGGAGTAATTGCAGTGTCGAAGCATGAGAGAACATCCGGGAATGAAAATCAACTGGAACCTGCTACCGAGATTCATTATCTTAAGCGGCAATCGCCGTTGTGCGCTGTAGTCTTGCGGGATCACTTCCGCGAACACCTGATTCGATGCCAAGCTTCGTCGCGGATGCGTCGGCAATCCTCTGCGGGCGCATCCGTACGCATTTTCCTCTGACGGGACCCCGGTTTCACTTCATAGCATCCTCAGTTTCACCTCATGGGGTCTCCAGTTTCACTTAAGCGAACGCCAGTTCATTTCAAACGTTCACCCACACTTCTTTTGTGGGTGTGCGCATACGGTGAGAATGGTGACGCGGCGAAACGACTTATGATGACCGAGACGCATGAGCCGAGAATGGTAGACCCCATAAGGTGAGAATATCGTCACGAATTTACGCATCAGATGAAAATATCGCTGTAGGGGATATCTAGAGATATTGGATGCCAGTCGGACCCGCGGCTTCCTCGCCTACATGCGCCACAGCCGCCTATGGCGTTTTATGAAGCAACAGTTCAACCAGGTGCGAATAAGTCCCGCAGAATCAAACGTATTCATCTGAAAGCCCGAGCGAACTTCGTGCGACATTTCGCAACAATCCGAACTGCAGGTTGATGAGTCTAATCTGACATGCGAGCAAAACGTCTAATCGGATTCATTGCAATCATTCAGTCCATTCTGTTCTTCACGCATTTTCTCCTGTACAAGACGTGGACATTTTCGCCCGCGGGTAATGAAGTCCCGGGGACGTTGTGGGTCAAACTGGCGTTTGGCGTCTTATCGGTGAGCTTTGTCGTTGCTTCGCTACTCGCGTTTCGTTATACAAACGCTGCACTACGCGCGTTCTACAGGGCTGCTGCCGTCTGGTTGGGTGTGCTGTCTTTCCTGTTCATCGCGGCCGTTTCCTCCTGGATTATCTTTGGACTTGCGCGGCTGGCGGCCGTGCACCTGAATTTTCATCGGACGGTGGAATTGTTGTTCGGTGCGGCGGTCGTGGTCGCACTCTACGGGATTCTCAACGCAAGCTGGACCCGAATCACCCGGACGACGGTGCGGCTCGCGAACCTCCCGCATGAGTGGCGCGGGCGAAAAGCGGCGCTGATCAGCGATTTGCATCTAGGGCACGTAAGAAACGGCAGTTTCCTGCGACGTATGGTTGCGAAGATCCTGAAGGAAGAGCCGGACGCGGTTTTTATTGCTGGTGATTTGTATGACGGGACGGCTATCGACGAGTTCCGGGCAGCGGAGCCGTTGAGCGACCTCGTTGCGCCACACGGAGTTTATTTCGTGGCAGGAAATCATGAGCAATTTGGGGATGACACGAGATATTTGAATGCTATTGCCGCGGCCGGAGTCCATGTGCTCAGCAATGAGAAGGTGGAAGTCGACGGCTTGCAGATCATTGGTATCCCCTACCGAAACGCGGCGCACGATGACAACCTTGCGTCGGTTCTGCGAAGCGTTCGCTTGGATCGCGATCGCGCAAGCATCTTAGTGACACATGCGCCCGACCATCCGGACATAGCAGAGGCCGCTGGCGTTTCCCTGCACTTATCAGGACATACACATCTTGGACAGTTCATACCTTGGAGTTGGATGGCGCGGCGGATTTATCGGCAGTTTACGTATGGCTTAAGCCGGATCGGGAAGATGCAGGTTTTCACTTCAAGCGGAGCTGGAACCTGGGGACCGCCGCTGCGGCTGGGATCGAATCCCGAGATTGTAATGCTTCAGTTCGAGTAACCCTTAAGGACGGGTTGGACTGTCAGGAGTTGAAAAGGCTGTGATACGTGAGGATGATTCCTAAGGTTGCCTAACTGTCAAAGCGCTTTGGCACGGCCGTCGAAGTAAAGGTTGATACAGCGGAAATCCACCACCTTGCCGGCGATTGGTCAAGCGGATGCCGCGAGAATAGAACGGGCCGATAGAAACGAGCTTCGTTGCACGTTGACCTCCGGATCTTCTTTACTTATTTTTCACTTTCTTCGTCGCCCGTCTGGAAGGTCTTTTCGCAGCTTCCTTCTCCGACTGAATGGCATGCGCGTTGACGATCGCTCGAATAAGTCCCGGGAAGCGTTGCTCGATCTCCGCACAGCGCGAGGTGTTATGCACTTCGACGCCCCGCCGCTCTCCACGAATCAGCCCCGCCTCTCTCAGCGCTCTGAAGTGTTGAGAGAGCGTGGATTTAGGAATCGTCTTGTCGCTGACAGTCAAGAATGTGGAACAGTTCTGGGAGCACTCCTGCGCCGCGATATCTGCGTAGATAGCCACCCGTATCGGGTCGGACAAGGCGTGAAGGATCCCCTCAACCGTAACGTCTTCGATCGAGGGATGGAACAAGGGACGCATCGCCATAAGAGTACTCACGGAATGAAAACGGTTCAATAGTTCGTAAGTTCGGAACTTATGAATCTCTCGTTCGGGTGACCTCATCTACTCCCCAGAACCAGGCGAGGGGCTGCCCAGCGGGGTGCCCATAAAGGCTTCGAATCCGTCCGGTTCCGGAAAAGAGATAAAGATATGAGCAAGCTCACAGGTAAAGTTGCAGTTGTTACGGGAGCCTCCAAAGGTATCGGAGCCGCCATCGCCAAATCGCTCGCTGCTGAAGGCGCCGCCATCATCGTTAACTATGCCTCCAGCAAGGCGGGTGCCGACGCGGTCGTCCGCAGCATTACAGATGCCGGTGGCAAAGCCGTGGCCGTCGGTGGAGATGTCTCCAAAGCTGCAGAGGCACAGGGCCTGATCGACGCAGCCATCAAGAACTTCGGACGCCTCGACATCCTGGTCAACAACTCGGGCGTCTACGAATTCGCCCCCATCGAAGCTATAACTGAAGAGCAGTTCCACAAGATCTTCAACATCAACGTACTCGGTGTGTTACTCACCACGCGGGCTGCGACCAAGCACCTTGGTGAAGGCTCCAGCATCATCAACATCGGTTCCGGCGTAAGCCGCATCACCCCACCCAACAGCGCGGTCTATACGGCGACGAAGGGTGCACTCGATGCCATTACCGGGGTGCTTGCCAAGGAGCTTGGCGCGAAAAAGATTCGCGTCAACTCTGTAAATCCCGGCATCGTCGAAACCGAAGGCACACAGAGTGCCGGCGTCATCGGATCCGACTTCGAAAAGGCGCTTGTCCAGCAGACGCCGCTCGGTCGCGCTGGCCAACCTGATGACATTGCCCGTGTTGTCACCTTCCTTGCCTCCGAGGATGCCAAGTGGCTTACCGGCGAACTCATGATCGCTAGCGGCGGCCTCCGCTAATCAATTGGCACACGGCCCGCTGCAGGAGCGATACGGCAGCGGGCCCTGGCACCAACCCCAATCACATCCAAAGAAAACGAACATCATGTAAGGTTTCGCTACTGCGTTATTTTCCCGGATTCTTACTCTTCATCAAGCTCGATATATATAACGTAACCGCGCGACGCTCGTCCTCGGTTCGATCTCGTAGGCGGCCTCCCACGGCTTGTGCGATCACTGCCGTGGAAAGTCCGCGTTCGTTCAAGGGTGCGCCGGTTTTGAGCGGTTTGTCGCCACCCTCGTTGTGACAACTGGCGCACCGTTCAAGGAAAATCTGCTTGCCTGCTGCAAGTAGCCGACCGGACTCCCCTGCCGAAGTGGGCTGCTGGGCGCTTTGCGCGTGTAAGGGTATGCCTGCGGCGAAGCCGAGCAGGGCGCTTGCGAAAACAAATGTTGTTGTCGTTCTTCCGGGCATGACAGCCTCTTGTCGTACCCTGGTTAGACGCAACTCTCATACCTCCGTTTCTATTACTGTCATTGGAGTGGGTTTTGATGTTTATTTGAAGACCGCGCTTTTGTCACCTGAGATCAGGGCCGAAGTCGATTTCTGTCCTGTTGTCACGATGACTGCACACTGAGGCCTGTAACTTGCTTGTCTCACTTGGAGTTGCCGGGACCGATAGGATAGATATGGCGAACGGCAACTCCCATTTAGACATTGGCCAGTCGCCACTGAATTGGGCGGAATTCGGCGAGCCGACGAAAGTCTCGTTCATTGGCGGTGAGCAACTGGATGCCCAGCCGCCCCGCGCTTATCGCCATCAGCGCGTCGTTGGTCAGTCGTCCCTGCCCGATTTGCTCATAACCATACTTGGTCGCCAACCGAGCCAGCACTTTGCCGGCTTGAGTCCAATCGCTGATATTAGGCACCAGGATGCGCTTCACTCTGTCAAAACCTCGCGCCAGTCGCTCAACTACGCGCCGCTCACGGTCACCGGCAACAGCATAAAGTTCTTCGAGCACCACCGAACTCAACCACAATGGTGCGTCGGCAGCCAGCCGCCTGGTGGCGAGAACAGCGTCGCCTCCCCGACGCAAGGCGGAAATGTAAATGGAAGTGTCAAAAAGAGCGGGCTGCATCTAGCCACCCAAGGTTCCGTACACGTCTTTAATATCAATACCGCTCTTGACAAAGCGCTCTGTGGCTTCGAGCACCAAACGGTTCTTCTCGTGTTCCGCAATCGCAAAGTCCAGGGCGCGCTCGATGGCTTCAGTCTCCGTTTTCGCGTGCAACGCTCTTTGTGCGCGCTTGATCTTGGCTGAGTCCAACTGAAAGTGTTTGTGAGTTCGCTTGGTTGCGGTAGTCACAGACTGGCTCCCTCCGTGACAACTATAACTCCTATGTACATAATCTTTGAAGCCGTGTACATTAACGAAACTCCGGTCGGAGTGCCAGGAAGATTGCCCGCATAGAGGTAATGTAGGCCAGCCTTCTTACCAATCTCTGCCGCACGTATGAGGGTCTCGGAGCTGGTGTTTTCCGGGTCAGGCATCCTGTAGTCTTTATGAAACGCCGCGACGTGCCACGGAATATCGGGTGACACCCCAGCGAGGTACTCAGCGAGACGAGTCAGCTCTTGGTCGGAGTCGTTGAGTCCGGGGATCACCTGTTCGCACCAATTGCCCGTAAGGCGAGCCCGGTCTGTCAGGCGTGGTCGGCCCACCATTGCGGTTTGGGCAAACGCTATGGGAGAAGCGGTTCGATCAAACCCCACAACCTATCAGGAATAAGCATGGCAGCCATGTGAAGATCCCCCAAGAGCAATAGAATGCCCGGAGACGCTACCGCGCTACAACGGAGTTTTGTTACAGGCTCTTAATTTAATTGTTGTCGCATTTTCAAATGGGTGGAGCACGTTTCAAGCGTGCAAAACGGCAAGGTCGGAAAAACGGCTTCAGCCGCTGCGGTATGCTTTTGAAGAATTCATTGAATTCCCGACTAGCCTTGATTTCCATCCACGACACGCCTGCCGGTGCCACGTTCCAGGTTAAGGTGAATCCTCGTGCCCGCAAAAACGCCATCACGGGCACACAGGGCGACGCACTCAAACTCGCGCTTACCGCTCCTCCGGTCGAAGGCCGCGCCAACCAGGCCTGCATCGAGTTCGTCGCGAAGCTTTTGAATGTTCCGCGCTCGTCGGTTACGATAGCCGCCGGAGAATCCAGCCGCCAAAAGTTGATTCGGGTTGCGGGCGCGCGTGCCGCGCAGGTCGAAGAGAAGCTGCGCGCGCTTCTCGGCTGAATTTACGAAAGTTTTCACCACCGAGCCACGGAGAACAGAGAGAAAACCAGGTCTCTGAGGGTTTTCGCTTTCGAGAGAGGGCGGCGAAATAAGTAGGTAAGCGCGAGACCGAAAAGCGACGGGCGAAAAACCAAAGCCTTGGTATTCTCCGTGCCCTCCGTGGTGAAATTGGCGTTCGTTAGCACAAGGAGAACTATTTGAGCGTCGCCCAGCGTTTGTACGACATTCGCACCGGCTTCGAGCGCCCCTTCTGGGTCGCCAACATCAGCGAGCTCTTCGAGCGCCTTTCGTACTATGCGGCATTCGCCTCGCTCGCCCGCTATCTGCATGAAGTCCTGAAGTTCCCCACCGAGCAGACCGGCACGCTTGCTGGATTTTTTGGCGGCCTGGTATGGTTCCTGCCCGTATTTGGCGGAACGCTCGCCGACCGCATGGGCTTCCGCCGCGCGCTGGCCCTGGCCTACTTCATCCTGAGTTGCGCTTACTTCCTCCTCGGTTCGCTCGGTGCTCCGTGGTTCGCGCCGGTTCGCGATACCGTGCCCCTGGGTGCGCTGGTGGCGTTCGTGCTCGCCCTTCCTGCGCTCGGGGTGGCGCTAGTAAAGCCGAGCGTCGTCGGCACCACCGCACGCGCGTCGAAAGAGAACGTGCGCTCCGTCGGCTACTCGATCTACTACACGCTGGTGAACATCGGCGGGGCCGCCGGCCCGTTCGTCGCGTCGTATGTGCATCAGCACATGAGCGTGGAGAACGTCTTCCGCGTCGCGGCGTTGAGCGTTTTCCTCATGTTCCTGGGTGTGCTGCTGTTTTTCCGTGAGCCGCGTCGCACCGACGAAGTCCAAATCACCAGCCTCGCCCAGGCCGGCAGGAACTTCTGGACGGTCATCGCCAATCCCCGATTCATGCTGTTCCTGCTGATCTTCACCGGCTACTGGATCGTTTACTGGCAGGAATTCATCACCCTGCCCATCTACGTGCATGACTACATCAGCCCAACGATCGACACCGAACTGCTGCTCATGACTGGGCCGCTGGTGGTAATCGCGCTGACGCTGGTCATCAACATCCTGACGCAAAAGGTGCCCGCCCTCACCGCCATCACTGCCGGCACGGTGCTGACCGCCCTCGGCTGGATCGTCCTGATCTTCATGCCGACGGGGCTGGGAGCTGTCTTGACGTTGATCGTGATCGCCCTCGGCGAGATCACCCAATCGCCGCGCTATTACGAGTACATCTCACGCCTGGCGCCCTCGGGCCAGCAGGGTACGTACATGGGATTCGCGTTTTTGCCGCTGGGCATTGGCTCGCTCATCGGCGGGAAATTTGGCGGCTACCTAATTCACCACTACGGCGAAGTGAAGCACGAGCCTGCAGGAATGTGGTGGGTCATCGTCGGCGTGGGCGTTCTCACCGCGGTCCTGTTATGGGTGTACGACAAGGTGTTGATGCCGAAGAGCGCGTAGGCTTTTCGCTTGTATAAGCTGCTACTTACTAAGTTGCTCTCCTCGCATCCCGTGTGACCCACGTCCTTTCGCAATTGCCTCGCAAATCTGTAAATCATCACTCGCGAGGCGAGGGATTCGTGTTCCTTGTCTACACACTCCCAAATCGATCATGAACGAGGCGCTTTGACAGCTTGCCAGGTAAGCTGAAGACTTGCGATCGACCCCAATCCGCCCACAGAGTTCTCACCTTGATAGATAACGCTAAGTCCAATGATTTCTACTAAATAGGCGTAACTATCCTATTTTTCTATAGCTTGCGACTATTTTGATGCGCAAGCTACTGATTTTAAGAGAGGGATGGGGGCAGGGGTATATTGTCATTGCGCCTCCGAAGCTTCAACCGAAGCGCCTGCCTTATGAATCCAAAGCCGCCAAAGCCGCCTGCCCATATCGCCACCCACATCCGCACCGTCCTGAAGACGGGAGGCTCGGCGCCGCATTCCGAAGACGTCCAGCGTTTTTTTAAGCAACGAGTAAAGTCGCGCGGGTGGCGCACGGCTGAGTTACGTAAGGTCGCGAAGCGTTTCCGGCGGACGATAGAGGCCGAATATGACCAAGCGTACCTGCTGGAGGTGGCCAATCAGCTATTCCGCGGCGATGTTCTGGAGGAAAAGGTCTTCGCAGTGATGCTGCTGGAGGGCATGACGGAGGAGTTTGGGTCTGCGGAGTTCAAGCTCTTCGAAAGCTGGCTGGATCGCGTTACCTCGTGGGCCGATCATGACGGGCTGGTGCACGACCTTATCGGCCCGATGATCGCGGCAGACCAGGCATACCTCGTTCGGCCTCCGCATTGGGCGAAGAAGAAAAGCACGTGGCACCAGCGCGCCGCCGCCGTCAGTCTCGTTCACAGCGCGCGCCAGCACAAGAACTTCCATCACATCCGAAACGTAACTGAATTGCTTCTCGCCAGCCGCGAGGACATGGTTCAGAAAGGCCTGGGTTGGTTGTTGCGCGAGGCAGCCAAGGCGAATCCCGACCAAACCGTCGCCTACCTGATGGAAGTGCGAGAACGGCTTCCACGCTTGGTGCTGCGAACTGCCTGCGAGACGCTCCGGGCGGCAGAACGCCTACGACTGCTGGAAAATGCGAAAACTTTAGCCGCGGATTCTCGCGGATTGACGCGGATCAAGAAGAACAAATGAGCTTTATCCGCGTTGATCTGTGTAAATCGCGGTTGCGTTGGTTAGTGCTGCGGCGCGCAAAACTCTGCGGGCCCTTCATTTACAATAGAACTCGCATGAATCTCACCGAAATTCAGACCGCCCTGCGCGACGGCGGTCACGAAGCCTGGCTCTTTTACGACCATCATCATCGCGACCCCATTGCTTATCACGTGCTGGGACTGCCGACGAACCGCCTCACCAGCCGCCGCTGGTTCTATGTAATTCCGGCGACTGGCGATCCAGTAAAGCTGGTACATCGCATCGAGAGCCACCATCTCGATACTCTGCCTGGCAGCAAGCTCGAATATTCATCCTGGGAAGAGCTTTGGGCCAACCTCGAGTCGATGGTGAAGCCGTATCGCAAGCTGGTGATGCAGTATTCGCCCAACAACCAGATTCCTTACATCTCGCTGGTCGATGCCGGAATGCTCGATCTGGTACGCAGCTTCGGCAAAGAGATTGAAACGTCAGCCAACCTTGTAGCACGCTTCGAAGCGACGTTGACGGAAGAGCAGATCGCCACCCACTACGAGGCGCAGGCCAAGATCGACTCGATCACCGCCGGTGCATTCCAGCAAATCGGGCGTCGCGCCCGCAATGGCGGCACCCATGAATTCGAGATTCAGCAGTGGATTCTGGAGGCCTTTCGCCGCGAGAACCTCATCGCCGAGGATCCGCCCAATGTCAGCGTAGGTGCCCACAGCGGCGATCCGCACTACGAGCCTTCCTCAGCCTCGTCGGCCCCGATCAAGCAAGGCGACTTCATCCTGCTCGACATTTGGGGCAAGCTCGACGAGCCCGGATCGGTGTATTACGACATCACCTGGACCGGAGTAATTGGCACGCCGAGCGACAAGCAGCGTGAGGTCTTCAACGTCGTGCGCGATGCGCGCGATGTCGGCATCCGCAAGGTAAAGGAGGCCTTCGATACGGGCAAGAAGATCTGCGGTTGGGAAGTCGACAAGGCGGTCCATGACTTTATCGTCAGCAAGGGCTATGGGAAGAACATCTTCCATCGCACCGGGCACTCGATCGGCCCCGACATTCACGGTAACGGCGCTAATCTCGACAACCTCGAGACCAAGGACGACCGGCTGATCTTGCCGAACACCTGCTTCTCGGTCGAGCCGGGCATCTACCTGCCCGACTTCGGCGTGCGCAGCGAAATTGACATGATGGTTCACAACGGCAAGGCCGAGGTCACCGGTCGAATCCAGGACGAGTTGGTGCTGATCTGATGGCTAACCTACAGAACGCCGCCGTCAAGACCGATGCCGCAACGTCGAACTCAATGGCCATCATCGCGCCCCTTGCCGGATGGCTGCTTCCCGGACTCGGGCATGTCATTCAGCGCCGCTGGATTCGCGGTCTGCTGCTGATGCTCTCCGTCTTCATCATGTTCTTCGCTGGGCTGGGCATGCAGGGCAAGGTCTACGGGTTCAACACCGGCGACCTGCTCGACATCCTGGGATTCGTGGGCGACATCGGCTCCGGCCTGCTGTATTTCATGGCGCGAGCGATGGATTGGGGCGCGGGCAACATCCAGCGTGCGGTCGCCGACTATGGCACCAAGTACATCGTGGTGGCTGGCCTGCTCAATATCATCTCCGCAGTGGACGCCTACCACATCGCGATCGGCAAGAAACAATGACCTTCGAATTCTCGCACTTCACCGCTGCCGTAGTTTTCGCTCTTTGCGCGTCCACGGTTTTTGGGATCACCCAGCGCAATAACACCCGCGACATGGTGGGCTATGGCGCCTATTGTTTTGCTTTGTTTGTCGGCGGGGTAATCGTCGCCTCGTGGGCGATGTGGCTGTTGAAGCACTAGTTGTCAGTTGTCGGTCGTCAGCGGTCAGCCCTCAACCAAGAACACTGCCAGCGGTCCGCTCACCACGAGCAACTGACGACTGTTGTTCTACCCTTCCCACACCAGGGCATCAAACACACGTCTGGTCTCGAAGCCGAGCTTGCGGTAGAGGTCAACAGCCCGATAGTTCGCTTCAGTAACCGTCAACGTCAGCAGATTGAACCTGCGACGACGCAACGCACCGCAAGTGTAGTCGAGTAATGCCTCACCGAGTCCTTGTCCGCGATGCTCAGGAACCAAACACACTTGCGTCACATGGCCAACGTCATCGCGTACCCGCGAGCAAAGGATCAATCCGATGAGTGCGCTGGTCGGCTGATGAATGGCGACGAATGATGCTTCCGGATCGAAGACACCGCATCCCGGAAAACGGACGATGTTGTTGAGGAAGCGCATCGAGCCCGCAGCTGTGCGGTATTGGTCGTTGATCTCGGAGTCGATGTGTGCGCGATACGCCGCAGTAATGACTCCGGCTGCGTGTTGGTAGTCGTTCTCCGTCCATCGGCGAATCTGGACCTGATCGACCGATATGGGACTGGATGGAGCTGCACTTGAGCTGTGAACGTTGAGGCAGAGGAAAAGGCGGCGATATCGCTGAAATCCACTCGCCAGAAAGGGTTCAGCAAGTTCGCCGGTCTGGTGCGTCAGCAACTGCGCCTCCACGCGATGCACGCCCGGGGACTGTTGCAGCGTCTCTATCACGTGGTTGACAAGTCTGCCTTCGACAGCTCTCCCATCACCGCGCCTGGGCGAAACAAACAGATCGCCAATGACACCCTTGCTGCCTTCGTAAACGAAGAAGGCGTAGCCGACAAGACTTCCACGTTCGACCGCGGCGTAACCCGGCAGAATTTTGGCGTCGACATAGCGCAGGATCATCTCGGATGAGCCGCGGTAATCCCACGCCAGCCCTTCGCCCCACATCTCGACCTCTTCGTCGAGCAGGGAGCGCAGGTCGTCGGAGGAAAAATGCCTCAGATCGAGGATCTCCACGCCTGTTGCAGGCCGAACTGGATTGCGTACCGCCATAGGTCAGCGCACCACCGGCCGTCCCGCAGTCCTAGCGGCAATTGAGGTCAGAGTGCTCTGTCAGTCTATTGCGCTTGGAGTTCGGGAAGCAAACGCCGGAATATCAACGGTCATTGCGATTTTGGTGGCTGTTCGCTCCTCCCCGATACCAGGTAAAAATCGAGGTGTTGCGGTGGGTAGCCGCCGAGGTGGGTTACGCCGCGGCCTTTCAGGCGGAACTCGAGTTCGGTTTCGGATCCTCTAGCGGCGACGACGAGATGATCGCCGGAAGGAATCTCGTTGCGCTCATAGCTGGCGATCTTATGGTTGCGATAGAAGCCGAGTCCGTACTCGACGCTGCGTGGAGCGTCATAGACCGCAACGTCGGCTACACGCCCCAGCTCGGTATAAGACAACGTTGACTGAATAGGGCGCGCCGATTCTAAGACGTTGATCATGGGAGCTGTGCCTCGCAGCACGAGCCCATAGGCAATCAGAAGGGGCAGCAGCGTCGAGAACCTCAGCATGCGGTAGCCGCGTGTGCTCAAGGTCAGCCACAGCATCGCCAGCCCAATAACGGCCAGCGTGATGGCGACGATGATCGCAGGCTTCGTGACCTCCTGCTGAACCAGCCGGAACGGAACGATGAGCGCGGCGACCATCAGCGCGGCACACAAGACAGCGTGCAATGCAATCAGCCATGAAGGGGGAGAATCTCCGGCTTCTTCGCGGCGAAGAATAAAGTCGGCAAGCAGAATTGTCGAGGCGGGAATCGCGGGAAGGATATATCCCGGCAACTTCGATTGCGACAGCGAAAAGAAGCCGATTGGCAGGACGAACCACAGCCCCAGGTAAGTTCGAAGGTCGTCCTCGCCGGCCGACTGCGAGACGGAATAACGCCAGTCACGAATGGCGTCGACCAGTGCAGCGATGACGAAGGTGATCCACGGGATCAAGCCGATAATGACAATCGGCAGGTAATACCAGAAGGGCTGCCTGTGACGATAGGTGTCGGTGGTGTAGCGCGCGAGGTTGTGCTGGAGGATGAAGACACGGAAAAACTCCGGATTTGCTCGCTCGACCGCGATGAACCAAGGCAAGACGACTAATGCGCAAAGCGCGATTCCGGGAAGCCACAGAGTTCGCTTCACCAGGCGCCAGTCACGACGAAGAAGAGAGAAACTCACAATGATGAGGGCGCCAAGAAACAGTGCGACTGGACCTTTGGCCAGGGTTGCGAGCCCTTCGAACAGATAAAAACCCACCAACCAAGCGCGATTCTGCGACTGGTACCAGCCGTACCAGCAGAGCATGGCTATCGTGAACGTCGCGGTCAGCGGCATATCGGTGCTTGCGCCGCGTCCGAAGCCAATGACTATCGCTGATGCTGCGGTGATCAATGCGGCATCCAGTTGCATCCCTTTGCGGAAATGCCGTGCCCAGATGTAGATGAAGAAGATCATCAGCGTACAGAGCACGGCCGACGGCAAGCGGGCTGCCCAATCGCTAACCCCGCCCGTGGCTTTATACGCCAGCATGGCGCACCAGTAGTACAACGGTGGCTTCTCCAGCCACGGTTGACCGTAGAGCACGGGCGTCACCCAGTCGTGGCGTTCGAGCATCTCGCGGGCGATTTGGGCATAGCGCGGCTCGTCGGCGCCGACCAGGCCGATGATCTCGAGGCCAGCAAAAAAGAGAAATCCGCAGAACGCGATGAGCGCTAGTAGTTCAGTGGAGCGGCGGGCGCGATCGTCAGAGCCAAGGAAGTCTGCTGGTTTGCGTTTAGCGAGTGCGATGATTATTGCACCTTGTCGTGGTGACTGTGATCCAGATGACCACGGTCATGATGGCTCCGATTTTCGTATCCGCGGATTCGCAATTGGGCAATCATACGCTCGGTGGCCACCGACAGCGGGCCCTCGATGGCGCATCCGCTAGCGCATTCATGTCCACCGCCGCCGAACGATTCCGCGACCTCGGCCACGTTGACCGCTCCCTTGCTCCGCAGGCTTACACGGAAACGCCCATCCGCCTGCTCACGAAAGAACAGCGCAACCTCAATACCATCGATGGCAAGAGCGTAGTTGACCAAGCCTTCGCAGTCTTCTTCCTGAGATTCGCAGCGCTCCATGGTTCTGTGGCTGACGTGCATCCACGCCAAGCTGCCATCGCGATGCAGCGAGTTAAGGGCGGCACCGAGCAGCCGCATCTTCGAAAGCTGGGTTGAGAAGTAAACATTGTGCGCAATCTTCACCGGATTAGCCCCGGCCCGTACGAGTTCCTGAGCAAGCGCGAAGGTCCGCTCAGTCGTGCCAGTGAAGCAGAATGAGCCGGTATCTGTCAAAACGGCAGTGTAGAGACAGGTTGCAACTTCTGGCGAGATCTTCACTCCGGCTTCGCGCGCCAGTCGAAAGATCATCTCGGCCGTGGCGCAGGCATTTGGATCGATCCAGTTTACGTCGGCAAAAGGACGTGCGGTTGCATGGTGGTCGATGTTGATAAGGTAGTGCCGCTCAAGCCCACTCAGCCGAGTACGGGCTACGCCGTCGCACTCGAGGATAATTGCCGCCTCGGCTTGAGGAGCATGAGCGACCTCATGCAGCACAGTGTTGGCATAAGGCAACGGCCGATAAATGCCGGGAACGCCGTCGCTGAGAACCACGTGCGCTTGTTTGCCCATACTGCGCAAAATCTGGCAGCAGGCGAGTGTCGATCCGACAGCGTCGCCGTCGGGCCGCGCGTGCGAGGTAAGGATGAACTTCTGCCTTCTCCCTATCTGATTCAGGACTTCTTCCAACATTCCCTTGGTTCCAGCTCAACTCTGGCGTTTGCGTTTCTCGATGCGCTTCAGTAGTTCCTCAACCCGGTTGCCATGCTGCTCCGATTGGTCGAGCACGAATACGAGGTCGGGAGCATGTCGCAGGCCTAGGTTCGTTGTAAGTGCATGGCGGATAAAGCCGCGCGATGCGTTCAGCCCCTCCAAGCTCCTGGTCGCCTCTTCCTCGCTTCCGGTAACGGCGATGAACACGCGGGCGACTTTGCCATCGGGCGCCAGCTGCACCTGATTGACCGTCACCAAGCCGATGCGAGGGTCCTCGAGTTCACCTTCGACTAGCGAAGCGATCTCCTCCCGCAGGGCCTCGCTGCGGCGTGCGCGTTGATACTTCTGTGCCCGTTTCTCCATTCCCTGGTCAGCGCGGCGAAAAAGCCGAACGTTAGAGGATACGCTAGTCTGTCAAGCTTAGGGTGGTGACGATCACGGTTCGCGGGTTATTTGATCGCGTCAAAATCTGTCTCGTTGACGAAATCGAGGTAGGAGTCGGTGACTTCACCACCGCTGTTGTTGGCTACACGCACAGCAAAATGCTCGACATTGCGCATCAGGCCATCGAGATAATCGCGCGAGGAGGAGATACTGACGATCCCTAATGTGGCGCGCTGCCATGCGTCGCTAGGATCAAGCTCGGCCACGGCGACGTTGAAGCGGGTTCGTAAACCGTCTTTGACGCTGCGCACGACTTGGCGCTTGTCTTTGAGTGAGTGCGCGCCTTCGATACGAATCTCAAGCGTGAGATGCGCGATCATGGATGCGTCCAGTTACACCAAGTCCCGGAACCCAGGTCTCCTAGTACGAGAAACAGTTCCGGGACTCATTGTTTCGATCGTTGCGGTCTAGGCGAATGCTTCCTGGGCCACCTTTTCAGTGACAAATGCTTCGATGACGTCCCCGGTCTTGATGTCACCGTAGTTGGCGATGCCGATGCCGCACTCCATGCCGTTGCGGACTTCGCTGGCATCATCCTTGAAACGCCGCAGGGATCCGACTTTACCCTTAAAGACGACCACATTGTCGCGCAGCAATCGAACTTCGGAGTCGCGCTTGATGATGCCATCGAGCACGTAGCATCCGGCGATGGTCCCCACCTTGGGAATGCGGAAGGTCTCGCGAACCTCGGCGCGTCCCTGATAGGTTTCCTTGATCACAGGCTCAAGCAGACCCGACATTGCACGCTTCATCTCGTCCTGCAGCTCGTAAATGATCGAGTGCAGACGGATGTCGACCTTCTCCTGCTCTGCGAGTTCCTGCGCCTTGCGCTCTGGACGTACGTTGAAGCCGATGATGATGGCGTTCGAAGCTGACGCCAGCAGCACGTCAGATTCCGTGATGGCACCGACACCTGCGCGAACGATGTTGAGCTTGACCTTATCGTTCGACATCTTGCTTAGCAGGTCAGACAGAACCTCGACCGAGCCACCCACATCGCCTTTGAGGATGATTGACAGTTCTTTTTGGCCAGCGGTCTTCAACTGCTCTGCCAGGCCTTCAAGAGACACGCGGGAACTCTTGGCGAGTTGTGCCTCTCGCGCCTTAGACTCGCGGTATTCGGAGATATCTCGCGCCTTTTCGCGATCCGCAACGGCGACGAACTGATCGCCCGCTTGGGGCAAGCCTTCCAGTCCGAGGACCTCGACAGGGGTGGCTGGCGGCGCCGCTTCCATAGCCACACCCCGGTCGTTGAACATAGCGCGAACTTTTCCGAAGACATTGCCGACCACGAAATTATCGCCCGAGTGCAAGGTACCGTTCTGCACCAGAACCGTAGCCACGGGACCGCGACCGCGATCGAGCTTGGCCTCCAGCACCGTGCCGGTTGCCGCACGATCGGGAACTGCCTTCAAGTCCTGCAGATCGGCAACGAGGCAGATCATTTCCAGCAGCAGATTGAGATTCGTTTTCTGCTTAGCGGAAACGTCTACAAACACGGTATTACCGCCCCAGTCTTCCGGCATTAAGCCGCGATCGGCTAGTTGTTTCTTAACGCGATCGGGCAAGGCGTCGGGCTTGTCGATCTTGTTGACGGCCACAATGATCGGCACATTCGCAGCCTTGGCGTGATCGATGGCTTCCAACGTCTGCGGCATCACGCCGTCATCGGCAGCAACGACCAGCACAACGATGTCTGTGACCTTCGATCCACGAGCCCGCATGCGGGTAAAGGCTTCGTGGCCTGGTGTATCGAGGAAGACGATCTCGCGACCGTAAGCCGGCGAGTTCTTGTCAGTGATCGAGACTTTATAGGCACCAATGTGCTGCGTAATTCCGCCAGCTTCGCCCTCAGCGACACTGGTTTGGCGAATGGCATCGAGCAGGCTGGTCTTGCCGTGGTCGACGTGCCCCATGATGGTAACCACGGGCGGCCGCGTTACCGCGATGGCAATCCCTTCTTCGCCCGCGCCCTCGGCGGGTGTAGTGTCCTTGGCCAACTGCTCTTCGAAGCTGATGACGTCGGTCGTCGCGCCGAAGTGACGCGCCATCTCGCTGGCTAACTCGGCATCGAGCGTCTGGTTGACGGTTGCAAATACGCCACGCGCGAGCAAACGCGCGATCAGATCCTTGGCGCGGATTTCGAGCTTCTCGGCCAAGTCTTTGACGCTAATGCCTTCCGGAATCGTGATGCTCCGCGTGATGGGCAACGGCTCAGTCGACAACGACAGCCGCGGCGGCGGCACGAAGCCCTTCATCGGGCCTTCCTTCACGCCACGCGGGACGTAACGCTGTCCGGGACGCGCTGGACGACCTGCAGGACGCTGGCCTGTTGGCGGAGGAGGCGCTATGCCAGCACCGGCACCTGCTCCGAATAGTGGACGGGTACCGGGAGGGCCTGAGCGAGTGGGATGCGGACCACGCCGTTCGCCGGGACGCATTGGTGGACGACCGGCCCCGGGCGCACCCTGACCAGGAGCCTGCCCCGGAATGCTTGGCCGGGGCCGTTGGAAGATCGGCTTGCCACGCTCAGGCATGACGGTTCGCGGCGAAGTTGTACCTACCGGACGCTGCGGCGCTGCGTAGACCGGACGAGGTCCGGTCTGCGGCACAATCAGTCTGCGAGGCGGTGGAGATGGCCGCGGAGGAGCTGCCGGCTTTGCGGCAACGGGAGGTGCAGCAGGTGGCGCGTCAGTAGTAGCTGTCGCTACAGCCGGAACTGGAGACGCAGTGTGTACTGGCGGCGGAGGCGCCTCGATTGACGGCGAAGCGACTTCGGCAACAGATTCCGCGGCGGCAGGTGGCGCTTCAACCGCTGCCTCTGGAGCTTTGGGCGCTTCCTTAACCGACGGAGTCGCAGCAGCTGGGACTGCCGATACTGGCGGTTTCGGCGGAATCACGACTGCTGCTGGCGGACGTACCACTGTCTGAGGCGTGATCAGCCGTGGAGCGGGCTTTGGGGGCTCAACCGGAGCAACGGGTGTGCTGCTGGCCGCAGCAACTGGCGGCTTGACAACCGTGCTGGGAGGACGAGGCGGGACGGCCGACGCCGGAGTTACCGACTGACGCGCAGGAGCTAGAGGTGTGCTGGGACGCGCAGGAGTTACAGGCTGAGCTGTCTTTTGCGTGATCGCCTTGAGCACATCGCCGGGTTTGGAAATGTGCGAAAGGTCGATCTTAGGCTTAAACTCTTCGGTTGCCGCACGCGTGCTGCGGCTGGCAGCAGCACCAGGCTCACCGTGCTCGCCGTAGTATTTCTTGACGCGCTCCGCCTCATCCACTTCGATGGAGCTGGAGTGCGTCTTCTTTTCCGCGACTCCAACCTTTGGGAGGATCTCGAGTATTACTTTTGCTTTGACCTCGAGTTCTCTCGCCAGGTCATTGATTCGTACCTTTTGCTGCATTCCGCCCGCTTCCTCCGTGATTTGCCTTATGCCTACGCGTTCATAGCATCCTCACGCATGTTTGTACCGACGATTGAAATCAAAACGTCGAATTCGCATTCAGTTCCCTTCCAAGCGCGAAAGTCGCCGCTCGTGCGGCTCAACAGGATTGCTGAGCTGGACCACCGTTTCTGCTCGATCAGTTGCTGCATACGCTCGTCACTCAGCTTTTGGTTTGCCTCCAATCGCAGAGTGCTTTTGTAAAGCCGAGTTAGAGCAGCCCAGAGCGAATCTTAACGTTGCTCGCCAGGCATTTCCTCGTCAGGCACGCTCTCGCCTTCAACCTCGGGCCGCTCGTGGGTGTGGACCTCCGCCTCATCGGCAGGCGGGACGTTCTCCACACCATCCACAACCTCGGCTTCGTAGTACTGACCTTCGTCAACGAGCTCTTCCACCGACTCCGATGAGGCTTCCTCGTCTTCCGAAAGTCCCTCAAGATCGCCTGAGTCCTCGTCAGCAGAAGGCACTTCGTCTGCCGGTTGTTCGCCGTCAGCTTCGGCAGCTTCGAGGGCCTCTTCTTCGCCTACCGCAGCTTCTTCCTCGGCCGGAGCGAGTTCTTTCTGAGCCTCTTCCGCAACGGGATCTTTGGCCTGCGCGGCTTCCCCGACAACTTCCTCGCCTTCGACTGCGCCTTCCTCGGCCGCTGCTTCTTCGAGCGGAGCCTCAGCAGCCTCCAGGCTGGAGAAGTAGTTGTTGACTGCGATGCTGATTTTCTCAACAGTCTTCGGACCGACGCCGGGAATTTCTTCCAATTGCTCGGGCGTCATATCGGCCACCTGCTCGACTGTGGTAATGCCGGCGGCGAGCAGTTTCTCGACGATCCCAGGCTCAAGATCGGGCACGCTGTCGAGCGGTGTGACCTGCTGTGTCATCACCTGCGACATCTGCGCTTCGACTTCCTGACGTTTCTCTTCCTCGCTCTTGATGTCGATTTTCCAGCCGAGCAGTTTCGCAGCGAGACGAACGTTCTGTCCCTTCTTGCCGATGGCCAAGGAAAGCTGGCTGTCGTCAACGATCACTTCCAAATGCCTTTCCTGGCCCTCGAGAACCGTCACACGGCTAACCTTGGCGGGCTGCAGTGCCTTCTCGGCAAAAGTCACAGCATCTTCGTGATACTCGATAATGTCGATCTTCTCGCCGCGCAATTCGCGGATAATCGACTGCACACGCATTCCTTTCATGCCGACGCAAGCACCAACCGGGTCGACGTCCTTGTCCTTCGACATGACCGCGATCTTGGTACGCTCTCCCGCTTCGCGCGCGATGGCACGGATCACGACGGTGTTGTCGTAGATCTCCGGCACTTCGGTCTGGAACAGATGCGTAACCAGCTCCGGCGCGGCGCGGGAAGCGATCACCTGCGGCCCTTTGGCCGCCTTCTCGACACGGGCAATCATCACCCGCACGCGCTCGCCCGGCGAGAAAGACTCAAGCCGCGATTGCTCGCGCTTGGGCATCCGCGCTTCCGCTTTGCCGAGGTCCACAATGACGTCTTGGCCCTCGACGCGCTTGACGGTTGCGTTGATGATCTCGCCGACCCGGCCAATGTATTCGTTATAGACCGTGTCGCGTTCCGCCTCGCGGACCTTCTGGAAGATCACCTGTTTTGCAAGCTGCGCGGCAATTCGGCCCAATACTTCCGTAGGCTTTTCGGTGCGCAGCTCGCCGCCGACTTCCGCCGACGGATCGACCCGCTTGGCATCGTCGAGCGAGATCTGTGCGTTGGTGTCTTCCACCAGGTCGGAGTTCTCGACGATGGTGCGAACCGCGTAAGCGCGAATCTGCCCGGTCTCTTTGTCCAACTCGGCGCGCAGGTTCTCCTGCGTCTTGTAGTACTTTCGGGTGGCAACAACAATGGCATCCTCCACCGCGCTAACGACGATGTCCGGATTGATGCCTTTCTCGCGGCTCAGAGCGTCGATTACGTTGTACAGTTCACTCGCCATAAGAAACCTGCCACCTTGCTGGGAACTCAAAATTCGCTCGTTATTTAGAAACTAAAACTCAGGAACGAGGTTGGCCTTTTCCACATTGGCCAAATCGATCTCTACCTTCGCTCCGGCTTCGACCGGCGCATGCTTTTTGCTCTTTTTTCGGCCGGCCAACTCAAGGCTGAGGCGACCGTCATGAAACGACTCCAGGCGACCTTCAAAATGCCGGTTGCCATCCACCGGGTCGCGCGTCATAAGCCTCACCAAACTTCCCGTGAAGCGCTCGAAGTCCGCCGGCCTGGACAACTTCCGGTCCAGCCCGGGTGAGGAAACTTCCAAGGTGTAGGAACCACCTGGAACAGCATCTTCGACATCGAAGATGGTTCCGACTTCGCGGCTGAAGTTCGAGCAATCATCATGCGTGACTCCACCGGGCTTATCGATGTAGATGCGTAGCATGCGTGCCTTTCCGCCGCCCCGCAACTCCACCTCAACCACTTCCAGACCGCTCGACTTCGCCACCCGCTCAGCGATTTCTTCGATCTTGTCTAGACCAGCCGCCATTTCTCTTTCGTAAACCGGACAACGATCAAGCGAACCCCACCCGTCAGGCTTCCATTGCCGCCTGGACTCGCCAAAGACCAGCGGATTAAAGGGTGGGAATAATAAAGTGGGCTTGGCGCCCACCGGTGTACTTCGCCCTGTATGAGTGCGGTTTGGCCACGCTGCCGGAGGCGGCCGAAACCTTTACTGCCCACCGATACTTCTTAAACTATACGCCCGAAATTGCCCAATTTCAACGGCTGATGCCGACCCAGGTGCCAACTCCAGAGGCCAATTTGCGGCCGTCCACAGAGTGTTAGCTATGTGAGACTTACGGGCGTTTGCCTTACCCTCCTAGCAACTCTACAATAAAGAATTATCCCTCCGCGGACCAAATGCCATGATTCATTTTCCTGTACCTGAGGCGCTCACCTTCGATGACGTGTTGCTGTTGCCGGCCAAGTCGGACGTCGTTCCTGCGTCAGCAGACACATCAACCCGCCTGACCCGCAATATTCAGCTTCAAATCCCACTGATCAGCGCCGCGATGGACACCGTAACAGAGTCGCGCATGGCGATCGCCATGGCGCAGCAGGGCGGCTTGGGTATCATCCACCGCAACCTCACAGTCGAGCAGCAGGCCACTGAGGTCGACAAGGTGAAGCGTTCGGAAAGCGGTATGATTGTCGACCCGATCACGATGACGCCAGACAAAAAAATCTCCGACGCTCTCGAGGTCATGCGGCACTACCGCATCTCCGGAGTGCCCGTCACCACCAAGGACAAGAAACTGGTCGGCATCCTCACGAATCGCGACCTAAGGTTTGAAACCCGCACCGACATTCCCATCAGCGAGGTGATGACGAAGGAAAACCTCATCACTGTGCCAGTCGGCACGACGCTGGATGAGGCGGAAGCGATTCTTCACCACCATCGTGTCGAGAAGCTGCTGGTAGTGGACGAGCAATATCAGCTCAAGGGCCTGATCACTGTTAAGGACATCCAGAAACGCCTGAAATATCCCAACGCCGCCAAGGATGGACAGGGACGCCTGCGCGTAGGCGCCGCGATCGGCGCAACGGGGGATTTCCTGGAACGTGCCGCTGAAATGGTCAAAGCCAAGTGCGACCTGCTCGCCATAGACAGCGCACATGGCCACACCACGCGCGTGATCGACGCTATCCAGAAGGTCAAGACCAAGTTTCCTGAGGTCGATCTCATCGCCGGCAACGTCGGGACGTTTGAAGGTGCGTGCGAGCTGGCACGCGCGGGCGCTGACGCGATCAAAGTCGGCATCGGACCTGGCTCCATCTGTACCACCCGTATCGTCACCGGCGCAGGCGTTCCGCAGATTACGGCGATTGCCGAATCGGCGCGCGCGGTCCGCGACGCCAATATTCCGATTGTTGCCGACGGCGGCATCAAGTACTCCGGAGACATCACCAAGGCCATTGCCGCCGGCGCTAGTTGCGTTATGATCGGTTCGCTGCTTGCGGGTACGGAAGAAAGTCCGGGCGAGACGATTCTCTACCAGGGCCGTTCGTTCAAGGCTTATCGCGGCATGGGCTCGCTAGGTGCAATGGCGCAGGGATCGAGTGAACGCTACTTCCAGTCTGCCGACTTTGATGATGCTTCCACCCAAGTTCTTACCGATGAAGGAACCGATGGAAACCGCCTCGGCAAGCTCGTCCCCGAAGGCATCGAAGGACGCGTGCCCTATCGCGGCACCGTCGGCATGATCGTGTACCAACTCGTCGGCGGCGTAAAAAGCGGCATGGGTTATGTGGGCTGCTCGACCATTCCCCAGCTGCAGCAGAATGCACGCTTCGTGCGCATCAGCGGTGCGGGACTGCGCGAAAGCCACGTTCATGACGTGATGATCACGCGCGAGGCTCCCAACTATCGTGTCGAATAAGCCGCGACCTCTATCGTTGTACCCATCGTTCCGGAGCCTCTTCCATAACTGGTGGCCGGTAGCTGTCTGGCTCGTTGTTATCCGGCTAGAGTCAACCGACTACGCTTCTTCGGCAAATACGCTCGGCCTGCTTTACAAGATTGCTGTTGCGATTTTCGGCCCCATTAATCCCACGTTGTTGGTGACGTTGAATTCCATCGCACGAAAATCCGGGCATTTCATCGGCTACGCCATTCTTAGCTGGTTGGTTTTTCTGGCGCTTAAATACACTCACCGGGACCGCTTACGGCCGCTGCTCGAACGACGCTGGGGAACGTTCTTCCACGACATCTGGCAACTCGACTGGGCCGTTATCGCGGTACTGCTTTCACTGGTCACGGCAGCGTTCGACGAGATCCACCAAACCGGGATCCCGTCGCGCACCGGTCGCTGGCAAGATGTGATGATCGACACCACTGGCGCGATCATTGCGCAGTTGCTGCTCTATTCACGCGCCGCGGATGCGATAAAACTGTCGAGGAGGCCGGCTGCCGAAGAGAGCGAGGTGACTTCGTTGCGCTGAAAGCGAACCTTCTTATAGCTGGGACTTGGCAAGACAACGCCCCGTTGACGAAGCTGTGTCGGTAGTATGCCGTAACCCAAAACCCTATTGGCCGCGCTTGCGGGAGGTTTCCAGCACCCGCTCAACTTTGTTCATACGGCTCTGAGCGACAGATAGCTTACCAACTGGTTGCAGCACTTTTCGGAATCGTGCTCCAACTGGTCGAAGTGGGCGTCGACCTTATCCAATCGTGCTTCTATCCGCTGCTCGAGAGCCGCAACCTGTTTCTCGACATTCTCCATGCAAACGGCCAGGGTCTTCCGGTCGGGAGCTATGATTTCCTGTAAGAGAGTGCGTAGCTGTTCGAGGGCGCCCATCTGTTCTCATTTGGAATTGTATCTCGCAATACGAATCGCCCGGAATAAAGAAAAAGCACCTGTCTCACTAACAGGTGCTCTCTAATTTGTAGTATCCAGCGACTACTTCTCTGCGGCCTTCTCCTCGCTAGCTTCCGTGGGTACAGTTTCCGCTGCCGCTTCGGCGTTCGCTGCTTCCATTGCCTTGCGGTTCTCTTCCGCACGCTTGGCGCGAAGCTCGTTGCGCTTCTGACGCTTCTCATCGAGCGTCGCTTCGCTGCCCAGCAGCTCCACGAATGCCACGTCGCCGCCATCACCTTGCCGGAATCCCGCATGTATGATGCGCAAGTAGCCGCCGTTGCGGTCACCATAGCGTGGCGAAATTGTCTCGAACAACTTGTCGACGGACTCGCGAGTCATGAGGTAGGCGGCGGCTTGCCGCCGGGCTGCTACGTCGCCGCGCTTACCCAACGTGATCATTTTCTCCACGTGCGGGCGCATGGCCTTCGCCTTGGTCAGCGTGGTCTCAATGCGCTCCTCCACGATGAGCGACGTCACCAGGTTGCGCAGAAGTGCGCGCCGGTGCTCGGTATTCCTTCCCAGTTTCCAACCTGCTCTACGATGACGCATGTCTGTGGTCCTTCACAATCTCTGAAAAGTCGCGGCGATAGGCCGCGCAAAATAGCATAAGCGGTCCCGTGTTGCGGGACCGCTGCCGATTAAAAGTTCGGTTCCGTGTTGCCGCCGTAGTTCACGGCCGACGGTAGCACCGAAGTCTGAGCAGCCGAGCCGCTGCCCGGCACGGCGTTGCCGTGCTCGTCGATCTTCATGCCGAGGCTGAGACCCATGTTCGACAGGATCTCCTTGATCTCGTTCAGCGACTTGCGGCCGAAATTCTTCGTCTTCAGCATCTCCGCTTCGGTCTTCTGCACCAACTCGCCGATCGTCTGGATATTGGCGTTCTTCAGGCAGTTGTAGCTGCGCACCGAAAGCTCCAGCTCTTCGACCGAGCGGTTCAGGTTTTCGTTGCGGATCTCCGGCTTCATCGCGTCGCCCTTCTCTGTCGACTCCAGCTCATCCTCGAAATTGATGAAGATGAACATGTGGTCCTTCAGCAGCTTCGCTGCCAGTCCAAGCGCATCTGCCGGCGTCACCGAGCCGTTGGTCCAGACCTCGATCGACAGCTTGTCGTAGTCGGTAATCTGTCCCAGGCGAGCAGCTTCTACCGAGTAGTTGCACTTGCGCACCGGTGAGTGCACCGAGTCGATCGGAATAAAGCCCAGTCCCAAGTCCTCGTCGAAGTTCTTGTCGGCGGAGACATAGCCGCGGCCTTTCTTCAGCCGCATCTCCATGTCGAGCTTGCCGCCTTCGCTGATGGTCGCGATGTACACATCCTTGTCGAGGACTTCAACATCCGAGTCGGCTTCGATCATTCCCGAAGTAATCACGCCCGGCTGGTCGGCCCGCAGGTAAATCGCTTTCGGCGCGTCGCCGTTGAGGCGGAACGGAATCTGCTTCAAGTTCAGGATAATGTCGGTCGCATCCTCAACCACTCCAGGGATCGACTGGAACTCATGCAGCACGCCCTCAATCTTCACCGCGGTGACCGCGGCACCCTCGATGGACGACAGCAACACGCGGCGCAGCGCGTTGCCAATGGTGGTACCGAATCCACGTTCAAACGGCTGTGCCCAGAAATGACCGTATTTGTCGGTCAAGGATTCGGTGTCAGTGGCAAGCCGTTTCGGTTTCTGAAAACCCTTCCAAAGCATCTGTTGCTCCTTCTGTCTGTTCGGCCATGCTGCACGGGTGACCCGCGAAGGAGTCGCCCCGGCTGATCTGGCTCGAATTTGTTAGGGACGCGGCGTCCACCGAGGGCGCCACGTATGACTACTTGCTATACAGTTCCACGATCAACTGTTCGTTGATCGGCAGGTTGATGTCTTCGCGCTTCGGCAGCGCAAGGACACGACCCTTGCTCGCATCGCGGTCGACTTCAAGCCAGGCCGGCGGGGTCTGATGGCTGGCGAATTCCTTCGCGCCTTCAATCACCGCAAGCTTGTTGCTCTTCTCGCGCACTGCGATCTCATCGCCAGCACTCACCTGGTAGGAAGGAATGTCGACCTTCCGGCCATTGACGGTCACATGGCCGTGGCGCACGAGTTGGCGCGCCTGACGGCGAGCCACCGCGAACCCGAGGCGATAGACGACGTTGTCCAGGCGACGCTCCAGTTGTTGCAACAGCAATTCGCCGGTCACGCCCTTGGAACGGGCGGCCCGCTCGAAATAGTTGCGGAACTGGCCTTCCTGGGTAAAATACATGCGCTTCGCCTTCTGCTTCTCGCGAAGCTGAAGTCCGTAGCCCACGACCTTGGCCTTGCGGTCCTTGCCGTGCTGCCCAGGTGCGAAATTGCGCTTTTCGATCGGACACTTGTCCGTGAAGCATTTTGCCCCTTTGAGGAACAACTTCATGCCCTCGCGGCGGCAAAGGCGGCATACTGCGTCTCGATAACGTGCCAAGTTACTTTTCTCCTATCGGACCGCCTCGCTCGGGCGGTTCCGGTTATGGATCGGTTTACGGGCGCTTGGCGGCCTTTCTTCCCGATCGAAAATCAGCGGCTAGTGGTCAGCGGCTGGCTCGTAAGACTCGCCAAGCCCGACCTTCGCCTTCTTGCGGCCAACTGCTGGTTCCGAATTGCCAGTTGCTTCACTAGCCACTAGCTACCAGCCACTAGCCACTTATACTCTGCGGCGCTTCGGCGGACGGCAGCCATTATGCGGAACTGGAGTTACGTCCTTGATCGACCGCACATCAAGCCCGGCTGAAGCCAGAGCGCGAACAGCCGATTCGCGTCCCGAGCCCGGACCGCTCACCACGACGTCGACGCTGCGCATCCCGTGATCGCGTGCCTGGTTCGCAGCGTTAGCAGCCGCCTGCTGCGCGGCAAACGGAGTACCTTTGCGCGATCCGCGGAAGCCCAGCGAGCCAGAGCTCTTCCACGACACCGTATTCCCCGCCGAATCGGTGATGGTGACAATGGTGTTGTTGAAGGACGCCTGTACATGCACCAAACCGTGGGGAATGTGCTTGCGCTCCTTCTTCTTGAACTTCTTGCCGGTCTTGCCCTTCTTCTCCGCTGCGGA
>Ga0306921_10000777_pt1 | contig 29576 bp, 20 predicted proteins | sample sta12Cox44000080_FD_203760 | JGI IMG/M metagenome (GOLD analysis project Ga0306921, IMG submission 203760) | Lab enrichment of tropical soil microbial communities from Luquillo Experimental Forest, Puerto Rico - statoxic.12C.oxic.44.000.080 (v2)... | ecosystem: Environmental > Terrestrial >... | reverse complement strand
TGGGAACAAGACTCGTAGTGAGACTTGGATGAATCTCTCTCGGGGTTACGAACTGAACGTCGTGCTGAGTCCTACCGCGAAGCGGTTTAGTCCAATGCGCACTTTTACAGATTGTTGTGCAGAGCCAAAAAAACTATCCTGTAGGTATCGCTGAAGCACAAGGACTTCAGCACGCTACTGTAGTCATTGATTCACGTTTGCATTATTCCCCGTACAACTTTCGGGGGATGCCTACGTGTTTGGCGTCCGGGGCAACCCAAACGCTGCAATAGTGTAGTGGAACTGTACCCAACCCCACCTTCTATCGCCCCTTTCTCACCACACACTAAGTTGTTGATAAGGAGCTATGGTGCTGAAAATGCTGCGAGTAAAATTGGTTGTGTAAACCATAAGCCCAGTGCTGAAGCACTGGGCTTAGACATTTTGCCCCTCCTGGGCGGGGGTTGCTGTAAATCGCGCCGCGGTCGCGGCTCTGAACCATTGCGGTCGCACCCCTTTGCGCCAAAGGCTGGCGCAAAGGACGGGGCACCCCGATTTCTTCGTGTTGAAAGTCAACAGACCCACACAGCAAAACCGGCTCGTGTGGGGCATTCGGCCTTACACATGCACGGGATATCCATGCCTGCCAGCGCTCTACTTGCTAGTGGCGGGCGCCTGGGCGTTGAACTCTGTATGGATGCGCCCCTAGGAGACGCTGATCGGAATCGCTATTGTCTTTCTCGGCGCGCCGTTTTATGCCTTCTTGCGCTGGCAGTTAAAGCGGCATCCGAGTGAACTTCGCCAGGTCGACTGACGAGCCTACATGTCGAATGGAAAGCACACTCGCCATTGCACCTGTCGCTCAAGTTGACGTCTATGTGACCAACGATAGAAAGGTGCGCAACCTGATCATCGACGGAATCAAGTTCTTCGCGGGATTGGACGGGACGATCTTCTAGTAGTTACTTCACCACAATATTCACCAGCCGTCCCTTCACCACGAGGACCTTCACAACTTCTTTGTCTGCGATCGCGGCTTTGATCTTCCCGTCGGCCAGCGCGGTTTCGCGGATTTGCGCTTCCTCGGCGTCGGCGGGAACGGTAATGTGGCTTCGGATCTTGCCGTTCACCTGCACCGCCATCTCGACTTCCTCTTCTTTTGCCAATGTGGGATCGTACTTCGGCCACGGCGCGCGCAGCAGGTTCGATGACTCGCCCAGTGTCTCCCACAACTCAGCCGCCATATACGGCGCAAACGGAGCCAGCATCAGCACCAGGTTGCGTTGCGCGTTGGCCATTAGCGCCACCGGCGCAGCCTGCTCCGCACCGCGCTGCACGCTCTCCTCATAGGCGTAAAGTTCGTTCACCAGTTCCATGATGGCGGCGATGGACGTATTGAAGTGCCAGCGCCCGCCAAAATCTTCGCTAACGCGACGGATGGTCTGGTGGAGCTTGCGCTGGATTTTGCGCGCGCCGAGGGGGAGTGCCACCGGGCTAAAGTCCGGCTCTACCTCCGATGAGACGCCGTTAACGCGGCGCTGAAGCGCCGCACTACCCGTTTCGTCCGCAGGAACTGCAGGTCTCTCGATTTCGCGTCCTTCGGGCGGCCCGCCCGGGGTTACACAGTTGTAGTCCATCAGTATCGCATGGCGCGTCACGTAGCGGTACACGCGCGACAGGAATCGGCTGATGCCCTCGACGCCGGCGTCCTGCCAGTCGAGGTCGCGGTCGGGAGGCGCGGCGAACAGCGTGTACATGCGCGTGGAGTCGGCCCCGTAGCGCGCCACCATGTCGTCCGGCGCCACCACGTTGCCCAAGCTCTTCGACATCTTTGCGCCGCTATTGATCACCATGCCCTGCGTAAACAAGCGCTCGATCGGCTCGGAATTCTTCACCAGGCCGATGTCACGCATGAACTTCGTCCAGAAACGCGAGTAGATCAGGTGCAGGATGGCGTGCTCGGCCCCGCCGATGTACTGGTCAATGGGAAACCAATACGCCACGGCGTTCCCGTCAAACGGCGCTGTGTCGCTTCCCGGACTGGTGTAGCGATAGAAGTACCAGGACGAGTCGACAAACGTGTCCATGGTGTCGGTGTCCCGGCGCGCCAGGCCACCGCACTTCGGACAGGTCGTGTTCACGAACTCCGGCACCCCGCCCAGCGGCGAACCTCCCGCCAGCGTCACCTTCACGTTGTCAGGCAAGACAACTGGCAGGTCTGTTTCGGGCACGGGAACCACCCCGTCCTTCGCGCAATACACCATCGGAATCGGCGTGCCCCAGTAGCGCTGGCGGCTGATGCCCCAATCCTTCAGGCGATAGGTCACCGTCGCCTTGCCGAAGCCGTGCTCGTCGGCGTACTTCGACATTTTGGCGATCGCTTCTTCGCTCGACAGTCCGTTGAACTCGCCCGAGTTGATCAGCAGACTGCTGGTCTCGGTGAACGGTAGCACGGGATTGCTCGGGTCACCATTGGGAGCATCGCCCTCCCGCCGCGGCAGGATCACCACGCGAATGTCGAGGCCATATTTCTTGGCAAACTCGTAGTCGCGTTCATCGTGCGCCGGGACTGACATGATGGCGCCCGTGCCGTAATCCATCAGCACATAGTTCGCCACCCAGATCGGCACCCGCTCGCCGTTATAGGGATTCAGCGCGTAGCGCAGGGTAAAGAAGCCATGCTTCTCGATGGCGCCCACGCCGCCCACTTCCTTCGCTTTGCGCTGCTCGGCTTTCATTTCTTCGACCCTGTCGCGCAACTCAGGATCGATGGCCACAAGGTCGGCCACGACCGGATGCTCCGGCGCCAACTGCAGCGACGTCGCACCATAAATCGTATCCACGCGCGTTGTGAACACGGTGATCTTGTCGCCAGCCGGTCCAATGGGGCCATCAAGCTTGAAATCGACCAGCGTGCCTTCGCTTCGCCCGATCCAATGGCGCTGCTGAATGGTGACGCGATCGGGCCATCCCGGCAGTTCGTCTAACCCCTTCAGCAATTCGTCGGCATAGTCGGTGATGCACAGGAACCACTGCTCCAACTCGCGCTGCTCCACCAGCGTGGTCTCATGCCGCCAGCAGCATCCGTTGGCCAGCACCTGCTCGTTGGCCAGCACGGTGGCGCACTCAGGACACCAGTTCACTTTCGCGTTTTTCCTGTACGCGAGCCCCTTCTCATAGAGCTTCAGAAAGAACCACTGGTTCCAGCGGTAATACTCGGGCAGGCATGTGGCCAGTTCCTTCGACCAGTCATACGCGAAACCCAAACGCTTCATCTGCGCCTTCATGGCAGCGATGTTGTGCAGCGTCCACTCTTTCGGAGGAGTCTGGTTCTTGATCGCCGCGTTTTCCGCCGGCAGCCCGAACGCGTCCCATCCCATGGGATGAAGCACGTTGTGTCCCTGCATCCACATGTACCGCGCCAGCGCATCACCGATGGTGTAGTTGCGCACGTGCCCCATGTGCAGCGCGCCCGAGGGATAGGGCAGCATCTCCAGGACGTAATACTTCTTGCGCGTGCTCGTCGCGGGCTCGGCGCGGTAGATTTCAGTGTCCTGCGCCCAACGCTCCGACCACTTCTGCTCGATGGTCTGCGGCTCGTAGCGCTCGGGGCGTCGGCCACCGGTAACGTCGATCTGGGTAGATGGATTGGGCTGTTCTGTCTTCGACTCGGCCATAGTTGTGCTCATTGGATGAGAACGGGATAATATTTGATTTTACAACGTGAATCGCGTGGTTATCGTCGCGGACGCTTGCTGGCTGAGGACTTCGTATTGGGAGCGCTCGCGTATGCCTTCGCTCGCGGCGCCTTCTTCTGCGGGATTGCGTGGGCGCCAACTAGTTCCTTCAGTGCCCTGACGTTCTCCAGGTCGTCCAAGGGTTCGTCGATCGGCGTCTCTGCGATAAACGCTGCCTCCGCCAATCGCTTGTCATTTAGCAGCCTCCGGAACGCTTCCAACCCTATTGTTCCCTTTCCGATGTGCTGATGCCGATCGAGCCTGGATCCGCCCATGGCCTTGGCGTCGTTGCAGTGCCACACGAACACGTTCTTCAGCCCGACGGTGCGCTCCAGTCGATCAAGTGTTTCGTTGTACCCGAGTTTACTCACGATGTCGTATCCGGCGACGTGGGTATGGCAGGTATCGATGCACGCACCGCAAGGTACGAAGTTACGCAATAAGTACAGCAACTGTGCAACCTGCTCGAAGTTGCCGCCGAGCGAAAACTCCGATCCGGCGGTATTTTCGATCAGGATGCGCAGGTTCCCAGCCTGCAGATCGAGCCCCTCAGCTGCCTGCTCGATGGCCAGTGCCACTCGCTGCAGGCCTTCCTCGCGGCTCCCGCCCCGGAATGATCCCGGATGCAATACCAGGAACTCTGCTCGCAGCGCCAGGGCGCGCTCCAGCTCACCGCGAAACGCCGCAATCGACTTGGCGTGAAACTCGGGATTCCCTCCCGCCAGGTTCACCAGGTAATTAGCGTGAATCACCAGCGGTCTCAGGTCATACTTGGCGCGCAGGCGGGTCATCTCCTGCTGCTGCTTGGGAGCGAGTTCGTACGGCTTCCATTGACGCGGACTCGACGAAAAGAGTTGGAATGTGTTGCATCCCAACCGGTAGGCACGCTCCGCCGCGTTCTGCACTCCACCTGCCGTCGAGGTGTGAATGCCAATGCGCCGCGCCGTCGGCTTCGGGGGCTTTGAGGGGGCAGCCAGCAGCTTCAGGATGTCTTTTTCTTTGTGCTCGGGGCGGCGGGCCATGCGATTCGATTGTAGGTCATCGTCGTACGCGGTATCCGGCTTAAGAGGTTACTGAAAAAGTCAGTTGCGAAGACTCCGCACGGACTAAGTGCGCGCGGAGCAGCGAAAATAAAGGCCTTTTGTGGCACGGCTGAAGCTGCACCGCCTTAATACATGGCCCAAAGCAACTTTTTCAGCAGCCTGTCAGGCGCGAGGGGACTCAACCGATCCGCTGATCACCGCCGCCAGAAATGCAAATAGCGCCGCGATTATCGAGACGATTCCGATCAGGGCTGGCCAGCCATTCACCGAACCACAAAAGTTCACCGCCCACTCACTCATCGAAGATCCGGCGCTAACCCCAGAGGTGCCGTTCCACTTGGACCAGACGGAAACCAGGCCAAGGATGAATAGGGCAGCAGACGTGATGAACAGCTTACGTGCGCGCATAGCCAGTTATTTTGCCCTGAGCGGCACCGCTCCGCAACTGTGTCTGATTGCCCGGTCGCGCCGATGAACGATACACTAGCTAGTCACAAGGGGTCGGTCATGCTTGTCGTCATGAAGGCCAACGCATCGGAAGCCGAGGTGCGGGCCGTTTGCCAGAAAATTGAGGGTCTCGGCCTGCGAGCCCATGCCATTCCCGGCGCGCAGCGCACCGCTATTGGCATCACCGGCAACCGCGGAGAGGTGGAACCCGGCACTTTCGAAGCGCTCGATTGCGTGCAGGAAGTCATTCGGGTCAGCAAGCCTTACAAACTCGTCAGCCGCGAGCTTAAGGAAGAAGACACCGTCATCCGCTTCCCCGATTCAGATGCAACCATCGGCGGCAGCGAAGTCGCGGTCATCGCCGGGCCGTGCGGCATCGAATCTCACGAGCAGGCCTTCGCCGCCGCCGAGCGCGTCGCCAAAGCCGGCGCGCGCTTCTTCCGTGGAGGCGCCTACAAACCTCGCACTTCCCCCTATGCATTTCAGGGGCTGGGCGAGCTGGGCCTGCAGATCCTGGCGGAGGCCCGTGAGCGCTTCGGCCTGCTGATCGTCACCGAAGCCGTCGATCACGAATCGCTAGCGCTGGTCGACAGCTATGCCGACGTTATCCAGATCGGCGCTCGCAACATGCAGAATTTCTCGCTGCTCAAGGCCACCGGACGCGCCCGCAAGCCCGTCCTGCTGAAGCGCGGTATGTCGGCCACGCTGGAAGAGTTCCTGATGGCCGCCGAATACATCATGAGCGAGGGCAACTACAACGTCATTCTGTGCGAGCGCGGTGTGCGCACCTTCGCCGACCACACGCGCAACACGCTGGATCTCAGCCTGGTCCCCGCGGTGCAGCGCTTGAGCCATCTGCCCATTATCGTCGATCCCAGTCATGGTACCGGAAAGCGGAACAAGGTGACCCCGCTGTCGCGTGCAGCCGTGGCCGTGGGCGCTGATGGCCTCATCATTGAGGTCCATCCCGATCCCGACCACGCCCTCAGCGACGGTAATCAGTCGCTCTACCCCGACCAGTTCGACAGCCTGATGGTTGAAGTTCGCCAGATCGCCAAGGTTTTGGGGCGTACGATTGCCGATCCCGTTGCCAATCCCACGGCGCGCCGTCACGCCGGTGCGGCCGCCGACTGATGCCCTCGGCCCAACCGTTGCAATTTGCGGTGCGAAGGCTGTCCATCACGTCGCTGCTGATCGGCCTCTCGCTGTTGTTGCCAGCTTGCCGCGAGAGTACCGGTTTTGATCCCGCCTACCACGAGTTTGCCTACGTAACGAACGGCAAGAGCGACTCGGTCAGCGTGATCGACACGCTGGCATTGCGCAATGTGAGGACAATTCCTGTCGGCAAGAATCCCACTGGAGTGGCAGCGAATCCCGTACGCAATGAGATCTACGTCGCCAACACCGAATCCAACAACGTCACCTTCATCAACGCGGAACGAAACGAAGTGGCGGCTACCGTCGGCGTGCACCGCGCCCCGTACTTCGTGTCGGTGTCATCCGACGGCAAGCGTGCCTATGTGGCCAACGCGGGCTCGTCGAACGTCTCGGTCATCGACCTCGACAAACGCGCCGTCATCGCGACCATTCCTGTGGGCAACTCGCCGGGCCTCGCTAAGGTTTCCCCCGACGGCAGCGTCGTCGCCGTCAGCAACCGCACTGATAACACCGTTTCGCTGATCGACACAAAGCAGCTCTCGGTGCGGAAGACCGTTTCCGTCTGCGCCCAGCCACAAGACCTCGTGATTCTCCCGGACAACGGCAAGGTGTTCGTTGCCTGTCCCGGTTCGAACCAATTGGCGTCGATCGATCTCAAAACCGATCGCGTCCTGGCGCTGCTTGACGTCGGCAAGTTGCCGATACACCTGGCGTTGAAGCCCGACGGCGGCGAAATCTTCGTCAGCAACTTCGACGCGAATAGCTTCTCCATCGTGGAGGCCTACACCAACGAGGTCAGTGGAACCTACCTGATCGGCAGCAATCCGGTGCGCGGCCTGGTGACGTCCGACAATTCGCTCCTATATGTGAGCAACTTCGGATCCGATAACGTCAGCGTCTACTCCATAGACGAGGGGCGCGTAATTGACTCGGTCAAGGTCGGCAGCCATCCCGACGGTCTGGCGCTCACCCCCAACGAAGATCACTTGCTGGTCGTCGGTACCAGGTCGGGCGACGTCGCTGTCGTGCGCACCGTGAAGACGCGCGACAACTCAAAAATCAGCGCCGCCCGCGCACTGGTCACGCTCATCCCGGTCGGCAATCAGCCCAACGATATTGTGGTCAAAGCGTTCAAGAGCAGAGCGAAATAGGCGCTATTAGTGCGTTTCAGGCAGCGTGCCCTCGAACTCGTAGGAGTGCTTTCCGTCGGCGATGATGATCGTCATCGTGCCCGTTAACCCGGCCAGTTGATCGGTCCCTGAGTCTGGAACCACGCTGACAGTCAAAGATGAAGTGCCGCGGTTCATCGTGCCGGTGTGTTGCAGGACAAACGTACCCTTGCGGCCGTTGAGTGTCCCGCTGACCCGCTCCATTGCCACATAGCCGGCCGAACCTTTGACGCTGCTGCCGGCCGTCAGCATCTCGCCCTTGCTCATGGCCTCCAGATCGCCATGGTATTGCTTGTCGAGCGAGTAACGGCCTAGCGTCGAGCCGTCGGCTTTGTCCTCTGCAATTGGAGCTACCTTCACTTCAAATGTTCCTTTGGCATGAGTTGTCACAACGGAATCCTTGTTGGCCGGGCTCTTAGCCGGAGATTGAACTTGCGCAGAGGCCGACTGTCTCGGAACGATCAACGTCGATACGACGACACTCAAAGCCACCATCATCATAATCATGCGGATTCGACTGTTCATGTTGGCTGGTTGTTGCGCCCGCCGCGCAAGCGGCTGCGTATCCGCCGCTATAAATAACACCAGGCCGCGTGGCGGCCTGCACGATGGAGCTTCTCGAAGAAGCTCCTTCACTCAATTCAAACGAAATCGTTCAATCACTCGCGGCAACGGACTTTCCGCAATACTGTTCGAACGCGGCGGCAAGACTGTGCGCGATGTCCTCGGCAGTGCGGCTTTCGATCTCGCTACGCGGCACGAAGTGGACCAGTTGCCCACCGCGAAACAGCGCCAGGCTCGGTGACGAAGGAGGATACGCGCCGAACAACTGCCGCGCTCGCTCGGTGGCTTCCCGGTCCTGCCCGGCAAACACGGTGTACACGCGGTCGGGGCGGATCCTGTTCTGCAATGCCAGGCGCACCCCCGGACGCATCTTCCCTGCCGCGCATCCGCAGACCGAGTTGACGATGACCAAGGCTGTGCCTTCGCTCTCCGCCAACGCCCCATCGACGTCAGCGGCTGTACGCAACTCCCGCGCGCCCGCCCGGGTCAGTTCCTCACGCATGGGAATAATCAGAATCTCTGGATACATCTTGTCTCCTGTTCGAAACGGAATGATCGCCACCATTCTGATGCTTCTTTAGGTGGAAAGGAAGCAACGCGCATCGGAGTGCCAAATGCATCCAGCAGGACACTGGTTTTGTCATGTGAATCGCGTCCCCTATTTCGCACGAGAATTAGCGTCAGGGCCCGACCTCATTTCTGAGAGTGACCACCGTTTATAGTGGCTCTAGCCCATGATTCTCCGCGAACAGGTGCCGCTGGCTCCGCTCACCACACTGGGCGTGGGAGGTCCGGCCCGCTTCTTCGCCGAAGCCGGCACCGAAGCCGACGTTCGCGAGGCGGTTGAACATGCGCAATCGCACGATCTGCCGTTGTTTGTATTGGGCGGCGGCAGCAACCTGCTCGTGTCTGACACCGGCTTCGACGGGCTGGTGCTGAAGATTTCAGTGCGGGGTATCGAGCAAGCCGCTGGTGCTAACGACACGGTGACCTTCAATGTGGCTGCCGGTGAAGAATGGGATGCCTTTGTGGCTCGTGCCGTCAAGGAAAACTGTGCCGGCATCGAGTGCCTGAGCGGAATTCCCGGCTCGGTGGGCGGCGCTCCGGTACAGAATGTCGGCGCCTACGGACAGGAAGTGTCAGAGACGATCTGCGCGGTTGATACGCTGGATCGGCATTCGCTGCAACTTAGGACATTTACCAACACCGAGTGCGGCTTCGGCTATCGAACCAGCGTATTGAACACGACAGAGCGCGAGCGCTACATCATTCTCGGTGCGTCGTTTTCTCTTCACTGCGGCGGGAAGCCCAGTATTCGCTACGCTGACCTGCAAAAGGCCTTCGCGAACTCAGCCACCGAGCCGACATTGCTGCAGGTTCGAAACGCAGTGCGCGACATTCGCCTTCGCAAAGCGATGCTCATTGTTTCGGGCGATGACGACGCCCGTAGTGCGGGCTCGTTTTTCAAGAACCCGGTCGTTCCCCAACGCCAATTCGACGATCTCGAGGCAAAATTGCGAGCACGCGGCCTCGCCGTGCCGAGTTATCCCGCAATGGCAGAATTTCGCAAAATGCCGGCCGCATGGCTAGTGGAACAGGCTGGCTTCGCCAAAGGCTACAGCCGAGGGGCGGCCGGAATCTCTCGCCGCCACACCCTTGCCATCGTCAATCGCGGGGGTGCCACCGCCGCTGACATAGTTGCATTAAAAGATGAAATTCAGTCGCGGGTGTTTTCAGAGTTCGGCATCCAATTGCAGCCCGAGCCGGTTTTTCTCGGATTCTAGCTAAGCTAGAGGGGAGTTGGCGGAACGCGCCGGTGCCATTCGGTCGCCTGCTCGTAGGCGTGCCCAAGGCGCAGGGCCACATCGTCGGCTCCCGGCCGCGCCGAGATCTGCAATCCAACGGGCAAGCCTTCGCTGGTGAATCCGCAGGGAACCGAAACCGACGGCCAATCAAGAACGCTGAAAGGCGCCGTATTCCGCAACAGATACTGCACTTCGAAGGTCCGAAGTTCAGACGCCGGCATCGCCTGAAGTTCAGCAATTTTCGGAGCGCCAGCCACCACCGTGGGGGTGACCACAACGTCCACGGTCTGGAAGATCTTCTCGGCCTCTGTTCTCGCCACCGCCAGCTTATTTCGCGCGCTCTCGACGTCAGAGTTCGCAATTCCGGCGCAGGACTGGATGCGCGCCAGCGTCGCAGGGTGGTACAACTCCGGAGATTGCTGAACCATCTGCCGGTGGTATTGGTAAATTTCAGCATTGAATATCGTCCGGTGCGGTCCCACCTCGAGCTGCACCTCACGCATCGACCCAGCCAGCGATCGGATTACGCGCAAAGCCTGCTCAGCGCACTTCGCGACATCAGCATCGAGACCGTCGAAGAAACCACGGCGCGCCACGCCAACAGCAACATGCGCCACCGGGGGACTCAAGTCCGCTGAAGTAATCGCCCTCCCATTCTCCGCCAGGGCGCGTAGCATCAGCGATGCATCTTCCGCCGTCCGCGTTATCGGTCCTGGAGTATCGAACGACTTCGCCAGCGGAACGATCCGCTTCGCGCTCCACACTCCTGCGCTGGGCCGATGCCCTACAACTCCGCATAGTGCCGCCGGAATCCGCACCGATCCTGCCGTATCGGTGCCGATCGCGGCCAAACACATTCCCGCCGCCACGCCTGCTGCAGAACCCGACGATGAACCTCCGGTGATGCTTTCGTGATCCCAAGGATTTCGTGCCGGACCGAATGCACTCACCAAGCCGCTGCCGCCGAAGGCAAACTCGTGCAGGTTGGTCTTCCCCACGATCACCGCTCCCGCACGTTTCAACTGCGCAACGATGGCCGCATCTTCGGTCGCTACGCGGCTGTGGTATTGGTTGCTGGCCGCCGTAGTCCGCACACCTGCCACATCGATCAAATCTTTCAATGCGATGGGAATCCCGTGCAGCGGGCCGCGCCAGTTCTCCGCCATGATCTCCGCTTCCGCCCGCTGGGCTTGTTCCAGCGCCAGTTCGGGTGTCACCGTGATGAATGCGTTGAGCAGGGGATTCATCCGCTCGATGCGAGCCAGGCACTCACGCGCAAGCTCCAGGGGCGAAAGCGCGCGGTCACGAATCTGTGCGGCAGCTTGAGAGAGGAAGAACATGTCGGCCGGCACTACGCAACCGGCCGCTTGCTTTTCTTTTGGCAGGCTTCGCAGACGCCGTAAATTTGAAAGGTGTGGCGGGTGGTGAGGTACTTGTTTTTGCGGCCAATCTCCCGCTCAATGCGTTCGATGTCCCCGGAGAAAAATTCCACTGAACTGCCGCACTCGGTACAGACCATGTGATGGTGATTACGCCGGTTGTACTGGTGCTCATAGCGGGCGACGCCGTCGTTGAACGCCACCTCGCTAGCCAGCCCGCACTCCGCCAGCAGCTTCAACGTGCGGTACACCGTGGTGAAACCGATGCCGTCGTCCTGCTTCTTCACCAGCCGGTAGAGCTCATCAGTCGAAAGGTGGTCGCGCGTTTCGAGGAAGGTGCGCAGGATGGTATCGCGCTGGCCGGTATGTTTCAGGCCCACATGGCGCAGGTGGTTGTGAAAGATGGACTCGGCTTCGCGCACCATTTCACGCGAGATGTGCGGCTGATCGTCCACCCGTTTCTGCAGAAGACTCCGGCTGCTAGCTCGCTTCGTGCCCATGTTTCGCACATCCACAGCAAACTTCGCATATCAGCATAGCACCGATGCTTGTCCCATCCGCTTGGGGACAATAGGGCCGCGGGTTGGAGGCGACTCGACACCCGAACGCCTCGCCCGCGCTATCGCGAGGCGGGTCATGCATTTCAAACGCGCCAGAATAGCCCAAATCAAGTAAGCTGCCGAAGTCAACCACAGCCCAGCTCAAATAAATCCGCCCATCTGTTTGTCTCCTCCCATCGATCGGATCCGCTGAATTGCACTTACCATCGCACACCGGAACGTAAGTCGCGCTTCCCTTATAATCGTGAGTTCCCATGGCAACCACTACTCTTCTTTTTTCCCCCGGTCGTACTTCGAATGCCCGGATTGCTCTTCGTGTCGTCGTCGCCCTGCTGGTTTTACTACTGATCGTCTTTCTGGCCTTCGACCTCTGGTTTTATCGCGCCGTCAAAGCCGCGCTGCCACAGGTTGACGGCACCATCCTGGTTGCCGGGCTCACCCAGCCGGTCGCTGTCACGCGGGACTCGCTGGGCATCCCGACCATCACAGCCGCCACCTTTGACGATCTCTTTTTCGCCCAGGGCTACGTCACCGCGCAGGAGCGCCTCTGGCAAATGGACATGACGCGCCGTTTCGCTTCCGGCGATCTCGCCGTCATCCTCGGGCCTGACTTCGTCGACGTCGACCGCGAGCAGCGCATCCTCGGACTTCGGCAGGTGGCGGAGAAGGCAGTTGCAGCAATGGATCCATCGCAGCGTGCTCAATTTCAGAGCTATGCCAAGGGCGTGAATGCCTATATCGCCGAACACAGCAAGACCCTGCCACTGGAGTTCCGCTTCCTGACCTACGCGCCGCATGTTTGGACGATCGAGGATTCGCTGCTGGTCGGCCTCTCCATGACCGAGTTCCTGAATCACGGCTATTACAAGGAAGAGTTGCTGAAGGAGAAGGCTCTGGCCAAACTGGGCCCCGAACTCACGTCGGAGCTGTTTGTAAATTCTTCGTGGCGCGATCATCCGCCGGGATCCGAAGGCCAACCGCTGCAGAATGAGCTACCGAAGGGAGCGCTCCCCGAGGAGGAAGACCCGGATCCGCCCGGCACGAAAGGACCGAAACCCTCGCCCAGCGAGGCTCCGGCGCATCACGCTGCATTTCTCCCGTTCGAGTTGCCGGCGCTCAATGCGGCGCCCGAGAGCCGCTTCCATCCCGGGTCGAACAACTGGACCGTCTCAGGCGCGCACACCGTCTCCGGCAAGCCTCTACTGTCGAACGACATGCACCTCGATCTGCGCCTGCCTAATACCTGGTACGAAGCCCACCTCGGCTGTGGCGACTTCGATGTCGTCGGCGTGACCCTTCCCGGCATGCCTTACGTGATCGTTGGGCACAATCGCAACATCGCCTGGGGCTTCACCAACCTGGGGCCAGCGGTTGAAGACATCTACATCGAGAAGTTCAATGACAAGGGTGAATACCTCACGCCTCAGGGATGGGTGCAGCCCGAACATCGCAAGGAAATCATTCGCGTCAAGGGCAAGCCCGAGGTCGACCTTGACGTTGTGGTCACGCGCCATGGGCCAATCATCACCAGTCTGGTTCCAGGCGAGACCCGCAAGCTTGCTCTCCAGTGGATCATTTACAACCCAAAGTCCTCTCGTATTCCGTTCTTCCAGTTGAACTCGGCGAGGAACTGGGATGACTTCCGCGCCGCCTTTTCTACCTTTGGAGCGCCTGGACAAAACGTCGTTTATGCCGACGTGGACGGGCACATCGGCTATCAGGCTACAGGATTCGTTCCCATCCGCACTTCCGGTGATGGATCGCTGCCGGTCGCGGGCGAGACCGGTGCCTACGAGTGGACTGGCTTCATTCCCTACGATCAGATGCCGCGGGTGTTCGATCCGCCCTCCGGCGTCATTGCCACGGCCAACGGCCGCATCAGTCCAGACGGCTATCCCTACTCGCTGAGCTTCGAATGGGATTCGCCGTACCGCACCCAACGCATCTACAAGCTGCTCAGCAAGCCGAGAAAGTACAGCGTGGCCGATATGCTGGGGGTCGAAACCGACGTTGTTTCTGAACTGGATCGCTATTGTGCAGAGCGCTTCGTTTACGCTGTCGACCACACACCCAAGGCTTCCGCGCGGGCCAAGGCAGCCGCTGACATCATGCGCGACTGGAACGGCACGATGTCTATCGATTCCGCCGCCCCTTCCATCGCCTACTTCTCACGCGGCAAGTTGAATGAACTGTTGTTGAAGCCGAAACTCGGCGACGACTGGAAAGGGTACACGCGCTGGTTTATGAGTCCGGTCTGGTTGGAGAGCGTTTTGTCGCACCAGCCGCCTCAGTGGCTGCCTGACGGTTACGCCAACTACGACGAGTTGCTCACCGCCGCCGTGGAGGCTGCCCTCACAGATAGCAAGACGCCCAAAGCGCTTGGCTTGTGGACTTGGGGCCGCGTTCACCAGGTCGACATCAAACATCCGTTCTGGAGCAACGTCCCCATCCTGAAGCGTGGCGCCGGTCCCGGACCACAGCCCCTGTCCGGCGATGGATTGACCGTGAAGCAGGTGGGGAAACAATTCGGGCCCTCCGAACGCTTCACCGCCGACTTGTCGAACCTCGACAACTCCACCCTCAACATCGTGAATGGGCAGTCGGGCAACATCTTCGACGATCACTACAATGACCAGTGGGACGGGTACTATCACGGCCGGACATTTACTTTGCCGTTTTCCAGCGAGGCTGTACAGCGGGCGGCGCAGCATCACCTCGAGCTTCGGCCGCAGTGACTTCCGGCCATCGAACATTGCTGTCAAATGGGAGGGGCGGCCAAATTGGCCGCCCCATTCATTTCCCACCTCAGCAGGACTCTACTGATCTACCTGTACGACTCCGTAGAGCGCTCCAGTGAAGGTAATCTGGGTGGGTTGCAACTGTCCGGAAGTGGTGTCGTAAATATTCAGGACGCTGCCTTCGATGACATACATTGTGTTGCGATTGGGGATCGATTGCATTCCTGTCACCGCGCCTCGCGGCGGACCGAGGGGATCGGCTGTGTTAGAGCCCAAGTCGATGATCGAAAGGCAGCCGTTGATGGTGTTAGCGCAAGTTGCCGCTCCGATATACAGCTTGTTGTTGTTCGAAATCGCCATTGTGGTCTTGGTGCCGTCACCGATAATGACCGGATTCGCGGTGGTGCGCGTCATGGAGCTGATGTTCACCAGATCAAACGTGCCGGTTGAACCTCCGGGATATCCCGCCACGTAAAGATTGCTGCCCTTCAGCAAGCCTACGTGCGCGCCGCCAACTGGCACGGTTGCCGTAATGGTCTGCGACGCAATGTTAAACCGCATTACCGACGGGGGCCCAGCAGTCGATCCGCATTCGGTTCCGCAGTTGATTACGTACGCCGTGCTGCTGTCTGTCCCGTTGAAAAACGCGTTAACTGGCCGGGCAAAGCCCGGAACGGCCACCGCTGTCGGCGTGTGCGCCGTAAGGTTGATGATCCACATCGTGTCCGCATTGCTGGCGAACACCAACAGTGTGTTGCCGTCGGGACTGACTGCGACATACCTGGCGGAGGGCACAGGATACGAAGCCGTGATTGTCGCCGAGGCGGTGGTGATGACCTGAACTTCTCCGGGGGGCGCATTGGTTACGGTAGCATTCGGCACGGGAACGTACACGGACTTCGAGTCGGCAGAATATACCGCCATGTCGGCCCAGTTGGCCAACTGCACGGTCCCGTTCGTGGTTTCCGAAGAATTCGTAATGAAGGTCAGCGAATCGGTGTTGGGGTTGTACACCAGAGTTTCCAGGTCGTCAGGACTCAGGACCGCGAACGTCAATGAGCTGCCCACGGTAATCGCCACCGCCGACGCCGGTGAGACTCCACCTGGAGTGGTGACTCCAGTATTGTTGTTAGTGGCCGTGTAGTAGGCGGTGGTGTCGTTCTGGCTGTCCATGATCTGGACGTTACCGGAAAACATGTTGGTGATGAACGCCCGGTGCGAAAGCTTGCTGGGAGCGTTGACTGTCACATTTCCGTTGGGACCGGTGGTACTGCTGCCGCTTCCACTGCATGAGGCGATGATCAGGAGAGGAACTAAAGTTCCCAGGAGGAGTACAGCCCGCTTCAAACGCGTACCTCGTTCATACTATTGATATGGCTTGAGTTGTTGAGTTTCTGACAGATTATAGCAGAGCACTGCGAGCCGCATCGGCCGGGAGCGGACGGTGGCCTTATGAATGCATTTACGGTAGAGTTCCAATAACACCCAACTCCAAATCGTTGACGAGAAAAATGGCTTCCGACCTGCTAAATCGACTGAAACAGGGCCCCGTACTCTGCGACGGCGCCATGGGGACCCTTTTACTTTCCAAAGGTATCTTCATTGACCGCTGTTATGACGAGCTGAACTTGTCGCAGCCGGACCTGATCCGGGGCATCCATCTGGAGTATCTACAAGCCGGGGCCGAGGTCATAGAAACAAACACCTTTGGCGCTAATTCGTTTCGTTTGTCGAAACATGGTTGTGTCGACAGGCTGGCGGAGATCAATCGCAGCGGCGCCCGGCTCGCCCGGCAATCGGCCAAGAGCTTTGGTGCCATGGTCGCTGGGGCTGTCGGCCCACTTGGCATCCGCATCGAGCCGTTAGGCAAAATTGCCCTGTCCGAAGCGCGGGAAGCCTTCCGCGAGCAGATTGCCTCCCTGAATGAAGAAGGTGTCGATCTGGTGATCCTGGAGACTTTCGGCTACCTCGAAGAACTCCACCAGGCCATCCTGGCGGCTCGCGAAGTAAATCCCGATCTTCCCGTGGTGGCGCAGGTCACGATCGATGAAGACGGCAACTGCCTGGACGGATCAAGTCCCGAGCACTACGGCCAGCAACTGGAAGCCTGGGGAGCTGACGTCGTCGGCATTAACTGCAGCGTAGGTCCGGTTGCAGTTCTGGAGGCGTTGGAGCGCGTGCGTGCCGTAACTACCGTCCCCCTCTCGGCCCAGCCCAACGCCGGCATGCCGCGTTCGGTGGAAGGCCGCACAATTTTTCTTTCTTCGCCCGAATACATGGCGAGCTATGCCGGAAAATTCGTTGACTTGGGCGTGAGCCTGATCGGAGGCTGCTGCGGAACGACTCCCAGGCACATTCACGAGATGAAGGGTCGGCTCAAGGGAAAGCCCCGGACCAGCACGGTGGTGGCTGCCAAGCCGGTTGTCGTAGAACATCCTGTCGATCCTCCACCGCTGCGCGAACGCTCTAAACTGGGCCGCAGAATTGCCGACGGCGAGTTCGTCGTCATGGTGGAGATCGTACCCCCCAAGGGCATCGATGGCAGCAAGGAAATCGAGGGTTCGCGCTACCTAAAGTCGGTGGGCGTCGATGCGGTGAATATTCCTGACAGCCCGCGCGCCTCAGCACGTTTGAGCAACCAGGCGCTTTGCCTGCTGGTGGCGCAGCAGGTCGGCATTGAACCCATCCTGCACTACACCTGTCGCGACCGGAATGTGCTGGGCATCCAGTCGGATTTGCTGGGCGCAAGTGCCCTTGGCATTCGCAACTTGATCTGCATCACCGGCGATCCGCCGAAGATGGGCAACTATCCCGACGCCACGGCTGTGTTCGACGTGGACGCGATCGGCCTGGTCAACATCGTGCACAACCTCAACCATGGGCTCGACATTGGCAGCAACCCCATCGGCAATGGGACCCAGTTCGTGATTGGGGTGGGTGCCAATCCCGGCGTGCCCAACATCGACGAGGAAATTCGCCGCTTCGAATACAAAGTGCAAGCCGGAGCGGAATTCGCCGTCACCCAACCGGTCTTTGACCTGCGCCTGATGGAGGATTTCCTGCGCCGGATTGAGCACTGCCGCATTCCGGTGGTGGCGGGCATCTGGCCGCTGGTCAGCGCTCGCAACGCCGAATTCATGAAGAACGAGTTGCGGGTCTCGGTTCCCGACGAGATTATTACCCGCATGTCTCGCGCGGCGTCTGGCGAAGCTGCCCGCGCCGAAGGCGTTGCCATTGCCCGCGACATGCTGTCCGCCGTACGCGATATGGTTCAGGGCGCGCAGATCAGCGCCCCCCAGGGACGCTACTCGTGCGCTATGGATGTGCTGGAAGCCCTCGGAAGCTCGAAAAGCGCTTCGGTCTAACAGCAGTCAAGCCCAGGAAACACCGCTACTGTTCAGTGAAGCGCGGCGGAAACCGCTTGTGTCGCTCGGCAAACGAGAGCACAATCGCCAACGCTGAAACCAAATCCAAATTCTGGCTTGAGGAGCGTCCCGGTGGCTGGGCAGCAGGAAGATCAAACCACTTGCAAAGTTGGGTTGAACCACGAAGAGCCGTATTCGATCTGGCCAGCCCACAGGGAGAACGCCTTGGGCTGGAAAGATGCCGGCAAGAGCGGCACAAAGGAAGAGTGTCTTGCGTACATCAAGGAAGTCTGACAAACATGCGTGCGCTCAGCCTGAGGAAGAAAATGAAGGAGCAAGGTCTGGAATAAGAGCATTCAGCTGCTATATCACGACCACTGCTTTTCCCGCCCACCCGGTATTCTACGTTCTCACCGACCCAGGGAGTACCGCATGAAGCCCCTCGCTCTACTTGTGCCGTTTATCGCAATCTTCGCGTCAGCGCAGGACATCCCGTCACTGGTGAACGTCGCGTTGCCCCAACTTGTATCCACTTACAAGGAGCTCCACCAGCATCCCGAGTTGTCGCACCAGGAGCAACACACCTCCGCGTTTCTCGCCGACGGCCTGCGCAAGGCGGGCTACGAGGTCACTGAAAACGTTGGCCAATACACCGACGGAAAGCGGGCCTACGGCGTGGTCGCCGTGATGAAGAACGGCAGCGGCCCTACGGTGCTGGTTCGCACCGACATGGACGCCCTGCCAGTCGAAGAGCAGACCGGTCTCCCCTACGCCAGCCATGTTCGCGCCAAGAATGACGCCGGAGAGGAAGTGGGCGTGATGCATGCCTGCGGGCACGACATCCACATCACCATCATGCTGGGAGTCGGCCGGGCGCTGGCCCAGATGCAGAACCAGTGGCACGGCACACTGATCCTCATCGGTCAACCTGCAGAAGAGGCTGTCGATGGCGCACGCGCTATGCTCAACGACAATCTCTACGCCCGCTTCGGCAAGCCCAACTACGCCATAGCCCTGCACGACGATGCCACGCTTGAGGCCGGAAAGGTCAGCGTCATTTCCGGCCCGGCACTTGCCGCCGTCAATTCCGTGGATGTCGCCATGCGCGGCCTAGGCTCCCACGGTGCCCGCCCCGAAATGAGCAAGGACCCGGTCGTCATGGCCGCCGAGTTCGTCATGGCGATCCAGACCATCGTCAGCCGGCAGATTCCGCCGCTGGATCCGGCGGTCGTCACGGTCGGCGTCATTCACGGTGGGACACGTCGCAACATCATTCCAGACGAAGTAAAAATGTCCCTCACTGTCCGTTCCTTCAGCGACGATGTGCAGAAACAGATTCTCGCCGACCTCAAGCGCACTGCTGAGGGAATCGCGATTGCCGCCGGGGTTCCATCCGATCGCATGCCTCTGGTCACGGTGGGGGCGGAAAGCTCGCCGGTCACCTACAACGATCCAGAACTAGCCGACCGCCTCCGCGAGGTATGCATTCGTGCCCTCGGTTCTGCCAGTGTCGTCAAGTCAAGGCCGGAGATGGTGAGCGAGGACTTCGGCCTGTTCGGCCTGGAAGGGCACCAGATTCCGACGGTGCAATTGCGACTTGGGGCAGTGGCTCCCGAGAAGATCGCCGAAAGCCAGCGTTCTGGCAAACCGCTGCCCTCGCTGCATTCAGCCCTCTTTGCGCCGCTGCCCGAACCCACCATCCGCACCGGAGTCATCGTCATGACGTCAGCCGTTCTCGATCTGATGGGCAAATGACCGGCTGGCAATTCTAAGTCGCTCGTCTCGCCCAGGGTAGTACAAAAGTATTACTCTCCGATCGGTCGTTTATCAAATTCTTATTATCACTTGTTCGAATATTGGAATAAAATGATCGCGGGAGTTCGAGCTTGGCCAAGTTTGAAGAGTCTCTCCAACGTCTGGAAGCGATCGTAGCCGAACTCGAAAAGGGAGACATTTCCCTCGACCGGGCGCTGGAGCTTTTTGATGAGGGCATGAAGCTATCCGGTTCCTGTCGCAAGGAACTTGAAGAAGCCGAGGGTAAGGTTGAAATTCTGCTGAAGCGCAATGGCAAGCTTCAGCCGGAAGCGTTCGAACCCATGGCCCAACCTGGCGACGCTGGCAAATCGTAAGTCGCCATCACTGGTCTGCCTCTCTCCTGCGCTGCGACACTCGATGACTTTCTCGGTGCCATTCGTCCATTTCGGCTCAAGAAGGGGTGCCTTTATGCCGCCAATAAGTGTGGTACTCGCCTACCAGGATCCCGCGCTTGGAAACAGTCTCGCGCGCGCGGTTGAGAAACTGTATCTGAATTTGACAACTGCGAAGAACACGGAAGAAATCCGGAGCGCCATTGTCCGTCTCAGGGCGCCACTCGCCATCGTCGACCTCGAATTCGTCAACCTGCGGGAGTTGGGAGAGCTCTGCCGGGAGTTCCCTGCGACCGCATTTGTGTGCACTCACCGCCTCGCCGACGACACGATGTGGTCACAGTCCCTGGCGATGGGTGCCGTGGATTGCTGCCTCGCCTGCGACTTACCTCGCATCCTGCAGACGTCGGACCGCTACGTTGCGATCAAGAATTCGCATGCTGTTCCTGCAGCCTGACTACCGAATCTGCGGGCGCCGCACCGGCGCCCGCTTGACTGCATCCCCACCGCCGTTTAGCTTGGAGAGTCCTACTCGAGTCAACCCGCATTGATGTCTTCCCGACTATTTCCCGCTACCTTCTTCCGCTCTCGCCGAACCGATTTTCTGCTCTCCCTTCTCATGTTGGCTGCGGTGATCGTCTGCTCGACACCTCGAACCTTCTCCCAGGTTCCCCCCGCGCCGAAGAGCGCACTGAACTCCTCTGCCATGGACAACCTGCCGGATCGCGTGAAGGCAGTACAGGATGCCCAGCAAGGCGGCGATGTCGCCAGGATTGCGACCGCGAACCGCAACCTGATTGCCGTCGTGCTTTGTGCCATGGCCGAACTCAAGCTTGCCCAGGGAGACACCGCCCAGAGCATCGACCTCTACAAACGTTCTTTGGAATTTGAGAACACACCGGCTGCGCACATCGCACTGTCTCTTGCCTACATGCGCGCGCAACGCACCGACGACGCGTTAGCCGAAATTGGTCCGATCACCAAATCTGATCCCCAGAATGCTGATGCCTGGAACGTGCAGGGCAAGCTCTTGATGGACAAGAAAGAATACCGCCCGGCCATCGAGTCGCTCACCCATGCGCTCGAGTTGGAGAACAACGCCTTCGTGGCTTACGCCCTGGCGACCGCCTACCTGAATGTGCACGAGACCGACAAGGCCGCGGTCATCTTTAAGCGGATCAATGCTGTGGCCGGAGACCGCGCCAGCGTCCACATCATGACGGGCCGCGCCTATCAGAACGCCGGCATGATGGACGACGCGGTGCGGGAGTTCAACCGCGCCGCCGAAATCGACGCCAAGAGCTCTCGCGCCCACTATTTCATTGGCCTGCTTTATATGACGCAGAACGAGTGGGTCGCCACACCCCAGGCGCGCGAGCAGTTTGTCGAGGAAGTCACGGTGAATCCCAAGGACTTCTTCGGCAACTTCTTTCTCGGCTACATCGAGAACAACGACAAGAATTACGACGCCTCGGACCGCTATCTGACGGCCGCCGCCGCCGACAAGCCCGATTGGCCGGAGCCCTATCTTTACATGGGATTGAACGCCTTCGCGCGACACAACGACAAACAGGCCGAAGTGCTTTTGCGCAAGGCCATCGCGCTCACCGGAGACGACAAGGCGCGCAACAACTACCAGATCCGCCGTGCCTATTACGTTCTGGGACGCATCTGCATTCAGAGCGGACGCAAGGAAGAGGGCGTCTCCTACACCAGGATCTTCTCCGACATGCAAGACAAGACCATGGCCCAGAGTCGTGCCGCGACCCCCGCTTCCAAGATTCAGGGCAACCGAGCTTCCGGCATGGGTGATCAAGCCTCTGTACCGGCTACTGCGGTCATCGAACCCGATGCGCAGCCCGGAGGGTCAGGCGCTCCCCAACTTACTGCTCAGGAGAAGGCCGATATCAAGGCCGCCGAGCAGCGGTTGAGTGTGATTCTCGGCAACGCCTACAACGATCTCGGCACCTCCGAAGCCCGCCAGAAGCAATACGCCGTTGCGCTGACCTATTTTCAGCAGGCGGAGAAGTGGAACCCCAACATCCCACACCTGATGCGCAATATCGGATTCGCCGCCTTCCGCTCCACTCAATACGCCGAGAGCGCGCGCGCCTTAAAGGTGGCCGCCCAGCAGGAGCCCGGCGACAAGATCATTGCTCCGATGCTCGCTATGGCGCTGTATTCCAGCGACCAGTACGCCGAAGCCGTGAAGGCGTTCGACCAGGTTGGCGAACTGGCCTACTCCGACCCTCGCGTCGCCTGCGCGTGGGCGTCATCACTGGTGCATACCGGCCAGCCCGCGAAGGCTACCGACATCCTCGCTCGCATCACCCAGCAGCCGCTCTCCCCCGATATGCTCATGCTGGTCGGTCAGGTGTACGCCACGACCGGCAATCAGGCGCTGGCGCTGGCGAGTTTTCAAAAGGCCAGCCAGCAGAACCCTTCGCAGCCGCGCGCCCATTATTTCGCAGGAATCGCCCAGCTTCGCCTCAAGCAACCCGCCGCTGCCGTCACCGAATTCGAGGCGGAACTGAAGTTGAATTCTGACGATGCGGAAGCGCAATACCAACTCGGCAAAACATTGCTGGAACAGGGAAAGACAACAGCAGCGATTCCGCACTTGCAAACCGCGGCCAAGCTAAGCCCCGACCTCGCCGACATTCACGACCAATTGCTGATCGCATACCGCAAAGCCGGCCGAAGCGCCGACGCCGATCGCGAGGCCGAACTCGCCGCCGCCAGTAAGAACAAACCGACAACTCCGTCAAACCCCTGATCCGACCGGCCGTCGAATGTGACTTCGATCCAGGCGTTCTCAACGGTGGGGGCCGCCACGGCGAACATTCGGGAGTCTGTGTCATGGCAGGAATCACTGGGTGTGGACGCGAAAGACAACCCATTCTCGGTGATCATTAGCCGCGAAGCGGCGGCATAAACTGAGCCCGGTACATGAATGCCGGGTGCGCGAGGGGAAAAACATCAGGTCGCGAAGCGGCGCCACCCCATGGCACAGAATCCGCAAGAGTTCACACGTGAAGCGATTCCCCGGCGCTGCGCCCCCTCCATCGCCATTGTTATACTTCCCTCTTCATGCTTAATGCCATCCTGCAACAAGGACGCATCGTCATCGACCAGGCCCTCGAGCGACTGCTCCCGCCGCCCACGCAATATCCCACATCCATTCACCAGGCGATGCGACACAGCGTGTTCGCGGGAGGCAAGCGCCTGCGCCCTATCCTCTGCATGGAGGCGGCTCGCGTCGTAGCAGGCTGCGTCCCACCCAGCATCGAGGAGTTGGGCTCCGCGCTGGAGATGCTGCACACATATTCGCTTATCCACGACGACCTGCCCGCGCTCGACAATGATGACCTGCGACGCGGTCGTCCCACTTGTCACAAGGCATTCGGTGAGGCCATCGCAATTCTTGCGGGAGACGGGTTGCAAACGTACGCCTACGAAGTGCTGGCCAAGCTGCAGTGTCCTGCGGAGGCACGCGTTGCCATCATCGCCGAGATCGCGCACGCCACCGGAACCATCGACGGCATGATCGGCGGCCAAGTCATGGACCTGGAGGCCGAACACCGGCATGCCGACGCCGAGACCCTGGAGTACATTCACCGCTCCAAGACCGGAGCGTTGCTTACCGCGAGCGTAGTCACGGGTGGCATGTACGCCGGAGGCGATGCCTCGCAGATCCAGAGCCTGCGCGACTTTGGCATGAACGTCGGACTCGCCTTCCAAATCGTCGACGATGTGCTCGACGTGACCCAGACTTCCGAGCAACTGGGCAAGACTGCCGGCAAAGATAACGCCACAGAGAAATCGACCTACCCTTCACTGTTCGGCATTGAAGCTTCGATCGAGAAGGCCGACGAGCTGGTGAACCAGGCCAACGCCGCTCTCGATCGCTTTGGCGAGAACGCCAACGACCTGCGCGAGATTGCTGCATTCCTGGTGGAGCGCAAGAAGTGATCGCTCCGCCGCTTGACGTCCTTGCCATCGCCGCTCATCGCGACGACGTTGAGCAGACCTGTGGCGGCACGCTGCTGAAGATGGCGCAGCAGCACGCGCGAACCGGCATTCTCGACCTCACTCAGGGCGAACTGGGCTCGCGGGGTTCCGCCGAGAGCCGTGCCACGGAGGCCGCCGCCGCTGCCGGCATTCTGCTGGTCGCATGGCGCGATGCCCTCGACATTCCCGATGGCCGCGTCGAGAACACTTTGGCCAATCGTATAAGAATCGCACGCGTGATTCGCGAGCAGCGCCCGCGTGTCGTAATTCTTCCCTACTGGAAGGCACGCCATCCCGACCATTACACCTGCGCGACCCTCGGATATGAAGCATGTTTTCTGGCCGGACTGCGCCGCCTCGGACACACCGTCGCCACCCAGGACATCGATTCCTTCGAGATTCACCGGCTACGCAGTCTCGAGCCGCATCGCCCATTCAAGATCATCTACGCTACGCTCTACTTCGACGTTCGCCCGACATTTGTCGTGGACATCACCGACGAATTCGAGGCCAAACTCGAATCCATCTACGCCTACAAAGAGCAGTTCAGCGATCAGCCGGCGGGCCACGATGATTTCCCTGCCCACGCTGAGATTCGTGAACGCGTCGCCTCCATGGCCCACTTCTATGGCATGCTGGCGGGCGTGAAATACGGCGAACCGTTCTTCCAGAAAGAGATTGGATTGGTAGAAGACTTGCGGCTGATACCGGTCAAGTCGATCTAGCGTAGCGCAGGCGCATGGCTCATACCCTGTCGGTAAAATCGGCGGACAAGGTGGAGCGCCCACACCTTGCGGGCACCGAGACATCCGCTACATCACCGGGGGAACGGTGATTCCCATCATCCCCAGCAAAGCAATCAACTCGCGGCGGACGACGGCGGCGGTCGCCAGCAGGAACTTCTTCCGCTGCGCATCGCCCTCGGTCAGAATGTGGTGGCGGTGGTAAAAATTGTTGAACTGTTGCGCCAACTGAAAGGCGTGCTTGGCTGCATATGCCGGTTCAGTCGTAGCGATACATTGCTCGATAACCGACGAGGTCTTCGCTGCCAGCAGCCAAAGCTCCCAGAATTCGGTGCCGCTGTCTTCGGCAAAGAAGCGCCCATAATTCACGTCAGCACTTAGCGCCTGGTCGGGCTCTACCTCGGCCTTGCGGAAAATATTGCTGGCGCGAACCACCGCATACTGAGCATACGGACCCGTCTCACCTTCGAAGGCCAGCGCCTCTTTGAAATCGAAGGCAATGACCGACTGCTTGGTGAACTTCAGCATGAAGTAGCGCAGCGCTCCGATAGCGATTTGCTCGCTGATTCGCTGGCGCTCGTCATCTGCCAGCTCGGGATGGCGGCTATCGACCTCCTTTTTCGCTGCAGCAATCAGGGCGTCGAGCAGATCATCGGCCTTAACTCCGAAGCCTTTGCGCCCCGAAACCTCGATGTACGACTTTCCCTGATCTTCTTCGCTTACGTCGTAGCCGAGTTCTATTGCGCAACGCGGTGTGAGGGCCACCATTTCGTAGGAAAAATGGGTGTAATGGGCTGCCTGATCGGGATATCCCAGCAGGCGGATGGCCTCGATCACCGTGTTCTGCGGATCGCTCTGGCGCGAGTCAATCACGTTGTAGATGGCTTCAACGCCGCCGAAGTGAGGATGGTCCGACTCGCCCCACTCGGCCGATATCCAGCACTCGTGTCGGTTGGGATAGCGATAAAACCTCTGGTAGGCAAAGTCGCGGCCGAGCAGCCCGAACTTCCACAAGTGATACGCAATATCCTTGCCGACATAGCCGACGGTTCCGTTCGAGCGCACAATAACTTTGGCATCTTCGTCGGGACCGGCCTTTGCTTCGACTTGGACTTCGGATTCGCCATCATCGGGCTGGCTGTCGCGGGTGGGGTCGGCCTTGGGCGATGCCAGCGGGCGGGTCATCACCCAGCAGCCACGGTTCTTGCCTTCAGTCTCTAAATAAAGTACGCCCTTCTCCTTTAGCTGCTGGAAGGCTGTCTCCCAGAAATGCAGATGCAGGATTTCGCTCTCGCGCGGCAGAAAGTCATACTCAATGTCGAGGCGATCCATCGTCTGCAAATGACGCCGCAGGACGGCCGTAGAGATCAGGTTAGCAATCTCAGCCATCTCATTAGCACCCTGTTCGATTGCATGTAATGCTTCATGTCGTACATTAAGATTGGCCCGGTCTTGTTCGTACCATTGCGAGACCCGGGCGTAGAGGTCCCAGCAGTAGTAGTCGATCCGCGGCACCGAGGCGATCAGGGCTTCGACCTGGGCTTTCGACTGCTGCTCCAGGTGGACCAGTCCCACAACCACGTCGGCGACCTGAACGCCTGTGTTGTCGATGTAGTTCTGGATGTCGACCGTGTGTCCGGCGGCCCGGAGCAAACGAACAAAGCTGTCGCCCAGAATGGCATTGCGCAGGTGTCCAATATGCGCCGCCTTGTTGGGATTAATGCTGGTGTGCTCGACAAGTATCTTGCCACTGACGTTGGCCGCTCCTTCACCGTGATGGTCAGCCACGGCGATGGCACTCTCCTGCGCCAATGCGCGGGCCGCCACGTCACGCATGAGGCAGGCATTGATGTAACCGGCTCCAGCAACCTCGAGGCTAGCGAATCCTTCCGGGGGTGGCATCTCTGCCACGACTTCTTCGGCAATCTTGCGCGGGGCTTTCCGCAGACGTTTGGCGAGTTCGAAGCAAAACGGCATGGCGAACTCGCCCATCTCCACCTTGGGAGGTTGGTCGATGACGATACCAGGCAGGTCGATGTCGTACTTGCGGCGCAGGAAATCACGAACGTGGAGGGCCAGTTGTTTCTGTCGCTCTAAGTACACGTTTTCTCTCGGTCTCTCTCGAAGCTCTTGGGACGATGGGTTTCGGGCTTTGCGTGACGGGACAGCAACTCGCAAATAGCTGAGGAAAAAGGTGATTATAACAAACGCCTGAAGCTGCGCGGGGTTTGACGCTGATCGCACCGTTACCTATGATGAGAGTTCCCACCACGCATTGCACAGTTTTGGTGCGGCATGCCAGCGGGCCATTTCCATGCGGATAGCTTATCTAGACGGATTTTCCGGCATCAGCGGCGACATGTTCCTCGGAGCCTTGATCGACGTTGGAGTTCCCTTCACGCTACTGCAGCAGACCGTGGCGGCGCTGCACATGGGTGCCACGCTGGAGCTGTCGCGGGTTGAGCGAAATGGGATTTCCGCCGCGAAGCTCGACGTGGTTATCGATGGCCAGAAAGACATGCCGCGTGAAGAGGTTTTGGCCCAGAAGCATGACGAAGAAGGCGGACAGGGTCACGGCGAAGGTACCGACTTTCACCGCCCTGCGGATGACCATATCGACGAGCAGCATCACGCGCATGGCCGGAGCCTCGCGACAATTCTGGGCATCATTGCTGCGGCTCCGATCAGCGACCGAGCAAAGCAAACTGCTCGTGAGATATTCGTCGCTCTCGCAGCTGCCGAGGCCAAAGTCCACAACGTGGAAGTCGCGGATGTGCACTTCCACGAAGTTGGGGCCGTGGACGCAATCGTTGATATCGTTGGTGCGGCGGTCGGATGCGAAGCACTGAACGTCGAGCAATACGTGTGCTCTCCCCTGAACGTTGGCGGCGGCACCGTAAAATGCGCACACGGCGTGCTGCCGGTACCAGCCCCGGCGACACTGGAGTTGCTGAGAGGCTTTCCTATTTATTCGGGCGCGGTGCAGAAGGAATTGGTGACGCCAACCGGAGCCGCCATCGTGCGGGTGCTGGCAACGAGATGCGGTCCGCGGCCTGCGATGAGGACAGAGAAAATCGGCTACGGCGCAGGCTGGCGAGATTTCCCACACCACGCAAACGTATTGCGAATCACAGTGGGTGAAGCCGTGGATTTGGAACAATCGAGCCTCATTCCGACCGAAAATGTTTGGGTAGAAGAAGTGATTGTGCTGGAGGCCAACCTCGACGATCTGAGTCCGCAGATCATCGGATACGTGAGCGATCGACTACTGGTAGAGGGTGGGCTGGACGTCTTCACGACGGCGGTGCAGATGAAGAAGGGTCGTCCGGGTACGCTTTTGACGGTCCTAGCCAAGCCGCAGGATGAATCCCGGCTGCGGGAACTGTTGTTCCGCGAGAGCAGCACGCTGGGCATCCGCAGCCGGCACGAAAAACGGCATGCTCTGGCGCGCCGTCACGAGACTGTGCGGACCGCGTGGGGCGAGGTGCGAATCAAGATTGGAATCATGAACGGAACCGACTCACAGTTTGCGCCCGAGTTCGAAGACTGCCGCCGCATTGCCGCGGAGCATGATGTGCCACTGAAGAGCGTCATGCAGGAAGCGCTGCGCCTGTACCTGGACAAAAAGCATGGATAATTCCAGAAAGTTTTACATTACAACGCCCATTTATTACGTCAACGCGCAGCCGCACATCGGCCACACCTACACCACGGTGGCATGTGACACAGTGGCGCGGCGTCAGCGCATGATGGGCCTGGATACCTGGTTCCTCACAGGAACGGACGAGCATGGGCAAAAGATTGAGCGCTCGGCCATCGCAGCAGGCTGCTCGCCGAAGGAGTTCGTGGACAAGGTCTCAGGGGAGTTCCGCCAGCTTTGGGACCGGATGAAGTTGACGTACGACGACTTTATTCGTACCACGGAGCCGCGCCATGTGCGCGGCGTTCAGGCGCTGTTTCAGCGTTTGCGGGAACGCGGATACATCTACAAGGCCTCCTACAGCGGACAATACTGCGTCTATGACGAGCTCTATGTGGATGCGGTTGAGCCGGGCGCTCCCTGCCCGGAGTGCGGACGCACGACGGAAACCGTCCAGGAGGAAAACTATTTTTTCAAGCTTTCGGCCCTGGAAGAGCCGCTCTTGAAGCTGTTTGCGGAGAATCCAGATTTCATCCGCCCTGAGACGCGGCGTAACGAAGTGGTCGCGTTCGTTCGCAGCGGCCTCCGCGACTTGTCGGTGAGTCGCACGACGTTTAAATGGGGGATCTCCGTACCGGGAGATGAAAAACATGTGATCTACGTGTGGTTTGACGCCCTGGCGAATTACCTGACGGCGGTGGGCTTTGGCTCCGACGATCCCAAGGACCGGGCAAAGCTGGCACGATACTGGCCCGCGGACGTGCACATGATCGGGAAGGAGATTGTGCGCTTCCATTGCGTCTACTGGCCGGCGTTTCTGCTGGCGGCCGAAATCGCGCTGCCCAAGTCGATCGTCGCGCACGGCTGGCTGTTGTTCGAAGAGAACAAGATGTCGAAGTCGCGGGGAAACATCGTGCGCTCGGAAACCATCCTTGACACACTGGGAGCCGACACTCTGCGTTACTTCCTGCTGCGGGAAATCGTGTTCGGCAACGATGGATCTTTTAGTTTCGACGCGCTGGTACAACGATTCAACGCCGATCTCGCGAATGGGTTGGGCAATCTGTCGAGTCGGACGCTGAGCATGATCA
>Ga0306921_10000773_pt1 | contig 29599 bp, 30 predicted proteins | sample sta12Cox44000080_FD_203760 | JGI IMG/M metagenome (GOLD analysis project Ga0306921, IMG submission 203760) | Lab enrichment of tropical soil microbial communities from Luquillo Experimental Forest, Puerto Rico - statoxic.12C.oxic.44.000.080 (v2)... | ecosystem: Environmental > Terrestrial >... | reverse complement strand
TAAAGCCGACACCTTCGTGCTCGCCGATCGGCTTCCCGAAGGCGGTGCGGCGCCGGGCGTAGTCTGCGGCAATGTCATGCGCGCGGCGCGCGGCGCCGAGCCAACGCATGCAATGTGTCAGGCGCGCCGGCGCGAGACGGACCTGCGCATAGCGAAAGGCTTCGCCGATCCGTCCTAGGACCTGGCTCTCATGCACGCGCAATCCATCGAGCCGGACGACCGCATGACCCCCGGTCATGTATTGGTCGAGGGTGTCAAGCACTCGTTCGATATGGATCCCCGGTGCACTCATCGGCGTCAGAAACATGGTCGCACCAGCGGCTCCCGATGCGTCGTCCTCGTTGCGCGCCATCACGATGCCGAGGTCTGCGCCGACCGCGCCGGTGATCAGCCATTTGCGTCCGTCGATAACGAAATCCTCGCCGGCGCGCTGCGCTGTCGTCAGCAGCATTGAAGGATCTGCTCCGGCGCCGGGAGCCGGTTCCGTCATCATAAAGCAGGACCGGATCTCCCCCGCCGCCAACGGTCGCAGCCATTCTTCCTTTTGGCGCGGCTCGGCGACCTGTTCGAGGAGATGCATATTGCCCTCATCGGGGGCAAAGCAGTTGAGCGCGACAGGGCCCAGCGGGGAATATCCGGCGGCCTCGAAAACCACCGCCTTGGCGCGATGGTCGAGCCCGAGCCCTCCCCACTCGCGGCCGACATGCGGGCTCAGGAGCCCTGCCTGCCGGCCGAGTGCGACGAGTTCGTGCCGCAGTTCCTCGGTCGGTCCGTGCGGCGTCTGTCGGGGATCGTCCTCAAAGGGCAGGACCCTCTCCCGGACAAATTGCTCGGTGCGTTCCTTCAGCTCGAGAAGTTCGTCGGAGAGCGAGAAATCCATCAGTGACTCCGGATTGCCTGGGTATCGTCGAGCATTCTGGCGGCATGCGTCAAGGAACCGCCCTGTAATTGTTATAATAGCACTCTATGATTGACAATAATTCCTATTTGTGCAATAAGAGAACCAGTCCAATGACAGACAGGGCGCGCTAAGTGTCGTATCGATCGAGATCGGCGCGTCTAGGCGCCGCATTGGGAGCCGGATTATTCAGCCCGAGACTGGAGGAAAGTCCAATGCGGTCGACCCAGGATTCGCAAGCCTGCATCCGCTCTGCACTGCGACGGCGGCGACGCACTTTGGGGCTCACGCAGGAAGATGCGGCCCGTATCCTGGGCATGTCGCGCATGACCTATCACCGTATGGAAACGGGCCAGCGTCGCATTCGGCTGTCCGAACTCGCAGCAATCTGCGCGGCGTTTAACTGCCACATTGGGGAGCTCGTGCAAGACGGTCAGCTCGCCAATGCCTATGCTCTCGCCGCCAAAGCCATCCTCGGCGAAGCAACCCCATGACGCAAGCTGGCACCACCGGAGATCCCCGCGCTTCGGATCCGGCGCACTACGCTGCCGCAGTCGCGCCGAGCGACACGACCGATCTCCTAGCGGCGTCGACCGCAATATTTATTGGCGGGGCCGGCAATATGCGAGTGACAATGCTGGGCGGCGGGATCGTGACCTTCACGGGCCTGCCGGTCGGGTGGCACCCAATCCGCGTAACGCGAGTCTGGGCCACGAATACGACCGCCACCAACATCGTCGCGGTGTGGCGCTGAGAAATTCGTTCGTCCCGAGTCGCAAAGGATATCGGGATGTGCGTCGCTTGCGCGACGCGACACCCCGTTTCGGCGCGGTAGCACTCACTGGCAGCTGCGCAGCATCTTCGCCCGCTCGGTCGCGGCAGCGCTCATAAAGCCGAGATCTCCGCCTCCTAGCACCAGCCGCACCCCCATGCCGACATAGCGGCGCATCAGGCTCTCTTCGTAGACGCCGCCGATCCCGGCGTATTTTCCATGGGTACGACAGGCCTCGACGACCGTGCGGTAGGCATCGACAATCCGCTCGTCGCCGAATTGTCCGGGAATGCCGAGCTCCATCGACAGATCGCTGGTGCCGATCAGCAATGAATCGATGCCGGAAACGGCGGCGATCGCCGCCGCGTTTGATATTGCCTTTGGCGTTTCGAGCATCACGACAACGAAGGTCGCAGCGTTAATCGCGGCGCAGGCGACGCCGCTGGCGACCGGAGCATAGCTGAAATGCGGCAGGCCGCCCGCCAATGAGCGGTGGCCCTGCGGCGGATAGCGCAAGCGGTCGGCAATCTCGCGCGCTTCTTCCGGGGTGTCGACATGCGGCATGACGATACCCAGCGCGCCGCCGTCGAGAACCCGCGTCGCGAGCCAGAACTGCCCTGCCGGAACCCGCACGATCGGCGCGATCCCGGCTCCGAGTGCGGCAACCGAAATCTGCACCGCGGTGTCGAGATCCATCGAATTGTGCTCGAGGTCGAGAAACAGCCAGTCATAGCCGCAGGCTTTCATGATCGCGGCGATGTCGACCGTGCGGCTCTGGCGGATGCCGACACCGAGCGCAAGCTCGCCGGCTTCGAGCCGCGCGCGGGCAGGGTTGCGAAGAGTGGGTTCCATGGGTTCTCCTTTGGAGCTGGGAGCGCGGTGACATCATGGCGAAGGTACTTCGGATCGGCGAGCCGATCGGTTAATTCTAGCGATCGCGCCTCGCAGGGAGGAGAACAGCGGATGGAAAACCGGAACCGACAGGTGCTGCTAAGGCGCCGACCGACAGGGACGCCGACAACCGCGGATTTCGAGATTGCCGACGGGCCGGTGCCAGACCCGGGAGAGGGCGAGGCGCTGGTGCGCAGCATTTATCTCTCGCTCGACCCTTATATGCGCGGCCGTATGAGCGCCACGCGCTCCTACGCCAAGCCGGTCGATATCGGCGCGGTCATGGAGGGCCGCGTCGTCGGCCAGGTCGTGCGCTCGCGCGGTCCGAGCGTCTGCGAAGGCGATTATGTTTTGGGCGGCTCTGGCTGGCAGCTCTTCAGCGCAGTCCCGGCCGGCGCCCTTACCAAGCTCGATCCGCAGGAGGCGCCGCTGTCGACTGCGCTCGGCGTGCTCGGCATGCCGGGCCTCACCGCCTATGTCGGCCTCAGTGAGATCGGCCGGCCGCAGCGGAGTGAGACGGTTGTCGTGTCGGCGGCGTCAGGAGCGGTCGGTGCGGTCGTCGGCCAGCTCGCGAAACGCGAGGGCGCGCATGTCGTTGGTATCGCCGGCGGGAGCGACAAGTGCCGCTATGTCGAAAGCGAGTTCGGCTTCGCGACTTGCATCGACCATCGCTTGGCCGATCTCGGTGCCGCGCTCGATCGCGCTTGTCCCGATGGCATCGATGTCTACTGGGAGAATGTCGGCGGGGCGGTCCAGCAGGCGGTCTTCCCGCGGCTCAACGATTTTGGCCGCATGGTGATGTGCGGCATGGTCTCGGAGTACAATGACCTCGAGCCGCGCCCCGGACCCAATCTGATGCCGGCGGTGCGCAAGCGCCTCAGGATCCAGGGCTTCATCGTCAGCGACCATTGGCAGCGGTTTGGCGAGTACCGGGCGATGGCGGCGCCATTGCTGCGCAGCGGCGAGCTCAAATACCGCGAGGACATCGTCGAAGGGCTCGACCGGGCGCCGGAAGCTTTTATCGGCCTTCTGCAGGGGCACAATTTCGGCAAACTCTTGGTCAAGCTCGGCGACGATCCAACGGCGAGAGGCTGAGGCTGGGAATAAAAGCGATGCGTTGGAACTCGACCATTGCGTTAGTGCTCCTCTGCACAGCCTGTCAGGGGCAGCCAGAAGGAACGCAGCTGCCGGGCCAGGCGCCGCAAGCCCAAGCCGAGCCGGTATGCCACGACTTTAAGACTCCGCTAACGGCGGGAGGAAAGCCGGAGCAGGCCAGCGGGCAGGCGTGTGAGCAGCCGGACGGCAGCTGGCAGGTGGTGCAGAACACACCGGGCTTGCCAGCCCAGGGCTATGTCTTGGAGCCGCCAGGCCAGCCGGCCGCTGCCGCGGGCACTGCTCCTCAGCCGCAGCCAAACCAGCCGCCATGCAGCAGCTACACCGCTCCAGTCACGGTAGGTGGAGAGCCGCAGCAGGCGGTTATCGAGGCCTGCCCGCAACCCGACGGGAGCTGGAAAATCGCTCAGAATACGCCGGGGTTGCCGACGCAAGTCTATCAGGTGCCGCCGCCGTCTACCTCTCCGTATCCCTATACCTACCCGTACCCGGTCGACTACGCCTATCCCGACTTCTTTCCGTATTGGGTTGGCTCGCCTTGGTTCTTCGGCTTCGCGCCGTCTATCGTCGTCGTGCAACGATTCCACCATTTCCACCATGGCTTTGGTCATCACTTCGGGCACGGTTTCGTCCGTGGGTTCGGCCCAGGCTTGGGGCACGGTTTCGCGGCTGCGCACGGGGTCGGTGGGGTCGGTGGGCATCATTAGTGAGACGGGATCGAGATAATGAGCGTGCAAGCCATCGGACAGCCGGTCCGTCGTGAGGAAGATTTGCGGCTCCTCAAAGGCAGGGGCCGATACGTCGATGACGTCAGGGAACCCTACGAGACGCGCGGCTACGTCTTGCGTTCGCCGCACGCGCACGCCCGCATTGCCGCCCTCGATGTCCAGCATGCCCGGAGCGCAGCAGGTGTGCTCGCGGTATTGACGGGCGAGGATCTGCGCCGGCGCGGGCTCGGCACCCTGATGCCTGCGGTGCGCCGCAGACGCAGCAACGGTGCGCCGGCGTTTGTCTGTCCTCAGCCGCTACTGGCGCAAGGCTGTGTCCGCTATGTCGGGGATCCGGTCGCGTTCATCGTTGCTGAGACACTAAGCCAGGCAAAAGACGCCAGCGAGCTGATCGAGATCGAGTACGAACCCTTGCCCGCGGTCATCGGCGCCGAAGCGGCGCTCGCGCCGGGTGCTGCCTCGGTGTGGGAAGATAACCCGGGAAACGAGGCGTTCTTTCACGAAGTCGGCAACAAGGCTACCGTCGATGCAGCGTTCGCCAAAGCCGACCATATCGTTCACCACAAGACCGTGATCAACCGCGTCACTGCAAACAGCATGGAGCCGCGCGGCTGCCTTGCGCAGTACGACCGGGATCAGGATCGCTATACGATCCGTTGCACCATCCAGTCGGTACACGCGATTAGAGCAGCCCTCGCGGACCGCATTTTCAAGCTGCCGCATCACCAGTTCCGCGTGGTCTGTGACAACATGGGCGGCGGCTTTGGGATGAAAGGCGGGTGTTATCCGGAATACGCGCTGTCGCTGTGGGGGTCCGAGGCCACTGGGCGTCCGGTACGATGGACCGCCGAGCGCAGTGAGGGATTACTGAGCGACGAACAGGGTCGCGGCAGTGTGGTTGAAACGGAGCTGGCGCTCGACAGGGACGGCCGGTTTCTCGCGCTTCGCGCACAGTGGAAGGCGGCGATCGGCGCGTATTATTCGACCGACCGCCCGACGATACCGCTCACTGTGGCGCTCGCCTGCTTGGTCAATACCTATGGTATACCGGCGGTTCACGCTCAGGTTACCGCCGCTCTGACGAATACGATGACGATCGCGCCTTACCGCGGCGGCGGCCGCCCCGAGCCGATCTATGTCACCGAGACCATCATCGACAAGGCAGCGCACGAGCTCGGGATCGAGCCCGCCGAACTGCGCCGTCGTAATACCATTTCCGCTTTGGCAATGCCGTTTACGACGGTGTTGCAGCAAACTTACGACAGCGGCGATTTCGTCAAGAACCTCGACGATTGCCTGGCTCTCGCCGATTACGATGGCGCCGCGGAACGCCGAGCAGAAGCGGAAGTACGCGGCAAGTTGTTGGGCGTCGGCGTGGCGACCGCGGTTGCTGCGTCCGGCGGCCGGGATTACGAGCACGCCGAAATCCGCTTTGACCCCTCGGGCGGTGTCGTGCTGATGACCGGCAGCATGGATCATGGTCAGGGCCACGGCACAACCTTCAAGCAGGTGCTGTCGGAAAAGCTCGGCATCGATGCGGATCTGATCCGCTACCGCTACGGCGACAGCGATCTGGTGACGATGGGCATCGGAACATTCGGCTCGCGCTCGGCGCAGCTGGCGGGGTCGGCGATCGTCGTTGCCGCCGACCGGCTGATCGATAAGGGGTCCAAGATCGCCGCCCATATGATGGAAGCGGGCACACACGACATCGTCTTCGAGAGCGGCAAATTTGCGATCGCCGGCACCGACCGTTCGGTTGGCATTGTCGAGGTCGCCAAGCAGTCCTTCGAGGGGGCACATCTGCCGGCCGACATCGAGACCGGCTTCTCGGAGCGGGCCAATTTCGGCCCTCCCGGATGCGCGACTTTCCCGAGCGGGGCGCATTATTGTGAGGTCGAAATCGATCAGGAAACCGGCGAAGTGGTATTGACCCGCTATGTCGCAGTCGACGATGTCGGCCGGGTGTTGAACCCGCTGCTGTGCGAAGGGCAGGTCCACGGCGGTATTGTCCAAGGCGTCGGCCAGGCCCTGATGGAGGATCTCGTCTACGACCAGGTCAGTGGGCAGCTGCTCGCCGGGTCTTTCCAGGATTACTGCATGCCCCGCGCCGGCGATTTCTGCCATTTCGAGCTCGCAAACAACCCGACCCTGACGGACAGAAACCCTCTCGGCGTCAAAGGAGTCGGCGAAGCCGGCACGCTCTGCGCGATCCCGGCCGTAATGAACGCGGTCAACGACGCATTGGCGCGGATCGGCGCGCCTTATGTAGAGGCCCCGGCGACCTCAGAAAAATTATGGCGCGCTCTGCGTAAACTCCCGCGATGAAGGCAACGCATCATGATCTGTGATGTCCACGCGCATTACATTCCGAAGAATTTCAGCGACTTCATGGGCGACCGGTTTCCGCCGCGGGTTGGGATGCCGGTGAAGGCGGGTATTGCGAAGCAGCCCGTCACCTGCGCCCTCGAAGCGACAATTTGATGGATTTGAGGCATCTCGGCTATCTGCACGCCAAGACGGTGGGCGGCAATCCTTCCGCGCATGTTGATGCCGAGATGAAAACCACGCGGACACCGACCGGCGTCAAATTTACTCGTTGGCTGAGGAACTCGGTGCCGCCGCCGACCTATGTCAAGGCGGCCGGTTTCACGGGCCGGGTCGACCGCTGGCAGGAGTTCGAATTCGTCGCCCCGAGCAGCGTATTGCAATGGACCGGCGCAGCGGACGCCGGCACTGGTGCGTACGAAGGCAAACGCGACGGCGGCTTCCAGTTCCGCCTGTTCCATGGTCTGACCCCGGAAACCGCGACCAGCTGCCTTTATTTCTGGTCGGTGGCGAACGGCTATCGCCAGAACGAACCCGACGCGACCGAGCAGCTCTATCAGGAGATCGCCCCGACTTTTGTCGAGGACCGGGTCATGGTCGAAGCGCAGCAGGCGCGGCTCAGCGAATTCGGCGAAGCAGGCCTCGTCGAAATCGCCTCGGATGCCACGCGCATGCAGATGCGGCGGATGATGCAGCGGCTAATCGCCGACGAGGGCGCGCTGGCTGCCGAATAAACGACCTACCTACCCCGCGCCCGGCGGTTTTTCAAGCATTGCCGTGGTGCGCTCGCGCAGCTGCTTCGCGATGGTATCCCCGAGCAGGCGCATCAGCCATGGCAGGTCGATCTCGATGCGCACGGCGTCGTCCAGCACCGCAAGCCGCCCGGTGATGGTTTGCCACATCGCCACGGCGGTAAAGTTCAGAGTGTCCTCCTCCCACCTGTGATCGAGCGTGCTGACAAGCCCGGCGAGCTCCGGGCCGATGCGGCCGATGCCGCTGTCGAGCCGGCTTTTTGCCTCCTGCCGGCCGAGCCGGTGCGGGATCGAGACGATCAGCGGCTGGGACATCGATTGGCTCCTCGAGCGTAACGGGATGATTGATCGCGAGCAAAGCTGACGGCGAGAATACAGCTTCGCACCGACATCCCAGGCTCGATATGTTCAGCGGGACGATGAATAGGAGGCAGGCTTGGAAAAGATCCGCGTGGTTTGTGCGCATGACTGTCCCGACATGTGCTCGCTCTTGGCGCATGTCGAGGATGGGCGTGTCACGCGGATCGAGGGCGATCCCGACCAGCCTTTGACCGCGGGATTTGCTTGCGCCAAAGTCAATCGAGACGCCGAGTTGGTCCACTCGCCCGAGCGTCTCGCGACGCCGCTGCGTCGCATCGGCGCCAAGGGCGAAGGCAAGTTCGCGCCAATCAGCTGGGATGAGGCGCTCGATGAGATCGTCGAACGCTGGCAGGCGATCATTGCCGAATCGGGACCCTTGGCGTTGCTCGGCTATGCCTACAGTGCGCATCAGGGGCAGATGAACCGCGGTCTCGTCAATGGCTTCTTCCATGCGCTTGGCGCCAGTCGGCTGCGCGCCGGCACGGTCTGCGACACCTGCTGTGAGACGGCTTGGGACATGACCGTTGGACCGATCGGCGGGGCCGACCCAGAATCGGTCGTCCACTCCGATCTCGTCATCTCTTGGGGCGCCGACCTCGTCACGACCAATGTTCATTTCTGGGCCAAGCTCGAAGCGGCGCGCCGGCGCGGGACAAAGCTCATCGTGATCGACCCGCGGCGCAGCCGGACAGCGCGGCTCGCCGATTGGCATTTGCCGATCCGGATCGGCGCTGACGCGGCACTGGCGCTTGGCGTCATGCACATCCTGGTGCGCGAGCGGCTATGCGACCGCGAATACATCGCGCGGAACACCCTCGGCTTCGAGCGTGTCGAGCGCGAGGTCTTGCCCCGCTTCCCGCCCGAGCGGGTCGCGGCAATCACCGGACTGCCGGTCGCGGATATCGAGCGCTTTGCTGCCCTCTACGGCGCGGCAAAGGCGTCCTTTATCCGCCTCGGCGAAGGCATGACCCGCCTCGCGCAGGGCGGCCAGGCCTTGCGCGCCGTGGCGCTGCTGCCAGGCGTGACGGGTGCCTGTGGCAGGCGGGGCGGAGGGGCGTTGCTGCTGACCGCGGCCTCGTGCGAGCTCGACTATGATTTCGTCCGCAAGCCTTCAGGACCAGCGGAAACCCGCACCGTCAACCACCTGCGACTCGGCGAAGCGTTGGTCGAACTGACGGACCCGCCGATCCGGGGGTTGTTCATCGCCGCCAACAACCCGGTGGTGACCTGCCCCGACGCCAGCAAGGTCCGTCGCGGCCTCGCCCGCGAGGATCTGTTCACCGTCGTCCATGACCCCTTTCTGTCGGTGACGGCGCGCTATGCCGACATCGTATTGCCGGCGGCGACCTATCTCGAGACCGAGGACCTCTACCGCGCCTACGGCACCTATTATCTGCAATACGCGCCGCCGGCCGTCCGGCCGCAGGCAGAAGCCTGGTCGAATTTCCGGCTGGCGCAGCAGCTCGCTCAACGAATGGGTCTGGAGGATGCAGTGTTTCGCATGTCGCAGCGCGACATTCTCGGCGAAATGCTGCACGGGGCACGTGGAGCGGTCGCCGAACTCGATCCTGATCGGGTTCGCAATGCCGGGCCCGTCCGCCTTGCACCGGAGGGCGGTCAGCAATTCAGAACGCCATCGGGGAAGCTGGAGTTTTATTCGGAGGCTCTGGCCGCGCAAGGTCAGCCGCCGATGCCCGATTGGCAGCCCGATCCCGAAGAAGAGCGGGAGGCGTCACGCTGGCCGCTGCGGCTCTTGACTGCACCCGGGTATTTTCAGAGCCACACGGCTTTTTCCGGCATCACATACCTGCGCCGCCGCGAGGGGCCGCCCTGCTGCATTCTGCACCCTGACGAGGCGGACGCACGCGGCCTCCGCGGTGGTCAGCCCGTGCGCCTCTTTAACGCCTGCGGCTCAATAGGCCTCACCCTCAAAGTCAGCGACGAAATCCAACCCGGCGTCGTGCTCGTGCCCGGGCAGCGCCCGGATGGCGAAACGGTCTCGGGCACGATCAACATGCTCTGCTCCGACCGCTACACCGATCTGGGCGAAGGCGCCACCTACCAGAGCACTTGGCTCGAAGTCGCAGCTTGGGCGGAGCCAGCCGGTCCACGATAAAGCTCAGGCGCGGGCAGCAGGGTTGCCTTGCCGGCTCAGACCAAAACGACCCTCCGCAAGTTATCAGTCGTCGTTGCCGCTGTGAATCTGGCCACGAATCTCGCCTGCCGGGAACATACTCGTGTGGACATTGGCATACGCAGTATTGGTGGTAAGTGCGTCCTCGAGGGCGTCGAAGTCGCCGGCCGTCACGTTCTGCGACGCAATCGCTTGGACATTGCCGGCCGAGATCGTGCCGGAAACATTTCCGCTCGCCGGGCAATCTCCCTGACCTCCGCCGCCGCAGAAGAAGACGATGACGCCGCCGGCCACATGGACTTTGCCAAAGTGTATATGGGCGACTGTCACCGGCGAACTCAGGCCCGAGTAGGTCAGCGAAAACTCGGCGGTACGAGCTTGCCGATGGAGGGTAAGAACCAGCGAGCCCCTTCCATTGGACAGGATCGCCCCAGTGGCATTATTTAGCGCTCCGATCTCGTTGAACCCTGACAAGCTCGCAACGAATTCCTCCGCATGCGCGTAGCTATTCGAGAATGCGACTGCGCCGGCAAACAACGCGGCATTAAGCAGCTTATAACGAGGCATGATTTCCTCCCCCTTTCGTGAAGGTGCGTGGCACAATGTTCTGGCAGCGTCAATTCCGCCACGCAGATTAATAAATAGCACGTCGACCGGGAGTCTCCAACGCAAAGTTGATGACATTGCCGTGAACGTCACGTTCACCGTGCGGTTGTGAGGACTGCCGCCACTGCGACGAGCGTCATGTCGGTGCCGGGGCCGCCGACGATCGACAGACCAACCGGCAGCCCGTCGACCTCGGTACCAGGGATGCTCACCTGCGGCACGCCGGTCAGTCCGCCATGGCAGCACAAACACAAGAGGCGATCCCGCTGGGGTCCTGCGACCGAAAGGGGCTCACCGCGTTTGGGTGCCGGAAACGGAGTGGTCGGCAGGCATAGGATGGTCCCCGGCGGCAGGAGGTAGCGCATCCGTCCGCGCGCCTCGCGCCGCACCAGTTCGGCCCAGTCGCGCTCGCTCTGCGAGATCATCGAGCCGAGCAGCAAGTTGCGTGCGACGCTGAACGCAAAACGCGGGTTGTCGCGCTCGATCCAATCCTTGAAGGTCACCCACGCCTCGGAAGGCTGCAGGGTGCGCTGCGCACGTGCCCATTGGGCAAGGCCCGCGGGCGCCATGATTTCTTCCCGCGTATCGCCGACCAGCCCGCGCAGCCGCTGGACCATGGGTTGCAGTGCGGCGCCGACTTCTGGATCGGCGAACGCGAAGGCATCGACGGCGACGATCAGGCGGCTCGGCAAGGCTGCGGGGATCGCCTCGCCGAGCATGACGCTCGACACTTTGGCGAAGGTGGCGGCGTCGCGCGCAAACCAGCCGGTCGTGTCGGAACTCGGCGCCTGCGGCATCATGCCGGAGACGTCAATCCGGCCGTGAGTAGGCCTGATGCCGTAGAGCCCGCAGAAACTGGACGGCACCCGCACCGAGCCGCCCGTGTCAGTGCCGAGCGCAGTGTCGCAGATCCCGGCGGCTACTGCGGCCGCTGAGCCTGAAGACGAGCCGCCTGGGACCCGGCCCGGCGCCCGGCTGTTGACCGGTGTGCCGTAGAACGCGTTCTCGCCGACAATGCCCAGCGAAACCTCGTCGGTAATAGTCTTACCGATCAATGTCGCCCCAGCATCGAGCAATTTTTGCACAGCCCAGGCGTGCCGCGCCGGGACCGGGTTCGATCGCGCCCAGTCTGGATTGCCGCCGCCGGTCGGGTACCCCGCGACATCGAACAAATCCTTCGCGGCAAAGGTCAGACCGGAAAGGAGACCTCCTGGTCGCCCTTCAATGTGGACGCGCGGACCAGGGACAAAGGCATTGACGTCATCGTCTGGCATGAGGGCCTCGGAGCTAAAATCTGCTGGCGTATGATACGTTTCTCGCATGCTCGTGCAGATTTACGAAGTTCAAACGCCTGAAGAAGCTGTCGCGCTGGCGCGCCTTGGGGTAGATCACATCGGGGTTCTCGTCGGCGACGGCGCTTTTCAGCGCGAGCTTTCAGCGGATCAGGCGAGGGCAATCTTTGAGGCGACGCCATACGGGAGCAAAAGGGTGGCCTTGTCGCTCTCCGCGGATCTGGGCGAGGTCCACCGGGTGGTCGAGCAAACGCGGCCCGACATCGTTCATATCGGAGCCGCAGTGGAGCTCTTCTCTATCGCCGATACGCGGGTGCTCAAAACCGAGTTCCCGCATGTCGCGATCATGCGGGCGATCCCAGTCGTGGACGCGGCCAGCATCGAATGGGCCCGCGCCTATCGTAGGGTCGCCGACTTCTTGCTGCTCGATAGCCATGATCCTGGCGACCGCCAGATCGGCGGGCTCGGTCGTACGCACGATTGGAGCATCAGCCGTCGCATTGTCGACGAAGTGAGCATTCCTGCAATTCTTGCCGGCGGGCTCGACGCCGATAACGTCGCTGCGGCGATTGCCGCAGTTCACCCCGCTGGCGTCGATTCGAAGACAAAGACCGACCGCATCGACGGTATTGCCAAAGACCTGGAGAAGGTTCGACGGTTTGTCGCAGCCGCAAAAATCACCACTTGAAGGCGGTAGCTCGCAGCTCGACGGCCCCATTGTTCTGGATGACGCCCAACAGCCGTAATCGGCACTGCAAACCCGCGGTGCAGCCGGAACGCTGGTCGCTGTCCGTCTTGCCGAGGAACTGCGGATCGTAGATGAGAGGCTTGCCGGAATCCGTGGGGTACGGCAGGAAGCCCCATGGCGCCGGCGCCTGCTGCGCGGACACCGGCATTGCCGCAGCGAATGCCGCAATAACCGCAGCAGCAGGCATCCAACGCCGCATCGCTTCCTCAGAGCGCCTTCAGCATTGCCTCGGCGCTGGAGACGTCGAACTGGCCCGGCTGTTCGACGTGCAATGCTTTGACGACACCGTTGTCGACCAGCATGGAGTAACGCTGTGAGCGGATGCCCATGCCTTCCTTGATGCGGTCGAGCTCGAGCCCGATGGCCCGGGTGAAGTCGCCGCTGCCGTCGCCGAGCATAACCACCTTGTCGTCGGCCTGATGCTGTTTGCCCCAGGCGCCCATGACAAAGGGATCGTTGACCGCAAGACAGGCGATCGTGTCGACACCCTTGGCTTTGAGCTCGGCGGCGTGCGTGACATAGCTCGGCAGGTGCCGCTCCGAGCAGGTGCGCGTAAAGGCTCCGGGAAGGCCGAACAGAACGACCTTCTTGCCGCCAAAGAATTCCTCTGAACTGACGCCCTTTGGTCCCTCCGGGGTCAAATAGCGCAGTGTCACCGATGGTACCTTGTCGCCTACTTTGATCGCCATTGGTTGTCCTCCATTCAATCGACGCGAAATACGGCTTTGCCAGGGATGCGCCGGTCGCGCAACTGCGGACCGATCTCGGCGAGGTCGCGCCAGCTTCGCTCGACCAGGTGCGGCTTTAATGAACCATCAGCGATGAGCGAGCCCAGCAGCGCAAGGTCGGGTGAGAAGCGCTCCTCGGGTTCGGATGTGAAATAAGAAAAGCTCTGGAGCCGAGCGTTCGGGTGCTCGGCGAAGTCTCGAAAATTGAGCGGCGTCGGCTCGCCCGACGAGTTGCCGAAGACGACGATCGTTCCCTTTGCCTCGATATGCGCGATGGCCGCTGCGAGCGAGGCGCCGCCCGCCGCTTCGAGGATCAGCGCGAAAAGCCCTTGCGCCTCGTCGATGCTCTCGATGATCTCCTCGGCGCCGCGCACATGCCGGCCGCGTTCCCGGTTGCCAACGACCGCGGTGACACGCGCCCCGGACCGCGTGGCGATCTGCGTTGCCAGATGCCCGACACCGCCGGCCGCACCGGTGATCAGCACCCGTTTGCCGAGCAGCGGTGCGCCGTGCCGCAAGGTCCTGAGTGCAGTCAAACCGGCGACCGGCAAAGCCGCGGCTTCCTCCAGCAGAACATTGTCGGGCAATACCGCCATGCGGTGAGCCGGCACTGCAGCCCGTTCTGCCCAGCCGGCATTGTCGGTCAGTGCGACAACCCGCTCGCCGGCTTTGGGGCCGCTGCCGTTCGCCGCCGGCTGCACGACGACCCCGCCGATGTCCTGACCGGGCCGCCAGCCTTCGGGACGGGTCTGAAACAAGCGCAATTCGCCGCGGTTGAGCGAGAACGCCCGCACCTCGACAAGCGCCTCGTTCGCCGCCGGCTGCGGCTCGGGAACCTCACCCAGTTCGACGGGCGCAGCGCCACCGGGCGTGTTGACTACGGCAAGCATCATTGCCCTCCTAGCCCCTCACCCTCCCGCTTTGCGGGCCCCTCCCGGGGTGAGAGGCCTTGCTGCATTGACCTCAGTTCAGCCGCAGATCGACAATGTGCTTCGGGTCGGGCTTCAATTCTCCGCGCTCGACCCGTGTGACGATGTCAGTCAGGATCGCATTTGTCGGGGCGGCGATGCCGACCTTCTCGCCTTCGCGTACGACAAAGCCGTTGAGGAACTGGATCTCGGTGCGTCGCCCTTTGACCATGTCCTGGCCCATCGACGGGCGGTGTTCGCCACCGCCGGGACGATTGGCTTCGGCCAGACGGTGCTCGTCGATTTCCCTTGTCGCATCCGGGTCGCCTTCCCCGGCGCGCGCGATCGTCTCCGGATCCATATGGCTGACTTCGTCGAACACGTAGCCGAGCGCTTGGCCAACGCGGATCGCCTCGCTGCCCAGCCGGGTCGAGAAATGGCGGATCGCGTCGTTCTTGATCATGTCGCGCGTGATCATGCCGGTGCAAGCCGAGAGCCCGTTGCCCATCACGTTCGTGACGAGCTTCGACCAGCGCTCCCCCCAGAGGTTTTCGGTCACCATCGCGCTGTCGGCATAGCTGACCAATTGGCAAACTTCCTTGGCGCGGTCGGTGATGCGGCCATGGACTTCGCCGACGCGGAATACGGTATGGCGCGAGCCCGACTTGCCGGCCGCCCGACGCACCTGGCCCGGCGCATGCAGCTCGACAGTAATCGAGCTCGCGATCGAACCCAATGTCTTGCCCCAGCCGACGATGCCGGCGATCGTCTCCTCGTTCATGCAGTTCTGCAATGACACTATATAGCCGCCGGGGGCGAGGTATTGCTTGACCAGCGCCGTCGCCCAGGCGGTGTCGTAGGATTTCATGCAGACAAAGGCGATGTCGATCGGCGCTTCTTTGGCGAGCTGCTGCGCCTCTGTGAGATGCAGCGCACGAGGCTTGACCGTGAATGGCTCGACATCGCGGATATGGGTGACCCGGAGACCGTCTCCGCGGATGGCCTCGACATTCTCCGGCCACGGATCGATGTACGTCACGTCCTCGCCGGCCTGGACCATGTGCGCACCGGCGTAACAGCCGACCGCTCCCGCGCCAACGATCGCAATCTTCTTCTTCGCCATCACGTCTTCTCCCGTATCAGCTCCACCACCGATCCTAGTACGCTCGAGGTGCCGGCGTCATCTATCGCTTCGACGGAGCCGATCTGCGCGGTCGGCGGCCCGCCTGAGTCTTTGCACGCCGGCGCGGAGCACGCCGGGCGGCTTTGGCTGCACGACGCCAGTCGGCGATCATACCGATCGGGATCGCAACAATGCCGAGCGCCATCAGCCCGCTGACGACCCGTTCGAGCGATTTGATCTCAGCGGCAACGACGATAAGGCCCAGCAAGAGGCCGAGACCGAAAGCCAGCAAGGCGATTTTTGTATAACGCATCGCGCCTTTCCGATCGGTGCAGGAATCGGGTACACGATTGATGCCAACCCAAAAAGGAAAGAGGGATGATCGAACTCGAGCGGCCCGCGGACCTCGCGCAATATGTCGGCAAGGAAATTGGCGTCAGCGACTGGTTCACCGTCGATCAGGCGATCATCGACAAATTCGCCGACGCAACCGGCGATCATCAGTGGATTCATGTCGATGTCGGCCGCGCTAAACGCGAGATGCCGGGCGGCAAGACGATCGCCCACGGTTATCTGACATTATCGCTGGTGCCGCGCCTCGGGCAGACTATCTACCGCGTCAAGAAGCGCTCGCGCGGGCTCAATTACGGCTCCAACCGGATACGCTTCACCGGACAGGTGCCGGCCGGCTCGCGTATTCGGCTGCGCCAGAAGATCAAATCCGTCGAGCCGGTCGAAGGCGGCGTGCGCATCACCTCGGAAAACACGGTCGAGGTCGAAGGCGCTTCGCGGCCCGCCCTCGTCGCCGAAACCATCAGCATGCAGTTTGATTGACGGGCTGTAGGACCGCGGGCGTCCCGCCTGCATATCGCGGGCAAGATGCCCGCGGTCCGAGCTTAACTGGAGGAGTGACACGGATGGCGGCGATTATGGAACGGCAGAAGCTCGAAGTGCGTCCGACCGGTGCGGCGCTCGGGGCAGATATCGAAGGCGTCGATCTTGCCCAGGAGCTCTCGGCTGAGACTGTTGATGCGATCAAGCGCGCGTGGTCCTACAATCTTGTATTGCGCTTTCGCGGCCAGCGCATCGACGACGACCAGCTGATGCGGTTCAGCGCCCATTTCGGCGAGCTCGACTGGGCGCCGGTCATTGCTGCTTCGCGCGTCAAACTCCGCGGCGAAGACCGTTATGTCGATTCGGTCGAGGAGGGGCGCCGCTATATCTCGGTGATTTCCAACATTGTCGAGAACGGCATGGCGATCGGCGCGCTCGGTGCCTACGAGTCGATCTGGCACACCGATATGTCCTACAACCCGGAGCCGCCTTGCGCGAGCGCACTTTACGCTCTCGAAGTCCCGCCATCAGGCGGCGACACCGGCTTTGCCAACATGTATCGCGCCCACGAGACTTTGCCCGACGAGTTGCGGCGCCGGGTCGAAGGGCGGCTCTGCCGGCACGACGCAACGTACAACAGTGCCGGCGAGCTGCGCCGTGGGTTTAGCGAGGTAACGGACCCGCGGCAAGCTCCTGGCGCTGACCACCCGATCATCCGCACCCACCCCGTGACCGGGCGCAAGGCACTGTTCCTCGGGCGCCGGCGCAATGCCTGCATCGAAGGCCTCGAGCTCGAAGACAGCGAGCGGCTGCTCGATGCGCTTTGGGCGCACGCAACCAGTCCTGAATTGACCTGGTATCAGCAATGGCGGGTGGGCGATCTCGTGCTGTGGGACAACCGCTGCGTCTTGCATCGCCGCGACGAGTTCGATCCGAACACCCGGCGGCTGATGCACCGCTCGCAGATAAAGGGCGACCGACCGTTTTGACAGCCGCGCAGCCTTCTCAAACCCGTTACCGGGTACCACGTCGGTTGTCGCTCAAGCCGCCAAAAATTCGGGATTGAGACCAAGCCCGGCAATCTCTGCGGTTATTTCGTCTCGATATATCTGGTTCATCAAAACAATCACGTCGGGATGCAATTCCCTCAAGCTGTTCGGCTCAACGATTTGCTGGCCGGAGCCAGGGACAAAGCTGCCCCTTTTACGAGGGTTGATGTCGACGACATGAGAGATAAAGGAACCGACCGGATCGACGACGTTCAAAAAAGTTACCGCTTTCGCGCCCGCACCCCATGCGACAACGCGCTGTCCCCTGTCGTGCAGTTGTTTGAGACGATCACGCCAGCTCGCCACTTTTGCACCGAACGCAGCGCTCAGCCCCCGACCGGGGGCCACCGTAGCCTGGATGTTTTCGCAGCAGGAAGTTCCCTCCGGGACGGTGCCCTCTGGTGGTGCGGACGCCTCCAGCGCAAGGAATTGGCCGTCAAAACTTTCACGAATGTCACGTATCTGGAAGCCGCATAAAGTGAACAGCTTGGCGAGGGAACTTAGCGTAAAGTATGATGGATGCTGATAAATGAATTCCCAAAACATTTGTTCACGCAAAATTAACTCGCCGTTCGGCACTTCAAAATAAATCACCAGATCCGGCCGATCACCGACCGCCTGACGAACGGTGTCAATGAGTTCTTGGGGCGTCCAAAAATGTTCAAGCACGTGGCGGCAAACAATCAGATTGGCCGGCACCGCCGCGTATTTCGCGGTATAGTAGTCCGTCACAAAGCAAATATTTGCTGGAATATCGTCTTCTGGGGCGGGATGGTAACTCGGACCGAAATTGACCCCGTTATTATGACCATGATCGCATATAATGCGCAAGAAATCGCCTCTTCCACCGCCGATTTCGACGATGTTCTTTCGCCATAGGTGATAAGTCGCGATCAAGCGATCCGCCAATTCTTCCGCATATTTGCGGAATCGGGGTGAGAATATTTGGGAATTCTCGTAATCTTCTTCGTAATCGACGAGATCGTTATCGTAGTAGCGGTTGAAGAGATGTCCACAATTCTCACAATAAGTGAGGCCCATCTTTGCTTTGGGCGCCGAACGCGCGGCGGCGCGGGACCACCATAGCCGAATAGTGTCAGCGGGCAGGGCTGATATTTCGAATACCGGGACGGTATTTGGCGAGGCACAGACGATACACGGCGGCGAATTCGGAATGTCTATGCTAGGCAACTGTACGCTCGGCACAACTATCTCCCAAATCGCAGATAGGCACGCCCGAAACTGTAACAGCGCGCCATCGCTACGGATCAGGCGCTGATTGTAGCATCCCCGAGGGTGGCGGATCGAATGCCTTCACCGGCGGCAAGGGGGCGTCGAAACGCTCGATCTGGACCAGGGTGAGCTGACCGGTGCAGCCTTGTGCCAGGCTCGATGTGCCGGTGTCGCGGGTCAGCACATTCGGGTTGCCATGCAGGCAGATCGGTTTGTCTGCGGCGGGATCCTCGGGATCGTACCAAGCGCCTGTCGAGAGCTGCACGACACCGGGCAAAGCCGCGCTCAGCACCGCTCCAGCAAGGCACGCTCCGCGATCGTTGAAAAGCCGCACAATGTCGCCCTCGGCAATGCCTCGTACCACCGCATCCTGTGGATGAATGCGGACCGGCTCGCGGTCTTTGATCTTCGACGCCAGGCTCGTGGCGCCGAAATCCAATTGACTGTGGAGGCGGGTCGCCGGCTGGTTCGCGATCAGCTGGAGCGGGAATCGCGTCGCCAACGGTGAGCCAGCACCCTCGCTGAGCGGCAGCCAAGTGGGGTGTCCCGGGCAGTCGGGATAGCCGAACCCTGCAATCGTTGCCGACGTAATCTCGACCCTGCCGCTCGGGGTCGGCAAGGGCGTGGTACCGGGATCACGCCGAAACGCGCGGACGATCCCGCCGTCCCAGGCCAAGGACGGGAGCACCAGCTCGCCGGCATCCCAGAAGGCGTCGAAATCGGGCGCATCGGCCCCCCGCGCCAGCAGCGCGCGGCGGGTCGCCTCATAGAGATGCTGCAGCCATTGCCTTACCGAGCGGCCTTCAGTGAAGCGCTCGGCGATGCCGAGGCGCTGCGCCAGCTCCATAAAGATGTCGTAGTCGTCGCGCGCCCGGCCATAGGCCGGCACGGCACGATGCATCGCCACCAGCAGCGGATCGCCGGCCGAGCCTCCGATATCCTCGCGTTCCAAAGTGACGGTTGCCGGCAACACGATATCGGCGTGCCGCGCGCTCGCGGTCCACACCGAATCGTGCAGGATGACAGTGTCCGGCCGAGTGAAGGCTTTACGCAACCGGTTCAAGTCTTGGTGGTGGTGAAACGGGTTGCCGCCGGCCCAATACACGAGTTTTATGTCGGGGTAATTGAGCCGCTGGCCGTTATAGTCGTACGGCTCGCCGGGATGCAGCAGCATGTCGGCAATGCGCGCGACCGGAATGAAGTCGGAAATACTGTTCTGGCCCAGTGGCAATGTCGGAAGCGGCACGGCCAGCGGCGGCTTTCCGGTGTTCGAGGTCGATCCCAGTGCATAGGCGAAGCCGCCGCCCGGGAGGCCGATCTGGCCCAGCAGTGCCGCCAGCACGACACCCACCCAGACCGGTTGTTCGCCATGCTCGGCGCGCTGCAGTGACTGGGAGCAGGTGACCAGAGTGCGCCGGCCCGCGGCGCAGCGTGCCAGAGCCGTGATCTCGTCGCCTGGCAAACCGCAGATCTCAGCCGCCCAGGCGGCGTCCTTTGGCTGACCGTCGCTGTAGCCGAGGAGATAGGCTTCGAACAACTCGTAGCCGACGCAGAAGCGGTCGAGAAAAGCACGGTCGTGCCGCCCCTCCGTCACCAAGGTGTGCGCCATGCCCAACATCAGCGCTACATCGGTGCCCGGGCGGATCGGGTGCCAGACCGCCTCGATTTCCGCAGGCAGATCGTCGCGCAGCGGGCCGATCAGGTGGAATTCCGAGCCTTGCCGCCGGGCGGCGCGCAGCCGGGCAAGCGCGATGTGCTCGCCGGTCCCGCCGCCGCCGACATCGTTGTTCTTCAGCGCCATGCCGCCAAAGGCGAGTACGAGGGCGCTGTGCGCGACCAACTCGTCCCAGCTGACATTATTGCCGGCCACGGCGTCCTGCGGGCCGACGACATGCGGCAGGATCACCGTCGCGGCGCCCGAACTGTAGCTGTTGACCGAGCGGACATAGCCGCCCGCCATGTTCAGGAAGCGGTGAAGCTGCCGCGGCGCGTCGTGGAAGCGCCCGGCGCTCGCCCAACCATACGACCCGCCAAAGATCGCGCGCGGGCCATGTGCCGCGTAGACGCGGCGCAATTCACCGGCGACGAGATCGAGCGCGGTCGGCCAAGAAACGGGTACAAACCTGTCACGCCCGCGTTGTCGATCAGCCCCCGGCCCGCGCTCGAGCCAGCCGTGGCGGATCATCGGTTCGGCGATCCGCGCCCGGTGCGACACCGAGGCGGGAATATTGCCGAGCAGCGGCGATGGGTCGGGGTCGCGAGGATGCGGCACGACCTCGACCGGTCCATCGCGGAGCAGCACCGAGAAGGCGCCCCAATGGGAGCTGTGCGGCAGGGCTTGGGAGTGGTTCATCGACGGCTATGTCAACCTGTTTGTTCGATGAGTTAAAGTAGGCAGCCCTCCCTCCCGTGCGAAAGGACCCAGAATGTCGCTGAGCCGTCAGTTCGCAACCTTTGTCGCCAAGCTCTCCTACGAAGACCTGCCACCTGAGGTGGTCGACCGGGCCAAAGGCGTCACCCTGGAGGGGCTGAGCTCGGCGCTGGTCGGGCGCGACATGCCGGCGAGCCGGCAGGCCCTGGCATTGATGCAAGAGGAAGAGGCGGGCGGCGGTGGGGCAGCAACAGTGCTGTGCGACGGGAGTAAGCTCACCAAGGCTGGGGCCGCCTTTGTCAATGCGGAAATGATCTTCGCGGGCGGCAAGTGGGACACCTTCCGCATGCTGACCCACCCCGGCATCGCAATCCTGCCGGCGGCGCTCGTGGCGGCAGAGATTACCGGCGCGTCCGGCAAGGAGTTCCTGACCGCCGTCGCCGCCGGCTACGAGGTCATGGAGCGCATGGCCGCCGAGTTCATCCCGACGGTCATGTCGCGCGGCTTTCATGCGGGGCCGGTTTTCGGGATCTTTGGCGCGGCGGTGGCAGCCGCCAAATTGCAGCGCCTCGACGAAAACCAAATCCACAGCGCCATTGCGCAATGCGTCAATTTGGCGGCAGGCAATCTCGAAGGGGCGCGCAGCGGCGGCCGTTCATTGCGCGAGGGCGGCGCGGTGCGCAACGCCTTGCTCGCTGTCGCTTTGGCGAAGCACGGGACACCGGGTGGCGAGACGACATTGGAGGGCGAGGCCGGCTTCTACCACGCCTACGCCGGCAACAATCGTGGCGAACTCCGCTACAGCTTCACCGGCTCGAACCGCACCGACATTAGCCAGATCACCGAAGGCCTTGCCCGCAACTGGATCTTTCTCGAGACGCTGTACCGGATCTATTCGACCGCCGGCTACAACATCGCCCACGTCGATGTAACCGCGAAGCTGTGTGGCGAGCACAATATCAGTTACGAGGACATCGACCGGATCGAGGCTCTCGTCAACTGGTTCGAGACCGAGTATCCGAGTCCGGCCTTTCCCAGCCGCGGCATCGACAGCCCGCCGCAGGTGGGCAGCACGCAGTATTTCACCGCTTGGGGCGCTGTCGAGCGCGGCTATCCCTTGCTGCGCGGCGACAGGCCCGGCCCCGGCGAAACCGACCCGCCCGCCGTCCTCGACCTGATGCATCGCGTAACCCTGATCCCGACGGTGCGCCGCACCCTCTTTGGCCCGCGGATCACAGTGTTCACCAAGGACGGCCGCAATTTTACGAAAGAAGGCACCGGTCGCGAATTCATCTGGGATTTCGAGGAAGAAGCCCGGCGCATCCGCCCCGTCACCCCCGGCCTCGCGATCAGCGAGGCGCAGTTCGCCGAACTCATCAACGCCTGTCGTCACCTCGACCGCCTCGACCACGCGACGCAAAAGCTGATCTCGCTGACGATCCCCGTCTGAGATCGGGCTGATTTCAGCTGCGCATGCAAGGAGCAACTCCGCTTGTGCGCCGCGTAAGGGGCGATCGATGGAAGAGACGTTGGCGGGTGTCATGCAAGGCTGATCCATGACCTGGACGCGGCATAGATGATAACTTGGAGGGACCGCAAACGGATCGCCGAAGAAGAGCGACTCCGTCATTCCCTGATGTCGCTTGAAGAAACTTCACGGTGGCAAAAGGCGTTACGCATAATAAATAGCCCGATAGTGATTGCAGTCGCAGTTAGCTCAATTTTAGGATTTTTCTCCCAGACTTTTCATAAATCAGAGACGTGCTTCGAACAGTTAGCAAATGCGAACCGTTTTTGGCCCATACTTAATGCAGAAATCGCAGTTCGACTTAATCAAAAAAAATTAGGCTATCACGCCGCTTCCGACGATATCGATGCCATATTGAATGCATTTGTCGCTGCTGATCTCCAAGATCATCAGCATGTGAATTCCAGTTTCAAAGATAAGTCTTTTATAGAACTATTGGGAGATCGTGAAGAGATTATCCGCGCATTCGGACTTCCCAAGGAATCAAAAGAGGAGGGAGTCATTTTCCTATTGTCTACCAATTTGTTAGCGGCAAACGTATCGCCAGAAAAAACACGGAAAGATCTATTGCGTCTCATTGCGCAAGAACTATCGGTTCCAGAGTTGGGAAATGTGGAGCCTGGTGATCTTAGGGAATATTTGGATTCAGCGATTATATCGATAACGATGTATCCTATAAGGAACTCTCAATTACCTTACTCGTGCCGTTGGCTTTCGGTAGCGAAACGGGAAATCACCATCGAAAATTCACCGTTCGCGATCGGAGCATTTCCCAGCCGATCCAACTAAATGCAGGTGCTTAACTCAGAAAAGTCATTTCCGTGAGTATATAGGCGTGCTGAATGCCGCCTGGACCGTGAGCCGTGAACGTAAACGCGGTATTTCGCGAGATCACGAACATATTCGCGAGCCGCGACAGATCCGTTGTCAGATCCTCGGTGATCGCGTCCGCGAAATACAATCCACGTAAATCGTGGTACCGAAACCTCGACGAAGTGACCGTCAACGGCGATTATGAGGCCACTTTTCATTTGAAGCGGCCGCAGCCCGCCTTCATCGCCTTGCTGGCCTCGGGCTGGCCGCCGGTCTACCCCTGTCATGTCTCGCCGCGCGACCTCCGTAGTCATCCGATCGGCACCAGCCCGTTCAAATTTGTCGAATTCAAGCCGAACGAAGTCATCAGGGTGGCCAAGAACCCCGATTACTGGAAACCGGGCCGGCCTTATCTCGACGGCGTCGAATATACGATCATCAGAAGCCCGTCGACGGCGGTTATGGCGTTCGCTGCCGGCAATTTCGACCGGTATGCGCTGGGAATCCTCTCGCTCCCGTTGATGAAGCAGCTCAAGAGCCAAGCGCCGCAGGCTATTTGCGAAACGGTGCCGTGGAACATCAGCCGCACTTTGATCATTAACCGCGCCGCACCGCCCTTTGACAACCCCGAATTGCGCCGGGCCAGGGCACTGACTCTCGACCGCCAAGCCTTCATCGACATCTTGAGCGATGGCCAAGGCCAGATCGGCGGCGCGATGATGCCGCCGCCGGCCGGCCGCTGGGGCATGCCCCCGGAGGTCCTCGCTACATTGCCGACTTACGGTCCTGATGTGGCGAAGAACCGGGTGGAGGCCCGCCAGGTCATGCACAACCTCGGCTATGGGCTCGACAAGCGGTTCGCCGTCACGGCGACCACGCGTAACGTCCCCGCTTATCGCGACGCGGCGGTGATCCTAATCGACCAGCTGAAGGAGATTTATGTCGACGCCGTGCTCGATGCCGTCGATACGACCCAATGGTATCCCAAAGTGATGCGCAAGGACTATACCGTTGGGCTTACGGTCAGCGAGAACGGGCTCGACGATCCCGACCAGCAATTCTACGAAAATTTCGTCTGCGGTGCCGAGCGCAATTACACAGGCTACTGCAGTTCGGAGGTGGACGCGCTGGTCGACCGGCAATCAACGGAGCCCAATCCGGCGAAGCGCAAGAAGCTGGTGTGGGAGATCGAGAGAAAGCTGGCCGAGGACGGTGCCCGGCCGGTTATCTTCTACCCGGTCTCGGGAGCCTGCTGGCAGCCTTACTTCAAGGGTCATACGATGATGGTCAACGGCAACTACAATGGCTGGCGCCTCGAAGACGCTTGGCTTGAGAAATAGCGGCTGCGCAAACCGCCCTGATGGGCGAGCCAGTCGCCCTTCGGGCCCGTGATCCGGTAATAGAAGCCGGTTAGCCGGATCACGGGGTTTTTGGCAAATGCGCGGCGTCCTCGGCATCCTTGCTTTGCTGGCTCTCGCCTGGATGCTCGGGGAGCGAGGATACGGCGATCATGCACGGCGGATCTCATGGCGGACGGTATTTGCCGGCCTTGCGCTACAGGCTGTACTCGCGCTGCTGCTGCTCCGATTTCCACCGGCCGCGCAAGTGCTGCTGCTGTTGAACCGGGTAGCGCTTGCATTGCAGGAAGCGACCGACCAGGGGACCGCTTTTGTGTTCGGTTATCTCGGCGGCGGCGCGCTCCCCTTCACCGAGACATCGCCGGGCGCCAGCTTCATTCTCGCTTTCAAAGTGCTGCCCCTCGTTCTCATCATCAGTGCGCTCTCGGCGCTCTTTTACTATTGGGGCGTGCTGCAGGCCGTGACCCGTGCCTTTGCCTGGGTATTGCAGCGGAGCATGGGTATATCCGGGGCGCTGGCCCTCGGCGCGGCCGTTCATATCTATGTCGGCATGATCGAAGCGCCGCTGCTGATCCGTCCATACCTCGCTCGGATGCAGCGCGGCGAGCTGTTCGCGGTGATGAGCTGCGGCATGGCCGGTGTCGCCGGTACCGTGATGGTGGTGTATGCGACATTGCTTACCCGTGTGATCCCAGATGCGCTCGGCAACATCCTGATCTGCTCCGTTATCAGTACGCCGGCGGCCCTTGCAGTCGCGGCCTTAATGGTACCATTCCGACCCAGCGAAGACCGCGCCGAGATCACCATCGGCGAAGAGCCGACCAGCGCCCTCGATGCATTGGTGAAGGGTACCAGGGACGGGGTCGGGCCGCTCGTCGGCATCGTCACGGTGTTGCTGGTGACCGTGGCACTGGTCGCGCTGGTCAACATGGCGCTCGGCCAATTACCGGGCGGTATCACGTTGCAGGGACTATTTGCACTTCTGTTCCGCCCGGTGATGTGGCTAATCGGCGTTCCCTGGGCCGAGAGCGCACAGGCGGCCGCATTGATGGGGACCAAGACTGTCCTCAATGAGTTTGTTGCCTATATCGACTTTTCGAAATTGCCGGAGGGTGCGCTTGGACTACAGGCGCGGCTCATCGTCTCCTATGCGCTCTGCGGCTTCGCCAATTTCGGTTCGCTTGGCATCTTGGTCGGGGGGCTCGGCGCAATGATTCCGGAACGCCGCGGCGAGATCACGGCGCTGGGCTTGCGCTCGATCGTCTCCGGCACGATCGCCACTTGTATGAGCGGTGCGATAGCCGGACTGTTGACGTGATCGTTCCCTTAATGAGCCAAAGCCTGAGAAGGGATCGGACGAGGACGCCGAGATTTGCACCTTTCGTGGCTGTTCTGGCGGTATTGCTGACCGGGTGCGGATCAACGGCGGGGAACGCTAACCTCGGCTCGGATCCAGGTGGCGGCTTCTACTGTCCCCATAATGCCTTTGAGGGCTGCATAAATCCCCGCTAAATGGACGCTGGCGCCGTGAAAAATCTGGCCGTAAAACTGGTGCTGCCGGTGGGTATCGAACCTACGACCTCTCCCTTACCAAGGTCGAACACTAGCTAGACTTTCTGCGACTCTCGGGGGGATTCCCCGCCAATTCCCCGAGTTTTTTGCTGGCGGAGCGCACCATCTCGATGTCGGCCGCCTGGTAGCGCACCGAGCTTTTGACATCTTTGTGGCCCAATGTCGCCATGATGGTTTTGAGCCCCGCGCCCGACGCATTGAGCCAGGTCCCGAGGCTGTGCCGCCCCATATGCGGCGTGAAAATGATGCCGAGGTCTTTGGCCAACGGCCGCAACCATTTGTAAACCCCGGTCTTCTGCGTCCACGGCCACAGCCGTCCCTGGCGCTCAGCCTCGGGGATACGACACAGTTCCTCGAATATCTCGGGGTGCAACGGGAAGTGTTGCCACTGGTTCGATTTCTTGTCGTAAAACCCGAAGGTCTGATCGGCCAACGAGATGTCGTCCCAGGTGACCGCGAGGGTCTGCGAGATGCGGGTGCCCTGGCGAAACAACCACAAGAGAACCAGCCGCTTGCGGCCTTCGGGCGCCGCCGCCAGCAATTGCATCGCGACAGCTTGCGAGACCGCCCGGGTGACCGGCTGCGGCTCCTTGAACAGCTTGATCCGACGCCACTCGCAATAACCACTGTCAGCGACGTAATGCAGCACTGCCGCGGCCGGTCGGATGACTTCACGATTTCGGGTCGCGGGCGTCCGGTTGCCGGACAATTGATTGGCCGCCGCCACCAAGGTGGGCTGACGGATGTCGGTCACTACCGTGTCGCCGATCACCGCGTTGAGCATCCGCAGCCGCCGAGCATCGGACAACCGCTTGTCGTTGAGGTCGATGCCGCGGTACTCGCAATAAAGCTCCACGGCGCGGCGAAACCTCAGCACTTCTCCAGGTCGAGGTGGACCACTTGTCGCGAGCCCTTGCCAGACCTCTCTCGCAAATTGCCGAGCAGCCGCTTTGTCTCGCGTCTTCGTAGAGATCTCAACGTCTCGCCCGGTGATGGGGTGGATTCCCCGAGCAAGATAGAAGGGGTTTCCTTTTCGCTGGCCCGGCGGGATGAGCGTGAACGGCATCGGCGGATGGCCTCACACAACTTTTCGTAGTCGTACTCGGTAAAGCGATACGATCGCCCCGGACGAAGAAAATCGATGCCTGATTCATTGATCCGCCGCAATACCGTTCTCGCGGACACGCCGAGTCGAGTCGCCACCTCATCGAGCGTGAGATACCGAGCGGGTCCAGATGAATTCGGCATACCGGCATAAAGGAAATCCGCAACGACAATGTCAAGCGACTTGTTGTATTAACCGGAAGATACAATATTTACAGATATCTACCAGTACGTCTGAAGAATGTCAAGAGACATTACCAGACGATAGTGTCAAGCCACTTGACACCCACTACGTCAAGCCGCTTGACGCCCACTACGTCAAGCCGCTTGACGTCGCAATTTACTCTTTGACATCGCGCGCCAGCGGCATCTATGCTTGCGTCAACATCCACAGCGCATCACAGGGCAGCCGTAATGGGTCACCCAGCCGTCGAAGGCTTTCGTAAAGAGTGGCCCGCCGCTTTTGCCGGCCCCGAGATCGACCGGTTGTCCGGTCGGGCAATCCGCTGGTCGACGACGCAGAACAAACGATCACGCGGCGAGATCCCGCCCGATTGCTTTATTAACGGCCACCCTACGATCGTTTTGCGCGATGCTTTTTTGGATTGGTGGGAGACGGCCTTGGCGGAGCGGAGCGAACACGGCGCGCCGCGCAAATGACCGCGGCGGGAGATGAGAGCCGACATTCCGAAGGTCAGCTGGCCGCCCTCTGTCCGCAGTTGACGGCGACCTCTCTTAATCTGCCGCCCGACATGAGGTTCCCGATATGGGAGCAGCTTGGAGAGGCGTTGGCGCGCGCCGAGCGTAGCCTTCTGTGGTATTTGGCCGATTGGTGGGTTTGGGCGCGAGAAAAACGCCTTCCGCCAGAGGAGATACACACTATTGCAGGGCGGTTGGGGTTCGCCGTTCACACACTGGATACCTACGCGTCGGTCGCCCGCGCGTTTGAGACTTCCAGGCGCCTGGAAATTTTATCCTTCACCCACCATCAAGAAGTGGCCGCCCTAAGCAAAGAACAAGCCGATAAGCTTCTCGCTTGGTGTAAGCCGGTCGCTGCCGGCGGCAAGCCGCGCTCGACCCGAGAATTGCGCGCCAAGCGCGACGAATTGCGCAGGGAGGAGGTGCGCCGCCAGGTCGATAAATTGCACATCACGAAAGAAGACGCCACCCGGCGCTTTGGCGCCTCGATCGCAATGCAGGTTGAGCGGTTGCCCCGCGACGAGGGGCCGTCGCATCGGCTCTACAGCGCCTTCGGAACACCGACCCCTGCATCAGCGGCGCCCGCGCTCGATGATTCTCCTGTCAGCGGGACAACGCCGGATGAGTTGCGCGCGCTGCAGCCCGAGCCCGAGCCTCCTGCCGAAGTGAACCGGGTTGAGATCGCCCGTTCGGCGATCGAGAAGCTTTCGTTTGACGACGCTCTGTCGCTTTTCGGTTGGTGGCTCACCATGCACCCAGAGCAATTGGCCCGCGTCTGCAAGGCGCTCGATACTGTCTCCCATTCAGATGATGACGACGATTACGATCCCATCCCGCTGGGATGGGATGACAAGATGGAGGAGCGACGAAACATAGCGATGGTTGGAAAGTATCTAGGGAAATGTTCTGCCCTCCAAAGAGGGTATTTGTGGGACGTAGTGATCCCTCAATACTATCCCGAACACTTCGAGGAGAGGCTATGAACACGATGTCGGAGGAGGCCGACTGGGCGCTGACCAAGGCGATCTGCGAAATCATCGATGACGAGATGGCGCAGAGCGCCGATCCCGCACTATTGCGCCTACGCGCCGAGGTCCTGCTGCAATACAACAGCGAAGGCTCGATTCCGCTTACGACAGAAGAACGCGATAGGCTGGAATTTATAGCACCGTCGCCGCGGCGCCGGATGACGAGGATTTTCTCGCCACCTTTGATAAGTGGCTTGAGGAGTAAGCAGTTACCCCAAGCCGCCCGAGCGCGGCCGGCTCGCCCATACGGGGCTGGCTCGAATGTCATGTGCTTTGGCGGATGGCGGGACTAATGATGGAAATCGTGTTCGGCTCGTTCCTCCGGGATCCCGTCGCCGCGAATGACGTCGATATGGTGGTTCCCGAATTCACCGATGAGCGGATGTACAAATCGGTCGTAACCCTAGAGCGTTACGAGAACATAGCGCGAGCACTAGGAAAGCCGGTTGACCTATTTTTCTCTCGTGACGAGGGATTTAATTTGGCTGGCTGGTTTGATCCAAAGATAGGGCAATGGGAATTCCGGATGGCGTTTTGCGGTAGAGGGTTTTTCGCCGGCTGCGTCGAGCTTGATGTCTTGGGGAAGCGGTTGCGCGCCTGCGAATCAAGTTGGCGGCAGCGGGTGGGAA
>Ga0306921_10000772_pt1 | contig 29607 bp, 29 predicted proteins | sample sta12Cox44000080_FD_203760 | JGI IMG/M metagenome (GOLD analysis project Ga0306921, IMG submission 203760) | Lab enrichment of tropical soil microbial communities from Luquillo Experimental Forest, Puerto Rico - statoxic.12C.oxic.44.000.080 (v2)... | ecosystem: Environmental > Terrestrial >... | reverse complement strand
ACCATCAACGACGAGGCGGAGACGCTCGCCGAGGTAGTGGAGCCTTTCCTGCTCAAGATCGGATTCGTGGTGCGCACGCCGACCGGCCGGAAGGTGACGCCGCCCGCGTACTCGCATCTCGGCCTCGCCACTCCGAGCGCTCCCAGCGCCCAGGGGCAGCTTCCGATCTAGCCGCGGCCCTATGGCTGACCTGGGCAAATTGCTTCTCGGTTTCGGGATCGTGATGGTAGTTCTGGGATGTCTCCTCCTGCTGGCGAGTCAGCTCACCGGAAAGGTGCCATGGTTCGGACGGTTGCCCGGCGATATCTACATCGAGCGAGGAAGCTGGCGCTTCTACTTCCCCTTGGGCACGTCCCTTGTCGTCTCCGTCGTACTCTCGCTCCTCCTCTGGCTCTTCGCGCGGCGCTAGTCCTTCTTCTCGCTGTCCTGCCCACGCCCGTCGCGGCGGCCCCGGACGACATCCGGGTCGCTCTCGCCGAAAGCGTAGCCACGGTGGAGATCGGGGGCGGGCCCATGCTGGTGCAGGACCTCAGCGGTCGCGCGCTCGCCGAGGAGCCCGTGGCCTTCGTGCGTGTCCTCCGGCGCGATGCCACGATCGAGTGGCGAGGGCAGCGCCTCGCCGGGCTGCGCGTCGTGCCGGCGGGCGGCGGACCCCTGCGCTTCCAGCAGCGTCTCTACCTCGGCGTCATCGACGTGCTCGCGGCGCCGGAGGGTCCGATCGTGGTGAATCAGCTCCCCCTCGAGGACTATCTGGTGGGCGCCGTCAGGGCGGAGGCGGGGGACAAGATGCCCATCGAGATGCTGAAGGCGCAGGCTATCGTGGCCCGAACCTATGCTGCCTATCATCGCCGGCTCAATGCCGCCAAGCTGTATCACCTGGTCGCGGGCACGGCGAACCAGCAATATGCGGGGAAAGTCGCCGCGGACTCGCCGGCATGGACGGCGGCGCGCGACACGGAAGGGCTCGTGCTCCTGTGGGAAGGCGAGCTCTTCCCCGCCTTCTATCACACGGACAGCGGCGGCCACACCGAGGACCCGCGTGCCGTCTTCTCGGCGACCAACATGCCCGCCCTCAAGCCGGTGCGCGTAGAGTTTCCTTCGCAGTCGCCGCACCACGCGTGGAGCCTCGACGTGGCGCTCTCCGATCTGGCCATCGCGCTTCGGCGAGGGGGCGTCTCCGTGGGGACCATCACCGCACTCCAGGTGCTGGAGCGGAGCGTGTCGCTGCGCGTCGCCCGCATCGCCGTCCAGGGCACGCGGGGCAGCGCCATCCTGCGCGGCAACGATTTCCGGCGGCTCATCGGCTACGACACGCTGAAGAGCACCCTCTTCGCCGTGTCCGTGGATCATGCCTTCGCTCGCTTTGTGGGCCGCGGCTACGGTCACGGGGTCGGTCTCGACCAGTGGAGTGCGAAGACCATGGCGGAGCAGGGGTACACCGCGGAGCAGATCGTGCGTTACTACTACCCAGGCGCCACCCTCGCCACGCTGGGCCCGCGTCCGGCCCGCCGGTAGTCTCGCCCGGGTCGAACGGGTGCCGATCAGCTGGACCGACTTCGAGCGCGTCGACATGCGGGTGGGGATCGTCCTCGAGGCCGAGCCGTTCCCGGAAGCGCAGAGGCCCGCCATCAAGCTCCGCATCGATTTCGGCGAGCTGGGGGTGAAGCGATCGAGCGCCCAGATCACCGATCGATACGCGCCCGAAGATCTGGTGGGACGGCGCGTGGTAGCCGTCGTCAATTTTCCTCCGAAGCAGATCGGGCCTTTCGTCTCCGAGGTCCTTGTGCTGGGGGCCTACGGCGAGCGCGGCGAGGTCATCCTCCTCCGTCCCGATTTCGAGGTCGCGCCGGGCACGAAGATCGGCTAGTCCACGATTGGCCGCGGGCCGTCCGGGCGGTAGACTCACACGCCATGGACGTCTCGCTCTTCGACTACCAGCTGCCGGCGGCGAGCATCGCGCAGGAGCCCGCGGAGCCGCGCGACGCTTCGCGGCTCCTGGTACTCGAGCGCACGCAGGGGACATGGGCGGACGCGCGCTTCTCCGATCTCCCGCGCTGGCTCCGAGCGGGGGATTGTCTGGTCGTGAATGAAACCCGAGTCATTCCCGCGCGGCTCCTCGGTACTCTCGAGGGAACGGCCGCCGCCGTGGAGCTCCTCATGCTATGCGCGCTCGACGGTGACCGCTGGGAAGCGCTGGTGCGACCTGGGAAGCGCTGCCGCGTAGGAGCCCGGATCGTCCTGGCCGGCGGTCTCGCGCGGGCCACCGTGCTCGCGCATGTCTCGCCAGGCGCTCGTCTGGTTTCCATGGAGGCGCCGTGGTCAGTGGACGAGCTCCTCGATCGCCACGGGCTGCCGCCCTTGCCGCCGTACATCGACCGGCACGAGGCGCCAAAGCCGGAAGATCGCGAGCGCTACCAGACCGTCTACGCCGTGTCGCGGGGATCGGTGGCCGCGCCGACGGCGGGGCTCCACTTCACGCCGTCCCTGCTCGATCAGTTGCGCTCAGCGGGCGTGGAAATCCATCGCCTCACCCTCCACGTCGGGCCCGGGACGTTCCGTCCCATCACGGCCTTGAGCGTCGAGGAGCATCGGCTCGCTTCCGAGACCGCGGTCGTTCCTGCGGAGACCGCGAAGGCCGTCGAGCGCGCTCGGAGCGAGGGCCGTCGGGTCATCGCCGTGGGGACCACGACCACCCGAACGCTTGAATGGTCGGCCGACGCGAACGGACGGCTGCGCGTCGGGCCGGGCGAGGCCGATCTGTTCATCCGCCCTGGACATCGCTTCCGTGTCGTCGACGCCCTCGTGACGAATTTCCATCTTCCCCGCTCGACGCTGCTCCTCCTCGTCTCCGCCTTCGCTGGCCGCGAACTCGTCATGAAGGCCTACGCGCACGCCGTGGCCTCCGGGTATCGCTTCTACTCATACGGCGACGCCATGTTGATCCTGTGACGGCACCCGTTCGTTTCGAGCTCGTGGCCACGGAGGGAGAGGCCCGTCGCGGTCACCTGATCACTCCGCACGGAGCGGTCGACACGCCGGCCTTTATGCCCGTAGCGACCCAAGGGAGCGTGAAGAGTCTCGATCCGGGCGATCTCCGGAGCGCGGGCGCCCAGATCATCCTCGCCAACACCTACCACCTGCACCTGCGGCCGGGCCACGAGCTCGTGCGTGATCTCGGCGGATTGCATCGTTTCATGGGCTGGGAGGGGCCCATCCTCACAGACAGTGGCGGCTTCCAGGTGTTCAGCCTCTCCAAGCTGCGCCGCCTCGGCGAAGAAGGCGTCGAGTTCCGCTCGCATCTCGACGGCTCCCTACGGCTGCTCACCCCAGAGATCTGCATGGACATCCAGCACGCCCTCGGCGTCGACATCCTGCATCCGCTCGACGAGTGCCTGCCGCATGCCGTGTCCTTCGACGACACCGAGCGCTCCCTCGCCCTGACCGTGCGATGGCTCGAGCGCGCGGTGGCCCGGCATCGTGCGAAGGACAGCGCGGGCGCGCTCTTTGGGATCGTGCAGGGCGGAGGATACGAGGCGCTGCGGCGCCGAGCCGTGGAGGAGACGTGCCGCCACGATCTTCCCGGCTATGCCATCGGCGGGCTCGCCGTGGGGGAGACGAGAGCGCGTCTCTACGACATCACCCAGCTGGTGGCGAGTCACCTTCCCGTGGACCGGCCGCGCTATTTGATGGGAGTGGGCAAGCCGGTCGACCTGATCGAGGCGGTCGCGCGCGGCGTCGACCTGTTCGACTGCGTGCTGCCCACGCGGAACGCGCGGAACGGGCAAGCTTTCACCCCCGAGGGGACCCTCACCATCACCCAGGCGCGCTTCGCGCGCGACGCGGCGCCGCTCGACGCGGAGTGCCCGTGTCTCGCCTGCCGTAGCTTCTCGCGCGCCTATCTCCGCCACCTCTTCATGGCGCGTGAGCTCCTCGCCTACCGTCTCCTCTCGCTCCACAACGTGACGTTCTATCTCGGGCTCATGCGGTCGATGCGCGACGCGATCGCCGCGCGCGCATTTTCGCGACTCCGCTCTCGGTTTCTTGAGCGATATGCGGTAGAATCCGGGGGCGGTTCTCACCCCACATCCAGCGCGGCGGAGGCTTGATGCACTTCGTAGACTATGCGTACGCGGCGGCTCAGGCACCGAGCGGGCAGGGCGGCAGCTCGATGCTGGTGCAGCTCGCGTTCTTCGCGGCGATCTTCGCGATCTTCTACTTCCTGCTCATCCGTCCTCAGCAGAAGCAGCGGCGCGATCGCGAGACCATGCTCTCCGCGGTCAAGCCGGGCGATCGCGTGGTGATGTCGAGTGGTCTGCACGGCACCATTGTGAAGCTGTCGGAGCAGGGGGTCACCATCAAGGTGGCCGACCAGGTCCGTCTCGAGTTCGATCGGTCGGCCATTGGCCGTATCGTGCCGAGCACCAAGGCCGACGGAGGCGCCGCCTCCTGATGCCACGTCGGCTCTGGCTGCGCATCGGCCTGGTGGCGGTGGTGGCCGCGCTCTCGATCTTCTACCTCTATCCGCCCCGGAAAACCATCAACCTCGGCCTCGACCTCCAGGGCGGTATCCACCTCGTGCTCGGCGTCGACATCGACAAGGCCCTCCAGATCCAGACCGACCGCACGGCCGAGCGTGTGCGCTCGAGCCTGGAGGGCAAGGGCCTCGCCGTGCAAAAGGTGGAGCGCCGGGGCAACAGCGAGATCGCGGTGCAGCTCGCCTCGCCCCAGGCCTGGTCGGAGGCGCAGTCCTTCCTCCTGAAGGAATTCCCGGCCTTCGAGATCAAGGAGCCCGATCAGAGCGCGGGGCGGCTCGTGCTCTCCATGCGCCCAGCGGAGATCACCAGCCAGCGAGACAGCTTCGTGCGCCAGGGTCTCGAGACCATCCGCAACCGCGTGGACCAGTTCGGCGTGGCCGAGCCGTCCATTCAACAGCAGGGCGACAATCGCATCCTCGTCCAGTTGCCGGGCATCCAGGACCCGAATCGCGCCAAGGCCCTCATTGGCAAGACGGCCCACCTCGAGTTCAAGCTGGTCGACGATCGGATCGATCCCGCGGCGATCGCGAGCGGGTCGACGCTGCCCCCGGGCGTCGAGCTCCTCTACGAGCGAAGGGTAGATCCCGAGACGAAGCAGGAGCGGCGCATCCCCATCGTGGTGCAGAAGAAGGCGATGCTCTCGGGGGCCGACGTGGCGGACGCCGAAGTCCGCCTCGATCAGGGAAATCAGCCCTACGTGAGCCTGACCCTCACGCCTGCGGGCGGCAAGGTGTTCGCCCAGGTCACCACGGATAACGTGGGTAAGCTGATGGCCATCGTTCTCGACGGTAACGTCTATTCCGCCCCCCGCATCCAGGAGCGGATCCCCTCCGGACAGGCCCAGATCACCGGCAGCTTCACCCTGGAGCAGGCGCGGGACCTCAAGATCGTGCTCAAGGCGGGCGCGCTGCCCGCGCCCGTGCAGATCCTCGAGGAGCGCACGGTGGGCCCCTCGCTCGGCGCGGACTCCATCCGCCGGGGCATTCTCTCCACGGCGGGGGCGGCCATCGCGGTGGTGCTCTTCATGCTCGTGTACTACCGACTCTCCGGCCTTATCGCCGATCTCGCCCTCGCCCTCAACCTGCTCATCCTTCTCGCGGCCATGGCGGGTTTCCGCGCCACCCTGACCCTGCCGGGCATTGCGGGGGTCGTGCTGACCATCGGCATGGCGGTGGACACCAACATTCTGATTTTCGAGCGGATCCGCGAAGAGCTGCGCTCGGGGAAGACGGTGCGCGCGGCCATCGACTCGGGCTTCTCGCGCGCCTTCCGCACCGTCATCGACACCCATGTCACCGTGCTCGTCTCGGCGGCCATCCTCTATCAGTTCGGCACGGGGCCCGTGAAGGGCTTCGCGGTGACATTGGCCATCGGCATCTTCGCTAGCCTCTTCACTGCGGTGTTCTTCACCCGCCTCATCTTCGACCTCATCTACATGCGCGGCCGCAAGGTCGAGAGCATCTCCATCTAGGAGGGGGAATGCTCCAGATCTTCGTCAACGCCAAGTACGACTTCGTGGGCAAGCGTCGCTGGTTCTACGTGGTCTCCGGCGGCTTCGTGGTGCTGAGTCTCATCTCCATCCTGTTCCGAGGCGGTCTCAACTACGGGATCGACTTCACGGGCGGCACGCTGATCCAGGTGCGCTACGACAAGCCCGTCACCGTGGACGTGGTGCGGCGCGGCCTCGACCAGATCAAGCTGGGCCAAGCGGTGATCCAGCAGTTCGGGGACGCTCAGGAATACCTGATCCGACTCCACCAGGCCGGCGAGAGCTCGGAGGCGCTCTCCAAGCAGGTGGTGGACGCGCTCTCGCGCGCCTCGGGAAGCCAGGTGGAGATCCGGCGGCTCGAGTTCGTGGGCCCGCAGGTCGGACGCGATCTGCAGCTCCAGGCCCTCTACGCGGTGCTGGCCGGGATGGCGGGGATCCTGATCTACGTGGCCTTCCGCTTCCACTTCCGCGACGGCGTCATCTCCGTGGCCGCCATCGGCCACGACGTCATCGTGACCCTGGGCGCCCTCTCCGTCACCCACCGGGAGATCTCGCTGCCCGTGCTGGCCGCGCTGCTCACCATCGTCGGCTATTCGATCAACGACACCATCGTGGTTTTCGACCGGATCCGGGAGACGCGAGCCAAGGGCATCCGGAAGGGGCAGAACTGGGGTGATCTAGTCAACCTCGCCCTCAACCAGACCCTATCGCGGACCGTGCTCACTTCCTTCACGGTCTTCCTGTCCGCCCTCGTCCTGCTTCTCTTCGGCGGCGAGGTGCTGCACGACTTCTCCTTCGCCCTCCTCGTAGGTGTGGTCACAGGGACCTATTCCTCGGTAGCCGCGGCCACGCTGGTGATGGACTGGGAGAGCTGGAGCCGCGCACGCTCGCGGGCATCGGGCAAGCTCCACGCAAGAGCCTGAGGGAAAAGTCCTGGCAAAACGCTGATTTCCGTGGCAGAATCAGGGGTCAACCTCGGGGAGGGGTTCAGGTTGACCCAGTTGCAGACGTTGATCGAGGAAATTCCGAAGTACCAGCCGGGCGCCGACCTAGACTTGGTCAGCCGCGCCTTCCGATTCTCCGAGAAGAGCCACGAAGGGCAGCAGCGCGCCTCCGGCGAGCCCTACCTCTCCCATCCGCTTGAAGTCGCCGGCCTCCTCGTCGACTTCAAGATGGACGTCACTACGGTGACGGCCGGGCTCCTCCACGATGTCCTCGAAGACACTGACACGACCAAGGATGAGCTCCAGCGCGAGTTCGGCGCCGAGATCGCGGAGTTGGTGGACGGGGTGACCAAGATCGGCAAGCTGGCCTTCTCCTCCCGCGAGGAGCGGCAGGCGGAGAACTTCCGGAAGATGGTCGTGGCCATGGCGCACGACCTGCGCGTGCTCATGATCAAGCTCGCCGATCGCCTCCACAACATGCGCACCCTGGACTACCTCGCTCCCGAGAAGGCGAGAAAGATCGCCCAGGAGACCCTGGATATCTACGCCCCGCTCGCGCATCGCCTCGGCATGGCCAAGGTCAAGGCGGAGCTGGAGGACCTCGCCCTCCGCGTCCTCGCCCCCGAGGATTACCAGGACCTGATGCGCCGGGTGGCCAAACGGCGCTTGGAGCGTGAGAACGAGATCAACGCCCTCATCGCCCTCCTCCAGGAGAAGCTCGGCGAGGTGGGCATCGAGTCCAAGATTGCCGGGCGGCCCAAACACTTCTATTCGATCTGGAAGAAGATGCACGAGGGGGGGCGGGAGTTCGACGAGATCTACGACCTGACCGCGGTGCGGGTGCTGACCAAGACGGTGCGCGATTGCTACGGTGCCCTCGGCGTCATCCACTCCTTGTGGAAGCCTGTGCCGGGTCGGTTCAAGGATTTCATCGCCATGCCGAAGGTCAATATGTACCAGTCGCTCCACACCACGGTCATCGGGCCCAAGGGCGATCCCGTGGAGATCCAGATCCGCACCTGGGAGATGCACCGGGTGGCCGAGGAGGGCATCGCCGCCCACTGGCTCTACAAGGAGAAAAAGAGCGACCGCGACCGCTTCGACGAGGCCTTCACCTGGCTCCGGCAGCTCATGGAGTCCCAGAAGGAGATGAAGGACCCGAAGGAGTTCCTGGATACCGTCCGCCTCGACCTCTTCCCCGACGAGGTCTACGTCTTCACGCCGCGCGGCGACGTCAAGGCGCTGCCCGAAGGGTCCACCCCCATCGATTTCGCCTACGCCGTCCACACCGACGTGGGCCACCATTGCGTGGGGGCCAAGGTCAACGGCAAGCTCGTCCCCCTCCGCTACACCCTGCGCCAGGGCGACATCGTGGAGATCGTCAGCTCGCCTACGCAGCATCCGAGCCGCGACTGGCTCAAGATCGTCAAGTCGAGCCGCTCCCGGGCCAAGATCAACCAGTGGCTCAAGGTCGAGGAGCGCGCGCGCTCCCTCGAACTCGGCCGTGAGCTCTTCGACCGCGAGGCGAAGAAGTACCGCCTGGTCCCGGCGACTCTCCTCGGCTCCGATGAGCTCAAGAAGCTCCTCGCCGAGATGGGCTATGCCTCGGCCGACGATCTGCTCGCCTCTATGGGCTACGGCAAGGCGTCTGTCCATCAGGTGCTGGGCAAGCTCGCCCCCGCCGTGGTGCGGGAGCACGACCAGGTGCCCGAGACCAAGCCGCAGAAGACGGCCAAGAAGAACGAAGGTGCCGTGCGCATCCGCGGGGTGGACGATCTGATGGTGCGTTTTGGCAAGTGCTGCTCGCCGGTGCCGGGGGACGGCATTGTCGGGTTCATCACGCGGGGGCGCGGGCTCACCGTGCACGCGCGAGATTGCCTCACCGTAGTGAAGAACGTGCTGGACAAGGAACGCCTGCTCACCGTGGAGTGGGACGGCGAGAGCGCGGAGCCCGCCAAGCGTCCCGTCAAGATTGCCGTGTACATCGGCAAGGATCGTCCCGGCCTTCTCGCCGAGATCACTGCGGCCATCTCGTCGCGGCAGGGGAACATCACCAAGGCCGAGATCACCGTCACCGACGACCGGAAGGGCATCAACCACTTCGTCATCGAGGTAGAGAATCTCCACCAGCTCCAAAGCATCATGCAGGCCATCCGCGAGGTGAAGGACGTCATCAACGTGGAGCGAGTCCGGGGCTTGTGACGCACGCGGAGTTCGAGAGCCTCGTCGAGCGGGCCCTGGGCAGCCTGCCCCGCCAGTTCAAGGAGAAGATCAGAAACGTCGCGGTGGTGGTGGAGGACTGGGCTGACGACGAGACACTCGACGAGCTCGGCATCGAGCCGCCCGACACGATCTATGGTCTCTACCGCGGCACCGACATCACCCGGCGCGATTCCTCGTATGGCAACGTGCTCCCCGATACGATTCACATTTATCAGGGCCCCATCGAGGAAGACTGCGTCGATGTCGACGAGATGGCCGAGCTCGTACGGGACACCGTGATCCACGAAATCGGGCACTATTTCGGCCTCGATGACGAAACCATGGAAGGTATAGAGCAGGGCGAATAAGCGCAACGCGTGGTAAGAGAAGACCCTCTCCGCTGTTCTAGCCGTGTCGTCTAACCTTTTCCCTTGACAGCAGTTTCAATTGTTCGTATGTTTTCAGCGTACGCTGAAACATATGGAACAAGTGAAACGATGGAGAACACGCAGGGAATCAGGCGATCGGCGGCCCAGCGGCTTCGGGAGCTGTTCCCCAAGGCCGTGTCCTGGGAAGAGTCGGCTGGCCCGAAGGTTCGAGGGCAACAGGCCGATCTGCTGGTGAAATTCAAGCTCGCCGGACAGGACCATACGTTGCTCCTCGAAATCACTTCCGTGGGGCAGCCCCGTCAGATCCGGGCAGCCATTACCCGCCTGGGCGAGTTGCGCGCCGAGATGGACGGCGTCTACCCGGTGGCAGTGGCGCAATACATCAGCTCTCAGGGCGCGGCGCTCCTGAAGCGGAACGGTCTCGGCTATCTCGATCTCTCGGGCAACTGCTTCCTCAATTTCGACAACGTCCTCATCGAGAAGGAAGGCAAGCCCAATCTCCGCCCGTCGACGCGCCCCCTCAAGGCGCTCTTCGCTCCCCGGGCGACGCGCGTCGTGCGCGCGCTTCTCGTGGAGCCCAGTCACCTCTGGCGCCTCGACGAGCTGGCCCGGGCGTCCCAGGTCAGCCTTGGGCACGCGCACAACGTGCTCAAGCGCCTGGGCGATCTCGCGTGGGTGGAGCGCGGCGAGCAACAGCGGATCGTCCTCTCGAAGCCGGCCGACCTCCTCGACGCATGGGTCGATGCCTACACCTATCGTCTGAACGGCATCGCGACCTATTTCTCGCCGGAGCGCATCACGCGGAAGCTGGTGGGCGAACTGGCGCGGGCGGGGCAGGACGCGGGCAGGCGCCTCGCCTTCACGTTGCACGCGGGAGCCGCCCTCGTCGCCCCCAACGTGCGCTTCCCCGCCATCCACTGCTACGTGGAGGGCGATCCCGAACCTATCGCCCGCACCGTGGGGCTTCGCCCCGGCGAAGACGAGGGCAACGTCTACCTCATGACTCCGTACGATCCTGGGGTCTTTCACGCGCCCATCATCAAGAGCGGCATTCCCGTGGTCTCCTTGCCCCAGCTCTACGTGGATCTTTACCACTACGAGCGGCGAGGCCGCGAGCAGGCGGCGCACATCCGCCGTGAGGCCATGGGGTTCTAGGCGTACTCACGCCGCACCCGGAGGAGGTGAGTCGACAATGGCGAAGAAGAAGGCGGCAAAGAAGAGCGCGAAGCGGAAGAAGGCCACGAAGCGGCGCTAGCGCCGTCGAGCCGTACGATTGCAGAGGAAAGGGGGTGACTTCCTAATGGCGAAGAAGAAGAAGGCGGCCAAGAAGAAGAAGAAGTAGTGTGTCTGGCCGGTGGGAGGTGGCGGCCTTCGACCGGCGAACATCACACTGCAGCAGGACCTAGCGGGGGGTGGCGACACCCCCCGCTGTGTTCTTGGGACGAGAGACTAGAGGACCTTGGTCACCTTGCCCGCCTTGAGGCAGCGCGTGCAGACGCGAAGACGCTGGACGAGGCCTCCCGACCCGACCTTGCCGCGCAGCGAGACGAGGTTGGCCATCCACCGCCGCTTAGTGACGTTGTGGGCGTGGCTGATCTTGTGGCCGACGGACGGGCCTTTCCCGCACACATCGCAACGCTGAGCCATGCTGGACTCCTTCGGGAGATCTGTGTCGGTTTGCCGGACGCGAGGCCCTTTTATAGCATGATCGTGTGAGCGGAGCAACGAGTTGAGTCCCGCGCGAGGCAAGACCGGGCGTACTACCGCGCCGGTCGCGTCGTCGGCCGCGCCTGAGACGTCCCTGGCCGATCTCCCCAACGTCGGGCCCCAGCGGGCCAAGCTCCTCGCCAAGCTCGGCCTTGTCTCCGTCGAGGACGCGCTCGTCCGTCATCTCCCGACTCGGCACGAGGACCGAAGCCAGATCCTGCCTCTCGGACGGATCAGCGTGGGAGAGGGACGCACCGGCGCGGGCACCATCGCGGGCATCAGCCCACCACCCCGAGGACGCAGCCGCATGCCCCTCGTGGTGACGATCCGTGATGCCAGCGGCTTTCTCAACTGCGCCTGGTTCAACCAGGCCTATCTCGCCCGCGTCTTCAAGCGTGGCCAGCGCCTGATCGTCCATGGCAAGGTGCAGCCTTACGGGCGCGGGCCCCTCCAGATGCTGGTGAAGGACTACGAGGTGGTGGAGGACGGCGAGGACGAGCCGTTGCACGCAGGAAGGCTGGTGCCCGTCTATCCGCTCACCGAGGGGCTGGGGCAGCGGCCGCTCCGCCGGCTCATGAAGCGGCTCGTCGATGGCTGGGCGGATCGTCTCGAGGATCCGCTGCCCGCGCGCATCCGCGCAGCCCGCGAGCTCGTCCCGCTCTCCCACGCGGTCGCCGCCGCGCATTTCCCGGAGACCGAGGCGGAACTGGCGGCGGCGCGGCGCCGCATGGTCTTCGACGACTTCTTTCTCCTCGAGATCGGGCTCGCTATCCGCCGTCAGCGAGAAGGACGGCGCCGCGGCCTCGCCATGAATCCCGCGGGCGCGCTGGTGCGCCGTCTCCGCTCCTCGCTCCCGTACCGCCTCACCGCGGCCCAGGAGCGTGTGTGGGGAGAGATCCGCACCGACATGGCCGCGCCCTACCCCATGAGCCGGCTCCTGCAGGGCGACGTCGGTTCGGGCAAGACGGTGGTGGCGGCTCTCGCCGTGCTGACGGCCATCGAGGCGGGCTACCAAGCGGCGCTGATGGCTCCTACCGAGATCCTCGCCGAGCAGCACGCTCTCACCCTCGGCCGCCTCCTCGAGCCGCTGGGCGTGCGCGTTGCCCTCCTCACGAGTGCCGTCAAGGGGAAGGCGAGAGAAGGCGGCATGACGGCCGTGGAGAGTGGAGAAGCAGGCTGTGTCATCGGCACCCACGCCCTCGTGCAGGGCGGAGTGCGATTCAAGCGCCTCGGCCTAGCCGTCGTCGACGAGCAGCACCGCTTCGGGGTTGCTCATCGCGCCGCGCTGCGCGGCAAGGGCGACAGCCCGGACGTGCTCGTGATGACGGCCACGCCCATTCCTCGCACCCTCGCCCTCACCCTTTACGGGGACCTCGATGTGTCCGTGCTCGACGAGCTCCCCCCCGGCCGACGGCCCGTGGTCACGGTGGCGCGAGGCGAGGGCAAGCGGCGGCAGATCTACGATTTCCTGCGCGCGCAGATCTCCGAGGGTCGGCAGGTGTACGTCGTCTGTCCTCTCGTGGAGGAATCCGAGGTCTCCGACCTTCGGGCGGCCACTGAGATGGCGGAGCGCCTCCAACGCGACGTGTTCTCCGAGCGACGGGTGGGCCTTCTGCACGGCCGCCTGGGCTTCGCTGAGAAGGAGCGCGTCATGCGCGAGTTCACGGATGGTGCCCTTCATCTGCTCGTCTCCACCACCGTCATCGAGGTCGGCATCGACGTGCCCAACGCCTCCGTCATGCTCATCGAGCACGCTGAGCGCTTCGGCCTCTCCCAGCTCCACCAGTTGCGTGGCCGGGTGGGCCGCGGTCCGTGGAAGAGCTACTGTATCCTGCTCACGGCCGCCGCCTCCGAGGAGGCCCGCCGGCGCATCGACGCCATGACCTCTACCAACGACGGCTTCCGGATCGCCGAGGCCGATCTCGAGCTCCGGGGGCCCGGGGACTTCTTCGGCACGCGGCAGTCAGGGCTTCCAGAGTTCCGAGTGGCGGATCTCCTGCGCGACGGCGCCATGCTGGAGGAGGCGCGACGCGAGGCCTTCGCCCTCGTCCAGGCCGATCCCAAGCTCCTCGCCCCGGAGCATCGCGCCCTGCGCGCCGCGCTCCTCACCCGCTGGCGCGGCAAGATCGACCTGGCCGGCGTCGGCTGATGCGTGTGCTCGCGGGAGCGCTCAAGGGGCAGCACCTCGTCACGCCCAAGGGACGCACCACCCGCCCCACGGCGGACCAGGTGCGGATCGCTTGCCTCGATACCCTCATGCCCTATCTGGAAGGACCGTTCCTCGATCTCTTCGCGGGCGCGGGCGGGGTCGGCATCGAGGCGCTCTCGCGCGGAGCCCCCTCGGCGGTGTTCGTGGAGCGCGATCGACTCGCGGCGATCGCCCTCGACGAGAACGTCGCGCGGCTCGGACTCGGCGAGCGGGCCCGCGTGCTCCGACAGGACGTCACGCGCGCCCTGGCCCTCTTGGAACGTGAGGAACGGACCTTCGGAGTGGTCTTTCTCGACCCGCCCTACGATTCGCCCGACGGCGCCGCCGCGTTGACCAGGGTGGCGCAGGGCCACTGCCTCCTTCCCGGAGCCGTGGTGGTCGCGCAGCACGCCACGAAGGCGCCGTTGCCCGCCGCGCCCGGCCGTCTCGAGCACTGGAAGGACCGCCGCTTTGGGGAGACCACCTTGACTTTCTTTCGCCGCGGCGCGTAGAGTGAGCCTGCTTTTTTTCGACCTCCTCACGACGAGCACGCAGGGGGAACCGTGGGCAAGCGGGCTGTGTATCCGGGCATGTTCGATCCCATGCACAATGGTCACCTCGACCTCATCGAGCGCAGCACGCGCATCTTCGACGAGCTCATCGTGGCCGTGGTGGCCAATCCGTCCAAGCAGCCGCTCTTCGACGTAAAGGAGCGGCTGGAGATGATCGACGAAGCGACGGCGGGGATGGGGCGGATCCGCATCACCTCCTTCGACGGCCTCCTCATCGATCTCGTCCACCGCGAGCAAGCCGACTGCATCATCCGCGGGATCCGCGCGGTGTCGGACTTCGAGTACGAGTTCCAGATGGCCCTCATGAACCGGAAGCTCCGCCACACGGTGGAGACGGTGTTCCTGATGCCCCACGAGCGCTACACGTACATCTCCTCGCGATTGATCAAGGAGGTGGCGTCGCTCGGGGCCGCCGTGACGGGCATGGTGCCGCCCGTCGTCGAGGAGCGCCTGAACGACAAATTCTCCAGAAAGTAGGTCTCGGCATGCTCGCTGATCGCCTCAAGACCCTCCAGCCGTCTCCCACGCTCGCCATGCAGGCCAAAGCCAAGGCTATGCGCGCGCAGGGGATCGACGTCATCTCCTTCGGAGCGGGGGAGCCCGATTTCGATACTCCGCGCCACATCAAGAACGCAGCCATCCAGGCCATGGAAGCCGGCCAGACCAAATATACGGAGGTGGGGGGCATTCCCGAGCTGCGCGCGGCCGTGCGCCACAAGCTCAAGCGCGATCTCGGGCTTGAGTACACTTCCGACGAGGTCACCGTGTCCTGCGGCGCCAAACACACCCTCTACAACATCGTCATGTCGCTGGTGAATCCGGGCGACGAGGTGGTGATTCCCAGCCCGTTCTGGGTGTCGTATCCCGAGCAGGTGCAGCTCCTAGGCGGCGTGGCGGTTTCCGTGGCCACCTCGGAGTCCACGGGCTTCGATCTCGATCCCGCCGCCGTGCGCCGCGCGGTGACGCCGCGGACGAAGATCGTCGTGCTCAACAGCCCGGGTAATCCCACGGGCGCCGTATTCTCCGCGGCTGCCTTGAAGGACGTCGGGGAGCTCGCAGTGGAGCGTGGCTTCTGGATCGTCTCCGACGAGTGCTACGAGGCCCTCACCTACGAGGGGCGCCACGTGTCCATTGCCTCGCTCTCTCCGGAGATCAAGGCGCGCACCCTCGTGGTCAACACCTGCTCCAAGGCCTACGCCATGACGGGCTGGCGCCTCGGTTACGCCGCGGGACCCAAGCCCATCATCAAGGCCATGACCGACGTACAGAGCCAGGTCACCTCGAATCCCACCTCCATCGCGCAGTGGGCGGGGATCGAGGCGCTCGCCGGGCCGCAGGATGAGATCGCCAAGATGGTGGGCGAGTTCGATCGACGGCGGCGGTTCATCGTAGGCGCCCTCAACGCCATCCCCGGTGTCACCAGCGTGATGCCCAAGGGCGCCTTCTACGTGTTCCCGAACGTCTCTGCGCTCTTCGGCAAGCGCTGGAAGGGCGGTATCCTCAAAGGCTCGAGCGACGTGTGCGCCTTCCTGCTCGACGAGGCGCGCATCGCCACCGTAGCCGGCATCGACTTCGGCTCGGATGCCCACATCCGCCTGTCCTATGCTACCGGGCTCGAGACCATCAAGGAAGGCATGAGCCGCATGGCGGCGGCGGTAGGGAGGCTCGAGGGATGAAGATCGAAGGCTCGCACGACATACCGGCACCGCGCGAGCGGGTGTGGAAGGCGTTTCTCGACCCGGCCATTCTCGCCCGCACACTTCCGGGCTGCGAGGGATTGGACGAGATCGGCCCCGGCGAATACAAGGCGAAGGTGAAGGTCGGCGTGGCTGCCATCAAGGGTTCTTTTGATGGGAAGGTCCGACTCTTCGATCTGGAGCCGCCCAACCGCTACAAAATGGCCCTGGAGGGGAGCGGCGGTCCCGGCTTCGTCCGTGGTGAGGCGGCCATGGAGCTTTCGGACATCGAGGGCGGCACGCGCGTCAGCTACAGCGCGGACGTGCAGGTGGGCGGCCTCATCGCCAGCGTGGGCCAACGAATGCTCGGCGGCGTGAGCAAGATGATGCTCGATCAGTTCTTCAACCGCATGTCCGAGACGCTCACCCAGGCGGCCTGAGCCGAGCGAACGGGGTTGCCTTCGCGCCGGCGCCTCGTCTTCGGCGCCCTCCTCCTCCTGGCCTTCTTCCCTATCGCGGCGGAGGCCGCGGTCGGCGCCGAGTGCGCCGGACCGGGCGGTTCGGGGCCTTCTCACTGTCTCTATCGCTCCCTCATGCCGAGCACCGGCATCGTGGCCGACTGCCGGAACGATGGCGACTGCCGCATCGGCTACTACTACGGCGAGCCCGAGCAGGCGACGTGGTTCACTCCGCCTCCCGGCATGACGACCATGCCGCGCCCCAACGTCATCTGGCTCAGCGCCACCTTTGCGGAAGCGCGGATCGGCTGCGGGCGGACGTGCAGGTGGAGCTACTTCTTCGAAGCGAGGCGGCGCCAGCTCTCCGCGCCGCGGCGGGACGTTCTCCAGGCGGACCACCGTCGTCTCCTCATGGCGCAGGGGGAAGGTCGCGCGTTGGCCATCCGGCAGATCTTTTCGGGACGCGAGGTGCTTCGCATCGAACGTGACTGGGCGCCTGGACTCAGCGTGGCGGAAGCGATCACGCAGATCCGTTTCGAGACCGACGGCCGGCTTTCCTTTACCTGGTTCGCGGGCACCGCGCGAACACCGGTGAGCGAGCGCGTGACCGTACCGAGCCTGGCCCGCTAGGTCCGGCCACTGAGCCGTGCACGGGGCGTGCCCGCGGTGATCAAGAAGCGCATCTCCGCCGGCACGTGAGCCGGCAGAGCGTGGAAAGGCCGCCTTCAGACCGCCGCGGCGGCCAGGGGACGGCGAAGCGCCAGGGTCAGAGGAACAGTGACGAAGACCATCGTGCCCACGATGGTCAGGGCAAGAGGGACGCCGCCCCAGTCGCTCACCACGCCGTAGACCGACGGCGACAGCGCGGAGGCGCCGATGCCCAGGGTGTAGAAGACGGCGTAGCTTCGCGCCTTCCGGTCGCTCTCGACGAGGTCGGCGACGGTGCCGTAGAGCACGGACGACGTGCCGTTCAGCGCGATCCCCAGCGCGGGGAGCAGGGCGAGGGCGGGCACGAGGGGGAGCGCCAGCAGCAGGAGAATCCCCGCGCCTGTGGCCGTTTCCGTGACGATCACGGTGCGGATCACACCGAGGCGCTCTGCCAGCACCCCGCAGGCGAACTTGCCCGCCGCGCCCCCCGCGAAAACGAGCATCAGCGCGAAGCCGACCGCCCGCACCGTCGACCCCTTGGCGATGAGCAGGAAAGGGAGGAAGGTCAGGAAACCCGTTCGCGTCGACGAGTCGATCACTTGGATGAGGGACAAGGCCTGGAAGCCGCGCACATCGCGGATGCCCCAGTCCGAGCCCGAGACGCGGTCGGCCTTGTCCAACGGGACCGGCGCGTGGCCGATCCGGAGATTGGCGAGAGCGAGGAGCACGACCGCCGCCGCCACGAGTCCGACAACTGCGTAACTTCCGACGGCGCCGCGCCACCCGAGCCACGGCACGGCGAAGGCCACCGCCGCGGGGACCGCGACCTTGCCGAGATCGCCGGAGAAGTTGTAGGTGCCGAGGGCCGTGCGTCGTCCTCCGGCGTCGTAGACGTTCGACACCAATGTAGAGGATAGCGGATGCTGCACGCCCGAGCCGAGCCCGGCCACGAGGAGGCAACCGAGGAGCGCCAGGTAGCCTCCCGTGAAGCCGGCGGCGATGAAGCCAAGCGCGGTGGCCGCCGTGCCCGCGGCGAGGAGGCGTGCCTCGCCCCAGCGTTCGGCGAGCAGTCCCGCGGGGATCTGGAAGGCGGCCATGGCGCCGCTGTACACCGTGCGGAGGAGACCGACCTGAGCGAAGGAGAGGCCGAACTCGCGGGCCCACACGGGAAAGAGGACGTACAGGATGTCGGCGAAGCCATCGTGTACGAAATGCGTGCCGCAGGCGGTGCCGAGGACGGCGCGGGCTCGGCGCATGTGCCCGATTGTGTCATAGACGTTACGACGGTGCTAGCGACCCCGCCCCTCTTCCCCTCCAAGGGTCATGCACGTACTGGAGACCCGCGCCACCAGCGACTGCTTCTCGTCGTATACAGCGCAGTCGACGAGGCCCACCGTGCGGCCGCTCTTTACGAGCTGGTCGGTGGCCGTGATCTTACGCGGCCACAGCATCTTCGTCACCGCGTTCCTCCTATCGCCACGCGCCGGCCCTGACGGCCGCGGCTATGGTCAGCCCAAACACGATCAGGGCGGCGGCCATGGCGGCGAAGATGCCCCACAGCCCCCAGCCGAGCCAGTAGCCTGCGATCCAGCCTCCCGCCGCGGCCACGAGCAGGCGCAAAAATCCCGCGGCGAGCGGCCAGCCGAGGCGGCCCGCACCCTGCGAGGCGAAGTACAGCGCGAGCCCGAGACCGAAGAAGCCGTAGAACGGACCTACCGCTAAGAGATACGTGATGCCCACGGCCTGCGCCTGCGGATCCGACGTAAAGAGCCCCAGCCAGATCCGGGGAAAGGCGGCGGCGAGCAGGCCGATCGATGCGGTAACTCCGGCCGCGATCCCGGCGCCCGTCCACGCCACGCGCTCCGCTCGCGCGATCTGCCCGGCCCCGACGTTGGTGCCGACCATGGCCACGAGGGCCGAGCCCATGCCGAACACGAGGGGGATCTGCAGATACTCGAGCCGCGCCCCCATCCCATAGCCGGCCAGGGCGAACGTGCCGAAGGGGCCCACCAGTCCCGTCATCAGGACCACCGTGAGGTTGGTGAGGATGGTATTGACGGAGCCTGGAGCACCCACGCGGAGGATTTCCCAGAAGAGCGCGCCCCGGATCTGGAGACCGCGAAAGGTGAGGCGCACGGCGCTCCACGGCGAGGCGAGATAGCCGAGGAGGACGAGGCTCGCCAGCCCGAAGCCAACGAGGTTGGCGGTGGCCGTGCCCGCCACGCCCAGTCTCGGGAAGGGACCCCAGCCCATCACGAGGGCGGGGGCGAGTCCGAGGTAGACGAAGGCAGAAGCAGTGGTCACGGCTGCGGCCAGCGCCATGGTCCCCGTGCCCCGGACGATGCTCGAGAGCGTATTGAGGAGCCAGACCACGACGGCGCCCCCGAAGATCACGTGTGAGTAGACCAAGGCTGCCTCGAGGGCGGCGCCCTGCCCACCCATGAGCCGGTAGAGGGCTGGGCCGCCAAACAGCAGCAGCACGGTGAACAGCGAAGCCATGCCCAGGGCGATGAGGACAGCATGCGCGGCCAAGCTCTCGGCCTGACGCTGACGGCCTGCTCCCAGGGCCCGCGCCACAGCAGAGGCCACCCCGCCGCCCATGCCTCCTGCGGACATGGTCTGCATCAGCATGACGAGCGGGTACACGAGCGACACGCCGGCCAGCGCGTCGGGGCCGAGCCATCCCACGAAGACGGCGTCCATGGTCGTCACCACCGCCTGTAGCACCATCACGAGCACGTTGGGGGCGGCGAGCCAGAGCAGGGTGGAGGCGACGGGAGCTTCGAGGAGCCGCCGGGTGCGGGCAGCCATGGGTGGAAGGCTGGCGACGGGGTTGGCGACGAGAGCGGTCGAGGCCATGACTTGTAAAATAATAGTGACTTGCTTTTTTGTCAAGCTTTCGCTACCCTGGAGACATGCCGAAGATCTACGGGCAGCGCTGCCCGGTGGCCAAGACCCTCGAAGTGGTGGGCGATCGCTGGACGCTCCTCGTGGTGCGCGATCTCCTTGGAGGCGCTCGTCGGTTCCGCGACCTCCAAGCCGGCCTGCCCGGCCTGGCCCCCAACATCCTGTCCGAGCGGCTCAAGCTCATGGAGGAGCACGGCCTGGTGAGCCGCCGCTTCTACTCCGACCATCCGCCGCGAGCCGAGTACGAGCTGACGGACAGGGGGCGCGAGCTCGGGACGGTGGTCGGCGCCCTCGCGGCCTGGGGAACCCGTCACGTGGACAAGGAGGCTCGCCTCGTCCACGGCGAATCGGGGAAGGAAGTTCGGCTCGGCTACTTCCGCGCTGACACGGGCGAGCGCGTCCCGTCCAGCTCGATCCGCGTCAGGCGAGGCTCTTCAGGAAGTCGCCGACCGCGCGGTTGAAGGCCTCCGGCTGATCCCGGTTGCCGAAGTGCCCGGCAGGTGAGAGCAGCGCGAAGGTGGACTGCGGGATTCGTCGCTGGATCTCCCGCATGGGGCCGAGCGAGGGGTCTTCGTCGCCACACACGAGCAGGGTGGGCACGCGGATCTCGCCCAGCCGATCCGTGATGTAGTCCATCTGCAGGAGCGCCCGTAGCGAGTTGGCGTATCCGATGGGCGTGAGCATGCGGTAGAAATCGAAGATCTCCTTCCGCGCCGAGGGGTCGAGCTTGATCCGGCCCGACACGTTCGGGTTGGAGGCGATGGCGAACTCAGCCATGGCGTCCATCCCGCCGCTCAGCGTCACCTCGATACTCTTGGCCCGCATCACGATGTTGTCCACACCCAGGGGCAGCCCCGAGGCCGACGACGAGTCGACGATGATGAGCGCGCGCACCCGCTCGGGGTGGGCGAGGGTGAAGCGGGTGGAGATTCCCGCGCCGAGGGAGAGGCCGCCCACGATGGCCCGCGGGATTCCGAGATGATCCATCAGGTCGTGGAGGTCCCATGTCCAGTGTCCGAAGGTGACGTGGCGCGGGTCCGGCGGGCTGTCGGAGCGCGCGTGCCCGCGCGGCTCCCAGAGGATGAGCCGATGGTGAGCGGAGAGCGCGTCGATGTTCGGCTCCCACATCCCCGCGTTGCCCCCGATGCCGTAGGCGAGGAGGATCGGTTCGCCGGCACCGTGCTCCTCGAAATAGATCCTGACGTCGTCGCGAGTGATGGCATGGGGCATGGGCGTCCTCCCCTCTCGTTTGTGGTAAAAGTGGCTCCTATGGAACGGTCGTTCGCCCAGGAAGTCAAGAAGCTGCAGCTCGGCCAGGGTCAGGTGCTCCGGGGTGAGGGCATCCTCGCTATCACCAAGGCGCTCCTGCAGTCGGGTGTGTCCTACGTAGGTGGCTATCCGGGCGCACCCGTCTCTCACCTCCTCGACGTCATGGCCGACGCCAATGAGTCCTTGCTCAAACCCATGGGGGTCTACTTCGACGCCTCGGCGAGCGAAGCCTCCGCGGCGGCTCTGCTCGGCGCGTCGATCAACTATCCCATGCGTGGGGCCGTGACCTGGAAGTCCATCGTGGGGACGAACGTCGCGGCGGATGCCCTGTCCAACCTCGCCTCGGCGGGCGTGATTGGCGGCGCCCTCATCGTGGTGGGCGAGGACTACGGCGCGGGAGCGAGCGTCATCCAGGAGCGCACGCACGCCTTCGCCCTCAAGTCGTCGCTCTGCCTGCTCGATCCCCGCCCGAGTCTTCAGAATCTCGCCCGCATGGTCGAGGAGGGGTTCGGCCTGTCCGAGGCGTCGAATCTGCCCGCAGTGATCAGCCTGCGCATCCGCGCCGCCCACGTGCAGGGCTCCATGATCTGCAAGGACAATGTGCGTCCCGCCATCAGCATGCGCGACCGCCTCGTGCAGCACTCGTTCGAGTACGGGCGCATCAGCCATCCCCCCTCGACCTACATCCAGGAGGCTCAGAAGTTCGAGCAGCGGCTGCCCGCGGCACGGCACTTCATCGTCGAGCGGGCCCTCAACGAGGTGATTCCCGGGGAAGACACGGAGCTCGGCATCATCCTCCAGGGCGGCCTCACCCCGACGGCCCTGCGCGCCCTCGAGCTACTCGGTCAGGCGGACGTCTTCGGGGGGAGCCGCATTCCCCTCCTCGCGCTCAACGTCATTCATCCGCTGGTGCCCGAGGAGCTCGTCGATTTCCTCGACGGCAAGCGCCGCGTGCTCGTGCTGGAGGAGGGGATGCCCAACTTCATCGAGCAGGAGCTGAAGGCGCTGGCCTACGACCGGCGACTCACCGTGCGCATCGAAGGCAAGGACACGGTGGCCGCCCAGGGCGAGTACGTGCCCGAGCTCGTGCTGGCCGCCCTCGCCCGCTTCCTCGGCGAGGCCGCGCAGGCGCGGCGCGCCGCCCTGTCCGCTCACGTGGGCCGTGGCCGGGAGATTCTGCGGACCCCGCTGCCCAAGCGACCGCCCGCCTTCTGCACGGGTTGTCCGGAGCGTCCGATGTTCAGCGCGCTCAAGATCGCCCAGCGCGAGCTCGGCGAGACGCACGTGGCGGCGGATATCGGCTGCCATGCCTTCGCCACCCTGCCGCCCTTCAATCAAGGCAACACCATCCTGGGCTATGGGCTCGGCCTCGCCTCGTCGAGCGCGGTGGCGCCCAATTTCGGCAAGCGCGTGATCTCGATCCTGGGCGACGGCGGCTTCTGGCACTCGGGGCTGACCACCGGCGTGGCCAACGCCGTCTACAACCGGCAAGACTCGATCCTCGTGGTGCTGGAGAACTTCTACACTTCGGCCACGGGCCAGCAGTCCAATCCGTCCACGGGCAAGAATCCGCGCGGCGACAGCGTGCGCATGTCCATCGCCGACACCATTCGTAGCCTGGGCGTTTCCTGGCTGCGCGTGGTCAATCCCTACAAGGTCTCGGACACGCTCGAGACGGTACGCGAGGCCATGACCACGAAGGCGGGCGGCCTCAAGGTGATCATCGGACGCGGAGAGTGTCAGCTCGAGCGCCAGCGTCGGGTAAAGCCGCAGACGGCAGCGCGGCTCAAGGCGGGGGAGCGCGTGGCGGGGGCCCGCTTCGGCGTCGACCCCGACGTGTGCACCGGGGACAAGTCGTGCATGCGACTGAATGGCTGTCCCTCGCTGACGTTGAAGGCGAGCGGGGATCCCCTCCGCGAGGATCCCGTCGCGCACGTGGACCAGACCTGCGTCGGGTGCGGTCTCTGCGGCGAGGTCGCGCATGCCGCCGTGCTGTGTCCCTCCTTCTTCGAGGCGCGGGTGGTGCACAACGCCTCCGGTTGGGAGAAGGCGCTCGATCGCGTCCGCCGTCGCGTGATCGGATTGCTCCAGCCGGCATGAGCGCGCACCGTCGTCCGATCTCGATTCTCGTGGCGGCCCTCGGGGGACAGGGCGGCGGCGTGCTCACGGACTGGATCGTGGCCGCGGCCGAGCATGCGGGGATGCCTGTGCAGGCCACGTCCATTCCGGGCGTCGCCCAGCGCACCGGCGCCACCACCTACTACCTCGAGGTCTATCCCGAGGACGTGGCGGTAGGCACCGAGCCGGTCTTTTCCCTCTATCCGATGCCGGGCGACGTGGACGTCATCATGGCCTCGGAGCTCCTCGAAGCGGGGCGCACTCTCGAGATGGACTATGCCTCGCCGGAGCGCACCACCCTCATCGCGAGCACCCACCGGCTCTTCGCCATCGGGGAGAAGACGGCGCTGGGCAACGGCATCTTTCCCACCGAGCGCGTGCTCGAGGCAGCGAAAGCGCTGACGCGACGGCTCATCGCCTGCGACGCGCTGGCCGTCGCCCGGGCCGCGGGGAGCGAGGTCAACGCCGTGTTGCTGGGCGCACTCGCCGCATCAGGCGTGCTGCCCCTCGCTCCCTCCGACTTCGAGACGGCGATCCGCGAGAGCGGAGTCGCCGTCGAGCGCAATCTCGCCGGCTTCAAAGCCGGCATGGACGTCGCCGCGGGAGGTTCGGCGCCCGAAGCCGCGGCGCGGCCGTCGTGGTCAGCGGCCAGGGCGGAGCGCGCCCGCGAGCTGGGCGCTCGCGGCCCCACCTTCCTCGAGCTCCTGAACCGCGTCGAGGCCGAGTTTCCCGCGCCGCTTCACCCCATGATGGGCGAAGCGGTCGCGCGGCTCATCGACTATCAGGACGTGGCCTACGTCGAGAGCTTCCTGGAGCGCGTGCGTCGAGTGCGCGCGGCGGATCCGGAGGGCGTGGTGACCGAGCGCTTCGCGAGACGGCTCGCGGTGTGGATGAGCTACGAGGACGCGATCCGCGTCGCCGATCTCAAGACCCGTGCGCGGCGCTTCGAGCGGATCCGCCGCGAGCACGGGGCCGGCGACGATCAGGTGCTCCGCGTCACCGACTATCTCAAGCCCGATCTCGACGAGATCTACGGCATTCTTCCTCTGGCCATCGGCGCCCCCATCGCGCGCTGGTGCGAGGCGCGCTGGCCCGAAGGGCGCCCGACCATCGGCCAGCACGTGCGCACCACCTCGGTGCTGGGCTATGCACGGGTGTGGGCGCTCGGCCGTCTCCGTTTCCTTCGCCCCACCTCGCTCAGAGCGCAGCGCGAGTTCGCGCTCATCGACCGCTGGCAGACCGCGGTGCTCGATACCGTGGCTCTCGACGCCTCTCTCGCCGTCGAGGTGGCGGACCTGGCCACCGTGGTACGCGGTTACGGCGAGGTGCGCCGCCGCCTCTCCGCCGCCTTCGTCCGAGTGCTCGACGACATCCTCGCTCCCGCCGTGGCCCGCGATCGGGAGCAGGGAGCCGGCTACGTCCGCTCTCGCGAGGTGATGCGGAGCGCGCGTCAGAAGCTCCTCGCGGACGAGAAGGGGCTGGAGCAGGCTCTTCTGGAGGCAACGCGCGCATGAGCGACAACGTCACCGTCAAGCATGACGGCCCCGTGGTCACTGTCACCCTCAATCGGCCCCACCGGCGCAACTCGCTCAGCGATCCCATGCTCATGGAGCTGGGAGCCGCCCTCGCCGAGCTGCGCGACGATGCCTCCTCGCGGGTGGTGATCCTCACTGGCGCGCCTCCCGTGTTCTCGGCAGGCGCGGACGCGCCCCATGCGCGCGCCAAGACCGACGAGGAGCGTCGCCGCCTCTTCAAGGAGAACAAGAGCCAGTTCCGCCGGCTCTTCGAGCGCGTCACCAGCGCCGTCGAGAACCTCGAGCAGGCGACCATCGCCATGATCAACGGGCATGCCGTGGGCGGCGGGTGGGGGCTCGCGCTCGCCTTCGACTTTCGCTTCGCGGCCTCGCAGGCCCAGCTCTGGATACCCGAGGTCGATCTCGGCGTGCCCCTGGGGGTGGCGTCCACCACGCGCTTCATCCGCATGGTGGGACCGGCGAAGGCCAAGGAGATCATCATGGGCTGTCACCGCTACTCCGCCGCCGAAGCCCACGCTATGGGCTTGGTGACGCGCGTGGTGCCGGGGGACGAGCTCGAGGGGGCGGTGAGGGACTACGCGCAGCACCTCCTCAAGAAACCCTTCCGCGCCCTGTCCGAGGTCAAGGCGCGCATCAACGCCATCTCCGCCAACGCCGCGCCCGTCATCAACGCGATGACCGAGGGCTTCCTCGACCGCGCTTAGACGGTCGTCGAGCGCGGGTGTCGCTCAAGGAGCGGCAGGGACGTCACGCGGATAGAGCTCGTGATAGATGTTCTGCCCGCGCGTCTCGCGGAGCAACAGGCTCATGCCGGCGGCGACCAGAGCAAAGACCGCGCACACCTTGAAGGCGACGGCATAGGCCGCCACCGGATACACGCGCGCTCCCTCTACCATCGTGCCCGTCCACCCCGTATCGAGCACGCCGCCGACGTACTTCTGGGTCAGGGCCGCGCCGACGAAGCCAGCCATGTTGGTCACGGCCACCGCCGTCCCCGCGAGACGCGGCGGATTGACCTCGCGCCCGATCGGCCAGGTGAGCACGAAGGCCCCCCCGACGGTACCCATGCCGAAGAGCAGCGCGGCCACGCCAAGCAGCGGCAGCGTGCCCGCGGTGGCGGCGAAGACCAGCCAGAGGATCACCGAGCACGCGGAGAGAGCGGCGTAGGGAAGCTTGCGCCGGCGCAGCACGCGATCAGAGAGATAACCGGTGAGCGGAGCCGACACGAGGAGCGCCCACGCCACCGCCGAGGCATAGGCGGCGGCCCGGGTGTTGCCCAGGCCGTAGACGTCGCGCAGGAACGGCACCGCCCACAGCATGAGATTGCTGATGGCCGAGTAGGAGAAGAAGAAGGTGAGGAATGGCGGCCACGTGTGCCAGTTGCCGAGCACCTTCACCACGCCGCGGAGCACGGAGGCGAGGCTGGAGGCGTGCGCGACGGAGGCGGTACCCGGGGGATGATCGCGGACGAAGAGGAAGCAGGCGACCGCGCCTAAGAAGGTGAGGACCGCGATGAGGATGAAGGCGTGGCGCCAGCCTGCGACGGCCACGAGGGCGGCCAGCGGCACCGTGCCTCCGAGCGCTCCCAGCACGCCCACGGTGGCCGTCACCGCGGACAGGGTCCCGAAGTGTGAGAGGGGGAACCAGTCGGCGGCGATCTTGAGACAGCCGATGAAGGTCACGGTGGCTCCGGCGCCCACCAGGAATCGTCCTGCCATGAGGGTGGCCTGAGAGTCGGCAAGACCCATGACGAGCGTGCCCAAACCCATCACTACGCTGCCCGCCGAGACCATGCGGCGAACCCCGAAGCTGTCGATGAGGACGCCAGCGGGGATCATGAGCCCCGCATAGGCCCAGAAGTACATGGCGGAGAGGAGTCCCACGATCGCTCCCGTCGCATTGAAGGCCTGCATGATCTCCTTGACGATCACGCCGGGAGCGACTCGATGCAGGAAGCCGAAGAAAAAAAGAAACGCAGGAATGCCCCACATCAGCCAGCGGCGGGGCGCCGGTCGTCCGTCCACGCGCTAGCGAGTCCAGAAGCCGGCGGGATCGCAGGCGCGCACGATATCGAGCTCCTCGGCGGTGGGGGTCGGCGTCTCGCGGCAGTCATCGGCCACGCGCAGATCCCAGCCCGTGGCCGCACGCACCGACTCTATGCTCTGCCCCGGATGGTACGAGGCGAGGATCATCTCGCACGTCGCCTCCTCGAAGCGATACACCCCCAGCGTCGTGATCACCGCGATGGGTCCGCCGCCCGGCAGCCCCACCCGACGTCGCCAGCCCGCGCCGTCGCCGAAGCCGGGAGAGGTGATGAAGTCGACGCGCTCGCGGAAGCGATGCTTCTCCTGCGGCATGATCACCACGAAGCGCCGGGCGAGGCTCGCGATGTCCGCCCCGCCGCCGCTGCCTGGCAGCCGCACCTTCGGCTGCCGCCAATCGCCGACGTAGTTGGTGTTCAGGTTGCCGTGCCGATCGATCTCCGCGCCACCGATAAAGCCCAGGTCGACCAGGCCTTGCTGCAGCAGTGACATGATCTCCAGGGTGCCCGTGGACCACAGCGCGCCTGGAATATTGGGTGTGTCGCTCATGGTCAGGAGTGTCGCGGACGCGGGCTGATCGCGCACCACCCCGTTCTCGAAGAGGCCGAGGGCGCCGGGCGCATGGGTACGCTTGGCGAAGGAGAAGGCCACCAGGGGCAGACGCATACCCACGAAGACCACGTCGCCGTCGCGGATCTGGCGCCCGGCCGCGATGACCATGAGCTCCCGGTCGGTGAAGCCCGCCATCACGAGTGGAGCACGAAGGGCTTGGAGGCCGCGGCCGTGTAGGGGTGACGCCGGATCGCGTCGTCGTTGATCTCCACGCCGAGCCCGGGACCCTGCGGCAGCTCCACGAAGCCGTCGCGGGGCCGGATGGGCCGGGCGAGGAAGGACGTCTCGTGTTCACCCGTTGGGAACTCCACGGGAGTGGTGCCCCCCCACGTCGCCGCCATGTGGAGCGTGGCGGCGAGACCAGGGCCGAAGTAGAAGGAGTGCGGTGCGATGGGGCGATTGGCCGCCTGCGCGAGGGCGGCGATCTTTCTGAACTCGGTGATGCCGCCGACCTTGGTGATGCTCGGCTGCAGGATGTCGGCGGCCCGCCGCTCCACGATCTCGCGGAAGCCGAAGAGGGTGGACTCGTTTTCCCCCAGCGCGATCGGTATGTCCGTCTCCCGCGCCACCTCGGCGAGGCCCACGTAGTCCTCGGGCGGCCACACCGGCTCCTCGAACCAGAAGAGACGATACGGGGCGAGGGCCCGAGCCATGGCGAGCGCCTCCGCGGGCGTCCAGGGGCAGTTGACGTCAAGCATGAGCTCCACGTCAGGGCCCACCGCCTCTCGCGCGGCGCGGACGGACTCGACGTCGGTTTGATGGAGCTTCAGCATGCGGAAGCCCTGCTTGACAAAGCTCGTGCACGCGGCGGCCACGTCCTTGGGTGAGTCGTAGCGCATGAGGCTCGCATAGACGGGCAGGCGCAGGCGCCGGGCTCCGCCCAGGAGCTCGTAGACGGGAGCGTTGCGCGCCTTGCCCAGGAGATCCCACAGCGCGATGTCGATGCCGCTGATGGCGAACATGCCGAGGCCGCGGCGTCCCCAGATCATGGTCGCGCGCTGCATGAGATCCACGAGATGCTCGATGCGAAGCGGGTCCTGCCCCACGATGAGCGGAGCCAGGCTCTCCTCGATCGCGTTGCACACGGCGAGCGGCGCGCCGTACGCGAAGGCCTCGCCGATCCCCGTGAGCCCGGCATCCGTCCTGATCCGCACCACGATCTGCTTGCGCGTCGAGCCCGTCCACGACGAGGATGGATCGAGCGGCTTCATGGGGATGGCGAGGCAGATCGCCTCCACGGCGGTGATCTTCATGGCTCAGGCTCCATAGTCGAGAGGTTCGGAGAGGCGTGGCGAGGTGATGCGCACGGCAGCCCGTGCCTCGTGGCCGAGGAGGTCGAGGAAGCCCGGCCAGTCCTTCACGCCGTAGACCCAGCGGTCGAGCCACGCGTGCATGCCGTCCTCCGTGCGCGACTCCTCGTGGTAGCGATGGTAGAACTCGTGAGCGCGCCGGTAGCAACCCTGGACCGGCGACGGATAGGCGCCGAATGGCTCGTGAACGACCGCCGCTACCTTGAGGGTGGGCACGAGAATCAGACCGGGGTCGGAGAGGAGACGCTCGCGCGGCAGGATCTCCTCGGCAACGAGGATGACACGCTTCGCGGCGAGGGCCGCTTCGCGCGTGACCCCGAGGGTGCCCCAGCAGTGGGCGTGGCCATCGGCGTCGGCCCGCTGCACGTGGAGGATCGCCACGTCGGGCATGAGGGCAGGGATCAGCACGATCGGGTCGCCCGAGAAGGGGTCGCGCGCCTCCTTGAAGGTCGGGTTCGATTGCAGGAGTCCCGTCCCGAGCAAGGAGCGGGTGGGCACGTAGGGCGCGCCCATGGCCCCTGCCTGGAGAGCGGCCGCGATGGTCAGGTTCGAGTGGTCCTCGACCTCGATGCGATGCGGGATGCCGCGCTCCACCGCGCGCCGGTAGTTGTGACCGAGTCCCGCCGAGACGTTGCCGACCCACGCGGCCTGGATGCGCCGCACGCAGCCCGCCGCCACGAGCTGGTCGAAGAGCATGTCGGAAATCGGGCCGACCAGCGTGAGGCCGCGCCGGCGCTGGCGCATGATCTCATGGCCGGCGGCAAACGGAATGAGCGCTTCGAGCGCCGTGCCCATGCACACGGACGCGCCGTCGGGCACGAAGCGCGCCACGGCCTCGTGCATGGGGCAGAGCTTGTCCTCGGGCACCCGGTCATACTACCCCAGTGCTGCGACGGCGCGTCCGTGAAGTCCCAGCAGATCTCCTATTTTCGCACCGGCTGCAGATAGAGCGCGACCGCCCGCTGTCCGATCTTGCGGCCGAGCACGAGGCCGTCTTCGCACGAGC
>Ga0306921_10000771_pt1 | contig 29608 bp, 22 predicted proteins | sample sta12Cox44000080_FD_203760 | JGI IMG/M metagenome (GOLD analysis project Ga0306921, IMG submission 203760) | Lab enrichment of tropical soil microbial communities from Luquillo Experimental Forest, Puerto Rico - statoxic.12C.oxic.44.000.080 (v2)... | ecosystem: Environmental > Terrestrial >... | reverse complement strand
CAACTTGCAGCGCGGCGATCTGATCTTTGATATGAAAGCGTTCGTCCGTTGTCGTGGGAACGTTGTGATCAATCGTTGCGAATGTAAGGTCAGGACGGCGCACCTTGCGGTGGGCCAGCCTTAACCCCTCAAATGCCTGAGGTGAGGTGACCTCGTGGACGAGGTGGAGATCAATGTAGAGGAGAGTCGGTTCGCCATCGCGCTCGAACACAACGTGCGAAGCCCAAACCTTATCAAACAGCGTCTTGGACTGCGACATTCACTCCTCAAACTGCGTGGTAAGCCATGTGCATTTGCAAGGTGTCGGTAACCGTCTCAACCACGTACTGCCCGATCGCGTCGGTGGGCGATGCCGGCCGCTTGCGCCTTCCTGCGAGATCCTGTGTCACCAATCCGAGAGCCAGGGTCCGCTCGACCGCCTGCATGATCTTGTCCGATTCGTCATACAGCCCGGCAGTGTAACGCAGCAGGAGAGCCGCCGATTGAATTGCCCCGAAAGGATTCGCCAGGTTGCGGCCGGCTATGTCGGGCGCCGAGCCATGGACCGGCTCATACAGTTCGACTTTCCCGCCCACAGTCGCCGATGCCAGCATGCCGAGTGATCCGCTGATCACGGCTGCCTCGTCGGATAGGATATCGCCAAACAGGTTCTCGGTCAGCACCACGTCATACCAGGTCGGCGTGGTAATGACCTGCATCGCGAAGGAATCGACATAGGCATGATCCAGCTTGACGTCCGGATACTGCCGGCTGACTTCGGTCACCGTGCGCCGCCACAGCTGCGACGTCTCCAGTACGTTGGCCTTGTCGACCGAGGTGACATGCTTGCGCCGGCGCTGCGCCTCCTGAAACGCGATGTGGGCCACTCGCTCGATCTCATCCGCCTGATAGCGCATCGTATTATGCGCCGAGAAACCGTTCCTCTCGATGGCGCGAGGCTCTCCGAAATACAAGCCGCCCAACAACTCACGCACAATCAGGATATCTGCGCCGCGCGTCACTTCCTCCCGCAGAGGTGAACAGTCCGAGATCGCGTCGTAGGCTTGTACAGGCCGCAGATTCGCGAATCCGCCCAGTGCCTGGCGCAACGCCAGCAGGCCCGCCTCTGGCCGCTTTTCGCCTGCGCAGTTGTCGTACTTGCGATCGCCAACCGCGCCCAGCAAGACAGCGTCCGCCTCAAGGCACGCCGCAAGCGTGCGCTCCGGCAGCGGGGATCCATCATCCTCGATCGCAACTCCGCCGACCCGGTGGGTCTCGAAGCGAAAGTCGTAGCCGCAGACATCCGAAACCGACTGCAGCACGGCTACCGCTTGCCTGGTAACTTCCGGACCGATGCCATCCCCTGGCAGTACCACTATCCGCAACTTCATGACGCGCTTATCTCCTGGGCCCTTGGTGCTTCTCGCATTCCCGAACGCTGCGCAAATAGCATCGCGATCAGGTCCTGCTCGTACACGTGCTTCTTCCGGTCTGCAAGCCGGATGAAGTCCTGGTAGATGCGGTTGATTTCCTCGCCGGACAACTCGTGGCCGAGCTCCTTGTACTTGTACTGAAGCGCGTGCCGTCCTGAGTGCTTACCGAGCACAATACGATCGGGCGGCAAACCGATGGTTTCCGGCGTCATGATCTCGTAGCACAGCGGGTTGCTCAGCACGCCGTGCTGGTGAATACCGGCCTCATGCGCAAAGGCGTTGCGCCCGACGATCGCCTTGTTGGGCTGTGTCTCGAAGCCAATGATCTTCGAGAGCATCTGGCTGGTCGAGTGAATTTCTTCGTGCCGGATGCCAGTCGCGATGTTGTAGCGATCGCCGCGTACGTGCAGCACCATCGCGATCTCCTCCAGGGAGGCATTCCCCGCGCGCTCGCCGATGCCGTTGACGGTGCATTCGATCTGTCGAGCACCAGCCTCAACCCCCGCCAGGGAATTGGCGACCGCCAGGCCAAGGTCGTTGTGGCAATGAACCGAGATGGTAACGTGCTCAATTCCGTTCACCCGCTGGCGGATGGTGCGAATCATCTCAGCGTATTCCGCGGGGGTGGTGTAGCCGACCGTATCGGGGATGTTGAGCGTGCTGGCCCCGGCTTCTATCGCCGCCTGCAGCACTTCGCACAGGAATCCTATATCGGAGCGGGTCGCGTCCTCAGGTGAGAATTCGACGTCGGTGCAGAGCGAGCGGGCGTACGCGACCATCTTTGACGCCTGGCGCAGCGCCTCATCACGGCCAATCTTGAGCTTGAAAGCAAGGTGAATATCCGAAGTCGCCAGAAAAGTGTGAATTCGTGGCCGCATCGAGCGGCTTACCGCCTCCCATGCCGTAGCAATGTCTTTCTCTACGCAACGCGCCAGGGCGGCGATCACAGGTCCCTCGACTTCGGACGCAATACGACGTACGCCCTCAGCATCACCTGCCGACGCGATCGGGAATCCCGCCTCAATGATGTCGACTCCGAGTCGCTCGAGCTTGCGGGCAAACGATAGCTTCTCGTCCGCACTCATGCTGCATCCTGGCGCCTGCTCTCCATCGCGAAGCGACGTATCGAAGATCAAGACTCGTTCCCGGCCCACACTCCACCTCCGGTTGGACACGCCTCAAAAGTAAGGCAACGCTGTCGATTAGTCAAACTAATACAGCTTGTATCATCATTAACGATTGTGATTAAATCAGTTTTTGGAACACCCTCCTTCGAGGACGTAATCATGGAACTGTTTCAGCTGGAAACCTTCCTGGCTGTTGCCCGGGAAAAAAGCTTCTCTCGCGCCGCCTCGCGCCTGCATCGCACCCAATCCGCGGTCAGCCAGACCATCTCCAAACTTGAGGAAGATCTCGGGGAAAAGCTGTTTGACCGCTCTTCGCGGAACGGCTCGCTGACTGACGCAGGGCAACTCCTCGTAACCTACGCGGAAGAGCTGCTGAACGTGCGCGAAGAAGCCCGCGACGCGTTGCAGGAGCTTCGCACGTTGCACCAGGGCAAGCTGGTGTTCGCGGCCAACGAGTTCACCTCGCGTTACCTGCTGCCGGTGCTGCACACGTTTCATCGCATGCATCCCACGATTCGCATCGAGGTGCGCCGGGCCCTGGCGCGCGAGGTCCCCAGCAGTGTCCTCAATCACAACGTCGAGTTTGGCATCATCTCGTTCCGCCCCGACGACGAAGAGCTTACCTCGCTGGTCATCTACCGCGACGAACTCGCGCTGATCGTTTACCCGCAGCATCCCTTGGCCCATTCGAAGATCGTCGGCATCAAAGACCTTGGCGCGGAATCGTTCGTGGCTCACAGCGTTCTTTCTCCCTATCGCGAGAAGGTCATTCAAGCCTTCAAGAAGCATCGCACCACGCTGCACATGTACATCGAGCTGCCGACCATCGAGGACATCAAACAGTTCGTCCGCATGGAAAACGGCGTCGCCCTGGTGCCGCAAATCGCCGTGGAAAGCGAGCTCGAGCGCGGCGACCTGGTGCATGTTCCGGTCCCTGAGCTGGCCTTCGAGCGTAAGCTGCGCATCGTTCATCGCACTGGCACCGTGCTTTCACACGCCGGCAGGGCCTTTCTCAAGACCTGCAAGGCTAAGTCGCAAGCCCCGGGTTCACGCTACCTGTTTCAGCAGGAGCGCTAGCCTCACAAGTTTCCTCCGCGTGGGTGCGTCCGGCTGCATAGGTCAGCCAATTCCCGTGCCTCTGATCCTTGCCTGAGGTCGTGCGGAAGAAAGCTCGCTGCAATTCGGCGGTGATCGGTCCTCTGGCGCCGTTGCCGATCGGCTTGCGATCCACTGAGCCGATCGGCGTTACCTCTGCCGCTGTACCGGTAAAGAAGGCTTCGTCTGCGATTTGCAGCTCTTCCAGGCGCATCGGGCCAACCAGCACCTTGTGTCCCAGGTCACGCGCCAGGGTGATGACCGTGTCGCGTGTGATACCCATAAGCACGTGATCACGCTCGTCGTTGGTGAGTACCTCGCCGTTTTGCACCAGAAAAATGTTCTCGCCCGACCCCTCGGCGATGATCCCTTCCTCGTCCACCAACAAAGCCTCGTCGAAGCCGCGCTTGACTGCATCCTGAACCGCCAGCATCGAGTTCAAGTACTGCCCGCACGCCTTTGCGGTTGCGGGCATGGCCAGGGAGCTGAACTTCTTCCACCGCGATACGGTCACATGGATTCCCTTTTCCAAGGCATCCGCACCGAGGTACGCGCCCCAAGGCCACGCCAGGATCGCAACTTCCACCGGACAATTTCCGGGATGAACACCCAGGCTCGAACTGCCATAGGTAGCAATCGGGCGGACATAGCAGTCGGAAAACTGGTTCGCCGCGATCACTTCGAGCACCGCACCGGCCAATTCTTCGCGGGAGTACGGAATGGTGATGCCGTACGTCTGCGCCGAATCGAACATCCGGTCCAGGTGGGCATCGAGCCGGAAGACTGCCGGTCCTCGCGTCGTCTTGTAGCAGCGGATGCCTTCGAAGACGCCAGTGCCGTAGTGCAGTCCATGTGCCGACACATGGACCGTCGCTCTCACCCACGGCACCAGGTCTCCGTTCTGCCAAACCCACTTGCAATCCGATAGCATGTGCAGATTTACCTTCGTCCTCCCGGCAGGGCCAGCCTTCTGGCCCTCTTCCTGGCACTCCGGGACCTGGTGCCGCCGCAGAGGTCAACGAATCCGCGACGCAATCAGTTTCTTTACCCGGACGTGAACAGGTCCAAATTGCCTGCATCAGTCACCGCGAGCGCAGATTATGCATGCGTCGCCACCGCGGGCTCGGGCGACTTGGCGATCTCTGCTGTTTTCTTCGGCGTATCGACGTCAGCAAGGTGAACGGGATTCAGGAATGGCATCATTTCGCGCAACCGGCCGCCGACAGTCTCGATCGGATGATTGCGTTCCTGTTGGCGCGTCGCCAGGAAGTTCGGCCTTCCGTTGCGGTTCTCCTCGATCCACTTGCGTGCGAATTCCCCATTGCGAATCTCCGCCAGGATCTCCTTCATCTCCTTGCGTGTTTCGTCCGTGATGATGCGTTTCCCAGCTGTGTAGTCGCCGTGCTCCGCCGTGTCGCTGACCGAGTAGCGCATGTAGTTCAGGCCGCCGCGATACATCAGGTCGACAATGAGCTTTAATTCGTGCAGGCACTCGAAGTAGGCCACCTCCGGCTGATATCCAGCTTCGACCAGCGTCTCGAATCCGGCTTTGATCAGGGCGCTTGCGCCGCCGCAAAGCACGGCCTGCTCGCCGAACAGATCCGTCTCGGTTTCTTCGGTGAACGTCGTCTTCAACACGCCCGCGCGCGTCGCACCAATGGCCTTCGCGTACGACAACGCATAGCGCCAGGCAATACCCGAGGCATCCTGCTCAACCGCCAAAAGCGCCGGCGTCCCGCCACCTTCCAAGAACACCTCGCGCACACGATGGCCCGGCGCCTTGGGCGCCACCATGCTGACATCAACCGCCAGCGGACACTCGATGGTTTTGAAGCGGATGTTGAAGCCGTGCGCAAACATCAGCGTCTTGCCGGGCCTGAGGTTGGGCTTCAAATCGTGGTGGAAGGCCGCCGCCTGCTCGGTATCGGGCGTCAGCACCATGATGGTGTCGGCCCATGCGGCGGCATCGTAAACAGACTGCACCTTGAGGCCTTCGGCCCCCGCGCGTTCGCGCGAGCGGCTGCCTTCGCGCAGTCCGACGCGCACCTCCACGCCGCTGTCGCGCAGGTTCAAAGCATGCGCATGGCCCTGTGATCCGTAGCCAATGATGGCGACCTTGGTGGCTCGTACGAGCGACAGGTCGGCTGAGTCGTCATAAAAGATCTGTGCCATAACGTTTCCTTTCCTGCGTTGTGATTGAACTTGCTTTGATTGCCACCGGGTTCGTAACCAGCTCCCACTCCGGCGCTTGTTTGGGGCGCTTTAGTGAACTTCTCCGGATCACCACTGGCCCCGTCGACACAGCTTCCAACACACCGTAAGGCTGAAGCATCTGCAGCAGCCCTTCGAGCTCTTCCGGTGTGCCCGTCATCTCGACCAGCAGCCACTCTGGCGTGAGTTCCAGTACCCGCCCGCGAAAGATCTCGACCAGTTGCAAGATCTGTGGCCGCGTTTGGAGTGTGCACGCGATCTTCATCATGCCGAAGGCGCGGAAGGTGCCTTCTTCATCTGCCACCATGTCCACGCGGAAAATGTCGATGAGTTTTGCGAGCTGCCCCTTGATCCGTTCGGCAGCGCGTCGTTCGAGATCGGCTGTCACCACGATACGCACGATCGACGCATGTTCCGTCTTCGCGGTCGACAGCGAATGCAAATTGGCGCCATGCCTGCGGAAGACCAGGGAGATTCGGGTCACGACTCCGGTGTGATTGGCAACATCCAGCAAGTAGGTCATGTTCATATCAGTTGTCCTTTGCAGTCTCAACGAGCACGCTGGGCCGCCGAATCATCTCATGCAATGCAGCACCCGCTGGTACCATGGGATAGACCGAGTCTTCCTGCTCCACGCGGAAATCGATCAGCGTTGGACCATCGTGTTGGCGCGCTTTCTGCAGGGTTGGAATGACATCGTCGCGATGGCTGACCATTGCGGTCCAGATTCCGTAGGCTTCCGCAATCTTGGTGAAATCGGGGTTCACCAGCGGCGTTGCGGCATAATTCCGCTCGTAGAAGAATTCCTGCCACTGGCGCACCATGCCGAGGTAGCCGTTGTTGATGATGGCGATGTTGACCTTGAGCTTCTCCTGGATGATGGTCGCCAACTCCGCCATGGTCATCTGGAAGCCGCCATCTCCGGCGACGACCCAGACCTCCGCCCCGGGCCGGCCGACCTTCGCGCCGATGGCAGCCGGCAGCGCAAATCCCATCGTGCCCAGCCCACCCGATGTGATCAGCGAGCGTGGCTGGCTGTGGTGGTAATACTGCGCTTCCCACATCTGGTGCTGGCCCACGTCGCTGACAACGACGGCCTCGCCGTTGGTCTCGCGCCAGAGGTCATGAATGACGTGCGCTGCATACAAGTGACCGGTGTCGGGCAGGTTGCGCAGATCATGAACGGCATTCGGGCCCTTCGACTCGCCGATCTCGCTCCAGAAAACCGTACGCCTGCGTTTCCGTAACCGCGGCTGCATCTCGCGGAGCACCTGTTTCAAATCGCCAACAATTGGCACGTCAGCGGAAACGTTCTTATTCATCTCTGAAGCGTCGATGTCGACGTGAATCTTCTTCGCGTGCGGCGCATAGCTGTCGAGCTTGCCGGTAACGCGATCGTCGAAGCGCATGCCCAGCGCGATTAACAGATCGGCTCGCTGAATTGCATGGTTGACCCATGCCTCCCCGTGCATGCCCATCATGCCCAGGCACAACGGGTGGAAGTGTGGAAATGCCCCTATGCCAAGCAGCGTCAGCGCGACCGGTATGTCGCCAAGCTCGGCCAAGGCCCGCAGCTCCTCGAGCGCTCCTGATTGCAACACGCCGTGTCCGGCAAGAATCACCGGGCGTTCAGCTGTATTGATCAAGTAAGCGGCGTCGGCCAAGTGCGCCGGGTCGGGCGCGCTCCAGGTTTCAAGCCTGCGAAGTTGCGGAACCGCTTCATCCCAATTGAACTCGCAGCTGGCCTGCTGCACGTCCTTGGTGATATCGACCAGCACCGGCCCGGGACGGCCAGTCCGCGCGATGACGAATGCCTCGCGAATCGTCCTGGCCAAGTCTTCCGCGACGGTCACCATGTAGTTGTGCTTGGTGATCGGCATCGTGATGCCGGTGATGTCGATTTCCTGGAAAGCATCAGTGCCGATAAACTTGCTGCCGACTTGTCCGGTGATGCATACGATGGGCGATGAATCCAACATTGCGGTTGCAATGCCGGTGACAAGATTGGTCGCACCCGGGCCGGAGGTAGCCACGGCAACGCCGACTTCGCCGGTAGCGCGCGCGTAACCATCGGCCATGTGCGATGCCCCCTGCTCATGTCGCACGAGGATATGCCGGATACTCGAGTGGCGCAGTGCGTCATACGTGGGAAGAATGGCTCCGCCGGGATAGCCGAAGACGGTGTGCACGCCCTCCCGTTCCAGGCATTTCCAGACGATCTCCGCACCGGTTATTCGCATGTAATCGGACCTCCGAATGCGAACGCGTGTGCTGCTGGAGGTTGCGGCGAACTTACCCGCCGGCCTTCGCCATGCTGGCCTTGCCCTGGATGGGTGACCGCGCCCTGGCTCGCCGAGGAAACACTGTTTGCGTACTTGGCGAAAATGCCCGCGCGATACCGCGGCTCCGCTGGAGACCAACGGGAGAGGCGGCGCCCCAGTTCTGTGTCGGCAATATCAAGCTGCAGTTTGCGGTTCGGGACGTCGATGATGATCCGGTCGCCTTCGCGCACAACGGCGATCGGGCCGCCTGCGGCAGCTTCTGGAGCGATATGCGCAATCATGAATCCATGCGTTGCGCCGGAGAACCGGCCGTCGGTAAGCAGCGCCACCGATTCGCTGAGCGATGTCGCCGCCAGGGCAGCCGTTACCGCAAGCATCTCGCGCATGCCCGGGCCTCCACGCGGCCCTTCGTTGCGGATCACAATCACGTCGCCTGCTGCAATCTGTGAGCCCTGCACCGCCTCGAACGCCTGCTCCTCGCTCTCGAACACGCGCGCCGGCCCGCGATGCTCGCGGCGATGGTGTCCAACCAGTTTGACCACGCAGCCTTCGGGCGCCAGGTTGCCGTGGAGGATCGCCAGCCCACCGCTTGGACTGATGGCTTCCTCGACCCTGTGAATGACTTCTTGCCCGGGCGTCGGTTGGGCACCGCTAATTTCTTCACCAAGCGTCGTGCTGCTGACGGTGATGCACTCGGCATTCAGCAATCCGGCATCGGCCAGGTAGCGGCCAAGCAGCCTGGTTCCGCCGGCGCGGAAGAAGTCCGTTGCCATGAATCGTCCGCCAGGTTTCAGATCGCAAAGCAAAGGCGTCCGTGAGCAGATACGGTCGATATCGCCTAGCGAGAGCTGCAAGCCCAGCTCGCTCGCGATCGCCGGCAGGTGAAGCACGGCGTTGGTTGAGCCACCCGTGGCCGCTACGCACGTCAGCGCGTTCTGCAATGCGGCGTCGGTGATGATTTGTGAAGGTCGGAGGTCGCGCCGAAGCAGCTCCATCACCCGTTCTCCGGCCTTCCTGGCGACTTCCCGTTTTAGCGGAGATATGGCAGGTACAGCATTGCTGCCCATGGGGGAGATGCCGAGGAACTCGCAAGCGGTAGACATGGTGTTCGCTGTGAACTGTCCGCCGCAGGCGCCAGGTCCGGGACACGCGCCATCTTCCAGTTCGCGCAGCTCGGCATCGTTCATCTTGCCCTGGGCGTACTTTCCCACCGCCTCGAAGACATCCTGGATACTGACATCGCGTCCCCGGTAGCGACCAGGAGCGATTGATCCCCCATAGAGCATCAGCGAAGGAATGTCCAACCGCGCCAATGCCATTACGGTGCCGGGAATCGTCTTGTCGCAACTGGAGAGCGCGACCAGGCCGTCGAACATATGCCCGCGCGCGACCAGCTCGATCGAATCGGCGATGACTTCCCGGCTCACCAGGGAGGCGCGCATGCCCTCCGAGCCCATGGTGATGCCGTCAGAGATCGCGATGGTGTTGAACTCCATCGGAGTCCCACCCGCCTCCCTGACGCCTTCTTTCACAGCGGCCGCCAGCTCCCGCAGGTGATAGTTGCAGGGGCCAACTTCCGTCCAGGTGTTCGCGATGCCGATGATCGGTTTGCGCAAGTCCTCGTCGGTAAATCCAACAGCCTTGAACATGGCGCGTGCAGGAGCCCGGCTTGGACCCTCGGTGATGGCTCGACTGCGCGTCTTATAGCGGTCTGTCTCCATATGCTCCCTGCACGACGTGCAATTCTGGCCTCAATCCGCTCCAATAACTGAAAAGCCACTTTCCTCTGGAGGGGTAAGTGGCTTTCAGAACCTGCCGCTTGTCTGTTGCCTTACCCCGCGCCGCCTCCGCTGACGCTTACGATCCCGATGAGCAGGATCGCAAGAAGTCGAATTCGAAGTACTACGCCGGTACCCCTTCCAGTCGCGTTGGACGCGCCGGTCGCTAGCGTGCGAATTGAGGCGACTCGGGTCATGACCGATTGCCGCGTTTATATCGAATGGGATCAGCCGTGTCGAGCAGCATAAGAATTTTTCACGGTGGCCTGGCGTTTTGCTAATAGTAGGACCGGAAACATAAGCCGAACTAATGGCTATCCGGCACGGAGGTGTCAGTTTCCTGCGATGCTCGACCTACGGCACATCGTGCTCGATCAGGGCGTCGACGGTAAGGCGATCGGCGTTGCGAAGCTCCGGGAACAACCCCGTCCAGACCACGACCACCAACAGGGTTCCTATTCCGCCGAGCACCACAGCGGGCACCGTGCCGAACCAATGCGCCGTAAGGCCGGATTCAAACTGTCCCAGCTCGTTCGAGGCGCCAATGAAAATAGAATTCACAGCGCTGACGCGCCCGCGCATCGCATCGGGCGTCGCCAGTTGCACCAGGGTGCCCCGGACAATGATGCTGACCATGTCGCTTGCTCCCACGAGCAGGAGTGCCAACAGGGAGAGCACGAGGCTGCGAGACAATCCGAAAACGATCGTGAATCCGCCAAAGCCAGCCACGCACCACAGCATGGTTGCTCCCGCGCGCCGGCGCAGGGGCTGATGCGCCAATAAAATCGCCATCCCCGCAGCGCCGACTCCGGGAGCGCTGCGCAGAATGCCCAGCCCCCACGGTCCGGTATGGAGAATCTCCCGCGCATACACCGGCAAGAGCGCCACCGCCCCGCCCAGCAGGACCGCGAAGAGGTCGAGCGAGATCGATCCAAGCACCAGCTTCTGGCGCCAGATATAGCGCAAGCCGGCGAAAACCGTTGTGAGGTTCACCGGCTCACGTAGGCGCTGCGCGGCCCTCGGCCTAATTCGCGCTACGGCAGCTGTCGCAACCAGCGACGCTGTCATCGACGTCGCGTAAACCGCGGCAGGCCCGTGGACTAACGCGTAGATCAATCCACCCAGGGCAGGCCCGAGAATCGTCGCCGTCTGAAACACGGTCGAGCCCCAGGCGACAGCGTTGGGAAAATGTTTCTCGGGAACCAATTGCGGCACCAGCGACTGGCCGGCGGGCATGCTGAACGCACGTACCGTCCCCACCATCACCAATACCAGGTAGATCGGATGCACCGACTTTGCGCCTCGCAGCGCGATGTCCAGCAGCATCGCCGAGCAGAGCGCGTTTCCCGCATAACACAGCAACATGATCGTGCGCCGATTGAATCGGTCCGCTGTATGTCCGGCGACAAGAAACAGAACGACTGCCGGGAGGAACTGGGCCAAGCCGACCAGGCCGAGATCGAGTGGCTGCTTGGTGATCTCATAAACCTGCCAGCCGACGGCCACCGACTGCATCTCAGAGCCGATGACGGTGAACAGGCGAGCGATTTGGTAGAGCGTGAAATCCGGATAGGTAAATGCCACTCGCCCGGCGAGTCCTGATGTCTCGGAAGAGGCCATTCCACTTCTACTGTGCCACAGGATGGCGCCAAATTCGTGCAGCGCATTTTTCTGATTTTCACGAGGGACATGATTCGCTTATATTGGGTCATGGAGCGTAATTCTTTCTCCCGCGGGCCGTATCAAGGGCTGCTCGATCCGCGATTTGATCACGATTCCTGCGGAGTCGGCTTTGCGGCGACTTTGCGCTCCAATCCCTCCCATGAAATTCTTCGTCTCGCGCTGACTGCCCTCGGGCGTCTCGCGCATCGCGGCGCAATCGCCGCTGACGGCAAAAGCAGCGACGGCGTGGGCATCATGACCGGCGTTCCCCGCTCGTTCCTGCTCGACCAGACCCTGGTCAGGCTGCCGGCCGATCAGCCTCTGGCCGTAGGCATGTTGTTTCTGCCGCAGAACCCAGCGGCCGCGACCAGAGACATGTTGCGCTTCATGCAGTGTGTTTGTACGCAGCGTCTCGAGTGGCTCGGTTGGCGTGACGTTCCCGTCGCGCCCGGGGTCCTCGGTGAATTGGCGCTGGCTTCGATGCCGGTCATTCGACAGGCGCTGATTACGACTCCCGAAGGTTCCACCTGGACGGAGGAAGAAGTCGAACACCGCCTCTATCTCGCGCGCAAAGCCTTCGAGCGTACAGCGGGCCAAACCTACGTCTGCTCACTCTCCACAAGAACGCTGGTCTACAAGTCGCTGTGCGCGGGGAGACTGGTTCATGAGTTCTATCCGGACCTCGCAAACGCCGAATACGCGACGTCTTTCGCCGTCTTCCATCAGCGTTATGCGACGAATGTCCTTCCTTCCTGGCATCGCGCCCAGCCCCTGCGGGTGATCGCGCACAATGGCGAGATCAACACTATCTCGGGCAATCGCGCGCAGATGGACGCCCGGCGTGCAACCCTGCCTCCGGAGTGCGAACCAGTTCTCAGCCCCAACGCTTCTGACTCGATGAGCCTCGACGAAATCGCCGAGCTGCTGGCCAACTATGGGCGCAATGTTGCGGAAGCGATACGGATGCTTGTGCCACCGGCCTCGGGCAAGAAAGAAACCGCTTTCCTGCGCTATCACGCTGATTGCATCGAGCCCTGGGATGGCCCGTCGGCACTGGTGTTTACCGACGGCCGGCTGATCGGAGCGTCTCTCGACCGCAACGGGCTGCGGCCTTGCCGCTACATCGTGACCGACAGCGGCATCATCGTGGCAGGCTCCGAAGTGGGACTCGCTGACGTCGATCCCGACTGCATCGTCCGCAGTGGGCGCCTGGGACCCGGGCAGATGATCCTGCTTGACCTCAAGGGCGGAAAGCTTCGTCACGCTGACGCCATTGACCAGTACTTCGACGAGCTCTCCACCTACACCAGCATCATTGACGACATCCCGCTGGAACCGGCAACCGAGCCGGTTTCGACCTTGCCCAAAGAGGAGATCACGCAACTACAGCGTGGCTTCGGCTATACGCGCGAAGACGTGAAGATGGTTGTTGCGCCGATGGCGCTCGAGAGCAAGGACGCGCTGTGGTCCATGGGTGACGATACCCCCATCGCCGCACTGGCTCGCACGCCGCGCCCGCTGTACGGATTTTTCCGCCAACAGTTCGCTCAAGTGACCAACCCTGCAATCGATTCCCTGCGTGAAGCCTGCGTCGTGTCGCTGCGCACACGTCTCGGACCCTGGCCTCACCTGCTCGATAAACATGCGCCCCTGCCCGGACTGGTGCTGCCTTCACCATTTCTGTCCCTTGGCCAGGTGGCTGCTCTCCATCAAGGCAGCTACGCCTTGCGCGAGCAGTTGCCCCTTGCAACCCTGAACTGCACCTTTGATGCAGAGGGTACGCTCGCCGCAGCTATCGAAGACCTCTGTCGCCGGGCAGTCGAACTGGTGCGTGGGGGAATTCGCATTCTGCTGATGACCGATCGGACCGCTTGCGCGCAGGTCCTGCCAATTCCGATGGCGCTGGCGACCGGAGCTGTACATCACGCCCTGGTGCGGGCAGGCTTGCGCACCAAGGTCGGCCTCGCCCTGGAAGCGGGTGATTGCCGCGACCTGCATCATGCGGCGGTATTGATCGGCTTCGGTGCGGGGGCCGTCTGCCCCTGGCTCGCCCTGCAAACAGCTCGCACACTCGCCGGCGACCAGGGCGAAGGCCGGATGCTGAAGGCTCTCCAGGTTGGGATGGCGAAAGTGATGTCGAAGATGGGCATCTCCGTCCTCGATAGTTATCGAACTGCGCAATTGTTTGACATCCTTGGAATCAACCCGGAAGTAGTGGAGCAGTGCTTTCCCGGCACTCACTCCCCGCTGGGTGGAATCGGATTTGCCGAAATTGAGGCCGCAGTACGTGCTTCCTGGGTGGAAGAAAGCGGTACCGGCGACCTCCCCGATTATGGATGGGTGCGCTTCCGCCGCGATGACAACGCCGAAGTGCACACCTGGGAGCCGCAGCGAACCAAGCAGCTGCAACTGGCGGTTGGCGCAGCACGCTCTCAACAGGCGGCTGCCGCAGCGATTGCCCCCACCGACGCCTGGGTCGCTTTCTCCCGCGCCGTAGAGGACCGGCAGCCGGCTGTGCTGCGTGATCTGCTGCAACTGCGGGTAGCGGGACCGCAGTTGTCGCTCGACCAGGTCGAGGAGCCCGCAAGCCTGGCCAGGCGTTTCATCGCCAGCGCGATGTCCCTTGGATCGCTCAGCCCCGAGGCGCACCAGACCATAACCATGGCGATGAACCAGCTCGGTGCGCGCTCCAACACCGGGGAAGGCGGCGAAGATCCCGCCTGGTATCTTCCGGAGTCGAACGGCGTGGCCAATGCCTTGCCCCGCAACAACAAGATCAAGCAGGTTGCTTCCGGGCGCTTCGGTGTGACGGCAGAATATCTCTCTCATGCGGAAGAGTTGGAGATAAAGATTGCGCAAGGCTCGAAGCCCGGCGAAGGCGGCCAGCTTCCCGGCCACAAAGTCAGCGAGTTAATCGCGCGCCTGCGTCACGCACAGCCGGGCGTCTCGCTCATCAGCCCGCCGCCGCATCATGACATCTACAGCATCGAAGATCTTTCGCAGCTGATTTATGACCTGAAGCGCATCAACCCGCGCGCGACCATCGGCGTCAAGCTGGTCTCGCAGTGTGGGGTGGGAACGGTGGCTGCGGGCGTCGCCAAAGCCTACGCCGATTACATTGTCATCGCAGGACATGCCGGCGGGACCGGCGCTTCGCCGTTAAGCAGCATCAAGCATGCCGGCAATCCCTGGGAGATGGGCCTGAGCGAGGCGCAGCAGGTTCTGCGTTACAACGGTCTTCGCGGGCGTGTGCGGCTGCGTGTCGATGGCGGCCTCTCTACGGCGCGAGACGTTCTGATCGCCGCCCTGCTCGGCGCCGACGAATTTTCCTTCGGCACCGCCGTACTGGTGGCACTGGGATGCGACATGGCACGCCAATGCCATCTCAACACTTGCCCGACTGGCATCGCTACACAGAAGCCGGAACTGCGCGCCAGGTTCCGTGGCAAGCCGGAACACGTCGTTCGTTTCTTCCTGAACATCGCAACCGACCTGCAAGCCATGCTCGCTGAGCTGGGTCTGCCATCGCTCGAGGCAGCTGTCGGACGCACCGATCTTTTGCAGCAGGTACGGTACGACGGAAATCTCCACCTCGGGAGGATGCTTGCTCAAGTCGGCGATGGTCCTTTGCATTGGGAAGGCGCGAGAAACAATCGTCCTGAAGAACATCCTCCCGCGGATGATGCCTGGATGAATCCTGCGCTCAGTGCGGTCGCCGCCGGCAAGCCGTTCGAATACTCGGCCTGGGTCAAGAACGAAGACCGCAGTCTCGGAGCGCGCCTCGCCGGGGAGCTTGCTCTTCTCGCGACAACCCAACCGAAGCTGCACTATGACGTCCACTTCCGCCTGCGAGGCGCGGCGGGACAATCTTTCGGCGCCTTTGCTACCAAGGGCATGCGGCTGGAATTGGTCGGCCAGGCCAACGACTTCGTCGGCAAGGGACTCTCGGGTGGGGAGATCGTAATCCGCTCGCAAGGGAAACTCATCAACTCGGAATCGCCCGAGGTCATTCTCGGCAATGTCGCTCTGTACGGCGCAACCGCCGGCTCATTGTTCGCCGAGGGTAAAGCTGGAGAGCGCTTTGCCATTCGCAACTCGGGAGCGACGGCGGTCATTGAAGGCGTTGGCGATCACGGCTGCGAGTACATGACCGGCGGCACGGTTCTCATTCTCGGGCCAACCGGCATCAACTTCGGCGCGGGCATGACAGGGGGCGTGGCCTATGTCTGGGACCCCAATGGCACTTACGCCGAAGACCAGAAATATCACTCCGAATTTGTAGAGCTCGAATTGCTCGACGACTGCGACTACAAAGAGCAGGCTATCGTGCGCTCTCTCCTGGAGCAGCATATTGTCAAGACCGCCAGCAAGCTGGCCAAGCGGCTGCACCAGGGCTGGCCGGTGACGCTAAAGCAAATGCTGCGGGTCGCACCGAAAAAGACGAGCGTATTGTAGAGAGGCTGCACAATCTGCCCCTTTAAGGGCTGAGACCGTCAAAGTGGGTTTGCAGCAAACTGTTTAGTCGCTGGATTCTCATCGCTCGTAAACTAAAAAAGTAATCCGTGCGCCGACTCGCAGAATCAATAGCAGGAACGAACTTCTCCTTCGAGGTGCTCGCATGCAACTCAAGCCCTTCCTGCTCGATGCCTGGCTCGACCAGTACGAACACGACATAGAATTCAACCTCGCTGCGAGCACTGGACCGACTTGGACCTTAAACGACATCCTTGCCCTCGCCGACGACGAAACGGGCCACCGCTTCCTGAACCACAACTTGGTCTACAGCCGCCCCGCCGGCGCCGACAGTCTGCGCGAGGCGATCGCTGAAATGCAGCATGTCCCGGTAGAGGCCGTCCAAATCGTGACTGGCGCCTCCGAGGCGCTCGTGGCCCTGATGTGGCTGGCCGCCGAGCCCGGCGCGAACGTAATCATCCCCCTGCCTGGATTCCCTACTTTCTCGGCTCTCCCGGAATCTCTTGGCCTGAAAACCCGCTTCTATCACGTGCGCCGCGAGAACGGCTTCCGCATCGACCTCGACGAGATCAAGCGGCTCGCCGACTCGAAGACCAAGCTCATCCTGGTCAACAGCCCGCACAACCCCACAGGCGCGACCATAGGCGACGACGAAATAGAAGCCTTGCACGACTTCACCGCCGAGCGCGGAATCCAGCTGGTGAGTGACGAGGTCTACCATCCCATCTACCACGGAAGGCAAACGAAATCGGCGGCGCGCCTGCCGCACGCCACCGTGATCGCCGACCTGTCGAAGGCATTTTCGATTGCTGGTGTGCGCACGGGATGGATGATCGAGCACGACGCCCAGCGCCGCCAGCAATACTGGACTGCACGCGCCTACTTCTCGATTTGCAACAACACCACTGGAGAAATTCTTTCGGAAATCGCAATCCGCAAACGTGACGTCGTACTCGGCAAGACCCAAGAAGCCGCCACTCGAAACCTCCAGCTCCTCGAACGGTTCATGGCGGACCATCGCGACGTACTCGGCTGGATTCCGCCGCGAGGCGGCATGACCGCGTTCCCCTGGCTGGTGAGCGGAGAGAACGACCGCCGGTTCTGCCAAGCCGCCACCGAGCGTGGAATCCTGCTGGCTCCCGGTGATTGCTTCGATACGCCCTCCCACTTCCGCCTGGGCTTTGCCGCCGCCGGAGACAATTTCTCCCAGGCGCTCGACCGCTTCGGAGCATTCGTAACGAGCTGGTCGGCGAAGATGGTCACAGCATGACGGGAACTTGCTGCGACGCGATCAACAGTACTTGATTGTTGTCATTCCGACACCGCGCAAAGCGGAGGCGGAGGAATCTGCCTCTCGGCTTGTGCCTGGAAGCGCGAACCCCTGAGGTCCTCCTTTCGCTCGATTTTGGTTTTCCTTATGCGCGAGGACTCTTGGCCGCCTTCAGAATTTGTTGATGCGAAGGGATCGTACCCCGTCAACTCAAACCAATTTCAGCCCCAAAATATTTACGGCCACAATCGTTAGCAATGCGCCCTACAGGTGCGCCCGGTAGCTGGCCCGCAGCTCCGCCACGATCTCATTGGCGGCTTGCCGTGCCTGCTCAAACCTGTCTGGCGGAAACGAGATGGCGCCCACGCGCGCATGTCCGCCGCCGCCATAGCGCTCGCAAATCTTGGCGAGATTCTCGTAGGGCTCGACCTTCGACCAGGGGTTCGAACCTACAGAAACTTTCGTGCGAAAGCTGCTTTTGCTGAGCCCCACGCTGTAAACGCAGTTGGGGTGCAGATAATAGGGAACGAACTTGTTGTATCCCTCGAGCTCGTGGTCGGTCACATCAAAAAAAATCGTCCCGTCTTTACATTCGGCGCGACCCCGCATGAGCTCGATCGAACGCCGATGCCGTTCCATGAGTGGTGGTATGCGGCCGGCGACCATCGGATCCTCGATGATAGCCGCTAGCGGCTTGTAGGCCAGCATCGGGATCAGCGTGGGCAAGAATGCAGGGTCCTGGTTCGACTCAATTACCATGGTGAGCTTCATGGCTGGCTCGCTCATCTCCACGGCAAACTGCGGATTGGAGAAGAGGGCGCCGTCGATGATATCTGCCCACTCGATGAGTTCCGCCACTGGCGCCGACTTGAATCCAAAGCGATTTTCGGTGATCTCTGCGATGAACTTGGTGCAGGAGCGGTAATCGGGATCATAGAACTTCGTATTGCTCTGTTCCTGCTCGAAGTGCGAAGCATCTTCCGGCGTCAGGAACGCACTCTGATGGTGGTCGAACCACCACGTGATCTTTGGCGATGGCGAATACTTGAAATCGACGATGGCGTTCTCGTCGCCGGTGAAATCGGCTTCGTTAAACAAGGCTCCGGCCCGATGTACCAGCCCCATGTATTCGAACTCGGCGTGCTCGCGGATGCGCTCGCGGTAAAACCGCGTGAACAGTGACGCCGAGCAGGCCCCGTCAAAGCACTTATCGTGATAGAAGACTCGAACTTTCACAAATCCTTTCCACTGCCTCGCGCCCACGGGGCCAAGGATTCGATTCCAAAACGAATTGACTAGGATACCTGCTACTTCGTCACAAAAGCAGATACAAATGACATTCTCGGGGCGAATCTGTCAAGCAGCAGGGCAAGGCTAGGGTGCGTGTCGCCAGAAATTCACAATTGGACGCTACAAAAGCGGGACACCATTGTCCCGCTTCGTACATTCCGGAGCTGCTTCAGGCGCCGGCTTGCTTCTCCGCCATGTCGCCAACGATGGGGAGTTTGAACATCTGGCCCTGATAAGCCTTGATCACCAGCAATAGCCAGAGAGCAAGCTCCGCCAGTGCAAGCAGCGTCCAGACGGGCAGCACCAGCAAGGGCAAGGCGTAGCTAACAATGCTCAGACCAATATGAAGTACGATCAGGGCCCCAACCGTGAACAAGCACTGGAAAGAATGGAAGCGGACGAAGCGATTGCTCTTGTAGGGCTCGATCACGAGGAACACGATGGCGGGAATGATCGTGAAGTACGCCAGCATACCCGCCACGTTTTCCGCCAGCGGTCCAGACGAGGCTGTACTCGCCGTGCCCTTGGCGGGCGCGGGGGCGGCTGCCGGGCCAGCGGCAGAGCCGCCGCCCGCAGTTGCGGCAGCCTTGCCGCAGGTCGGACAGAATGCTACGCCATCGGCCATCTGGGTGCCGCAGTTTGCACAGAACGCCATAAGAACCTCCTGGAAGAGGGAGCCGAACAACCAGCAAACGGCTGTGGGAAGATGTCTCGCCGGACTCCCCAGTTGCGGCGGACGATATCAGAGTCCTGCAACTGAAGTAAATCAAAAAGTGAGGTTTCTGGCCAACGTCCGCGCGTACCCGGAGCTGGAGCCAGCCTGGAAAACCGGGGTGCGGCCACGCTCTTCGATCGACACCGATTGTGCTTTATGACGCTAGACCGCCGAGGTTGCCAGCGTGGCTTCATGCTCGTAGCCCACCGCGACGTAGTAAATTGCCCGCTCAAAAAAATAGTCGAGTTCGCGAAGAAATTCCAATGTACCGAACAGCTGCAGCGCGCCATCCATGGTGTTCTGATGTTGCAGGAAGCGCCAGATGTGGTCCTTCGAGGTAAGCAGCGCCCAGGTCAATTCACTGAGCGGGACCTGCTGCTTCCGCCGCCTTTGCCCGACACCAACGAATCGCGCTTCGATATCGCGCTCGGTTTTTCCCATCAACCACTCCGTGAGATTCGCATATAGTTCGCGAATGTCGCGTTTCAATTCTCCTGGCGGAATATCGCGAAAGGTGGTTGTACGTTCCGACCGCCTCAGTTTGTCCAGCAGTCCTTCGGCCAGCTCATCGCTGTGTTTCTCAATTAATCGAGACAGGTTCAGTCCTAACACTTCGTGTCATCCTCTCTCGTTATGCTAACCCGGATGGATAGGATGGTATTCGCGTGAGGCACAGTTTTTCTGGCCGAATCCTGCGAAAACAAATCCCACCGGGTAACCAGCAGGATTCCGAACCCTCTGTTTGCTGCGATTTTACGCTCCGCAACACTTCTTGTATTTCTTGCCGCTGCCGCATGGACAGGGGTCGTTGCGTCCAACCTTGTTGCCGCTGCGAACGACCTGCTGCACCGGCCCTTGATCGCCGGCTCCCGCCATACGCGCTTGTTCCAGTTCACGACGCTTGCGGCGCTGGAAGGCCTCCTCCATGTCGTCCACTGAGGTCACGGCCCGCGAGCGCCTGGGAGTCCGGCCGTTGCCGCTACCTCCCGCGGTAACCGGGACACCAGGGCCACCACCGGCAGCCCCACCTGTTCCACCGTCCCTTGGACCACCACTACTGTAGATCGTGCCGGCATCATCGCTGCGTTCGATCACTTGCATCAGGTACAGGTACCGAACCGTGTCTTCCTGGAAGCGCTCCATCATGGCTTCGAACATGTCGAACGACTCGCGCTTGTACTCCACCAGCGGATCATGCTGACCGTATCCGCGCAGACCGATGCCTTCGCGCAAATGGTCCATGCCCAGCAAATGATCCTTCCACTGCTGGTCGAGCACGCTCAGCATGATGATGCGCTCGTGGTGACGCATTGCATCCGGCCCGATTAGCTGCTCCTTCGCATCGTAACGTTCCTTCAGCTTGTCGAAGATCGCGTCCCCGAGTTCGGTGCGATTCAAGGTCTCGGGGTGGATTCCTTCCGCCGCAATGTCGACGCCGAAGCGAGTGAAGATCTCATTCTTCAGGCTCTTGATATCCCAGTCTTCCGCATGAACGTCCCGCCCACAGTACTTGTCGAGCAGGCCGCCGAGGATATCGCGAACGTAATCCTCAAGAATAAGATCTTTCTGGTCGATACCCTCCAACAGTTGGCGGCGCAAGCCATAGACCGCCTGGCGCTGTTTGTTCATCACGTCGTCGTATTCGAGCAGGTGTTTTCGAGCTTCGAAGTTTTGCGCCTCGACTGCCTTCTGTGCCGCCTCGATGCGCCGTGTGATGAGCTTCGACTCGATTGGCACGCCCTCCTCCATGCCCAACCGCTGAAGCAGGTTCGAAACCCACTCCTTGGCGAAGATGCGCATTAGGTCGTCTTGTAGAGACAGGTAGAAACGTGAGGCACCGGGATCGCCTTGCCGGCCGGCACGTCCACGCAGCTGATTGTCGATGCGGCGAGCCTCGTGGCGTTCGGTGCCCAGGATGAACAAGCCGCCCAGGTCTACGACTTGGTCGTGCTCGACGTCAGTTGCAGCCTTGTGGCGCTCGTAGATTTCATTCCATTGCGCCGTAGGCACCTGATACTCATTGCCGCCGTAGTAGAAGTACGAGATGTTAGGATCGTCAGGTTTGGCGTTGACTTCACCCGCGGCCACGCGAAGCTGCTGCGCGATGCCCCGCTTCAGGCACTCCTGTTTCGCCATGAATTCGGGATTGCCACCCAGCAGAATGTCGGTACCACGGCCGGCCATGTTGGTCGCAATCGTGATGGCGTTCTTGCGCCCCGCTTGCGCCACAATCTCTGCTTCCTTCTCGTGATACTTGGCGTTCAGCACAACGTGCTTCACACCTTTCTTCTTCAGCAGATCGGAGAGCCGCTCCGACTTCTCGACGGACGTTGTGCCCACCAGCACCGGCTGGCCACTCTCGGCCATCGTCTGAATCTCGTCGGCAACTGCGAAGTATTTTTCCTTCTCGGTGCGATAGACGATGTCGGAGTTCTCGATGCGCAGCAGCGGCTTGTTCGTCGGGATGACGACAACTTCGAGCTTGTAGATCTTGTCGAACTCCGCGGCTTCTGTCTCTGCGGTACCAGTCATGCCGGCCAGCTTCTTGTACATGCGGAAGTAGTTCTGGAAGGTAACCGTAGCGAGCGTCTGGTTTTCGCGCTCGATCTTGACGCCTTCCTTCGCTTCCACCGCCTGGTGCAAGCCATCGGACCAGCGCCGCCCCGGCATAAGGCGGCCGGTAAACTCATCGACGATGATGACTTCGCCATCCTTCACCACGTACTCGACGTCGCGACGATACAACGAATGAGCCTTGACTGCCGTCTCCACGTGATGCTTCAGAGCCCAGTTCTCCGGATCGGCGATGTTGCCGATTCCCAGCAGCCGCTCGACCTTCTCCCAGCCCACGTCCGTCACCGTGATCGTGCGGTGCTTCTCGTCGATGACGAAGTCGCCAGTAAGTATCTTTTCTTCCAGGCTCTGCTGGATTTCTTCGCCCTTTTCGAGCTGGGGAATGATGCGGTTCACCTTGTAGTACTTGTCGGTCGATTCCTCGCTCGCACCACTGATGATCAGAGGGGTTCGCGCCTCGTCGATCAAGATCGAGTCAACCTCGTCGACGATGCCGTAGTTGTGTCCACGCTGCACGCAATCGCGTAGGTCGAATTTCATGTTGTCGCGCAGGTAGTCGAAGCCGAACTCGTTGTTGGTACCGTAGGTAACATCGCTCGCGTAGGCCTCGCGGCGCTGATTGTCATCCAGGTCGTGCACGATCACGCCGACGGAGAGTCCGAGGAAGGTATAGAGCTTGCCCATCCACTCCGAGTCGCGCTTTGCCAGGTAGTCGTTGACGGTAACGACGTGAACTCCGCGACCGGAGAGCGCATTGAGGTACACCGGCAGCGTAGCGACCAGCGTTTTGCCTTCGCCGGTCTTCATTTCGGAGATTTTCCCCTGGTGCAGCACGATACCGCCAATCAGCTGCACGTCGAAGTGCCGCATCTTCAGCACGCGCCAGCCGGCCTCGCGTGCCACGGCGAAGGCTTCGGGGAGAATGTCATCCAGCGCTTCCTTCAGCGCCTGGTCCTTTTCGTCAGGATCCTCGATGCCATCCACGCGCTCGCGAACCTGCCGGCGAAACTGGTCCGTCTTTCCGCGGAGCTGCTCATCGCTCAGCTGCTTCATCTCGGGCTCGAACGCATTGATGCGGCCCACCCGCGGCATGAGTCGCTTGATCTCACGCTCGTTACTGGTGCCAAAAACCTTTGCGATAGCCTTGTTGATCAACGGTCAGTCCTTGCGAAAAGTTCCTGAGCGCGCGTCATTGGACCGGGAGCACTTGCCGCAGGCGCATTTCACCCTTTGAAAAGCCTAACACATTCGATGCCCACCACTGGTGGCGGTCGCAGAAGGGCAGCTATCAGCGATAGAGGCGAACATGAAAGCTCCTTTAACCCCTCGGGGCACGGCCCACCAGAATGTACCGCGGCTCTATCACAGTATTTGGCCAGTCGCTGGCTGCTGGTTGCTGTGTCCCGAGGCGGCGATTTGCAGCATTCGCTTTGTCACCCCGGCCGCAGCGAAGCCGAGTGCAGGGCCTGCGCGTTCATAACCCACTGCACAGAATGCGGACCACCAGATACTCGATCATCTCACCTTGCACTCGTGGGGCGCGCATATGTGCTGTAGGGCAAGATGGAGGTAGTACGCACCAAGTACCAACACCTGCTCGACCTGTGGAAAGATGCTGGCGCCGGCATACCCATTTACCAACAAGTCGAAATTTTGCCGCCCGACATCCCTGCCGAATCGTGCGATGAACCCTTGAGTCGCTAGAAGAGTTGATTATTGCCAGCTCCTAATCGCCTGTTGCTGCCTTCTTCGCGTGCGGATGGGTGCGGTCGTACACCTCCATTACGTGCTTGACGGTGAGCTGCGTGTAGCGCTGCGTGGTCGAGAGACGCTCGTGTCCAAGCATCTCCTGGATCGCTCGCAGGTCGGCGCCTTCCTCCAGCATGTGCGTGCCGAAGGCGTGCCGCAGGGTATGAGGATGCACCTCCGGTGACAGGCCACGGGCGACGGCGATCTGCTTCACAATGCGTCCGACGCTGCGGGTTGTCAGCCGTGTGCCGCGAAGGTTGATCAGTAGCGCCCGCTCATTGGTATGATTCGTTCCCCCCAAAACTGTTTGGCGTGCTGGAAGATATGCCCTTACCGCAGCCGCCGCGGAATCGCCGAACGGTACGTAGCGCTCCTTGCGTCCTTTGCCCCGGACCAGGATGACCTCGTTGGACCAGTGAATGTCGTTCACGTTGATACCGACCAGCTCCGAGTTGCGAATGCCGCATCCGTAGAGCAGCTCCAGCATCGCCTGGTCGCGCTCCCTGAAAGCCGAACATTCCGGCATATCGGCATCGAGGACCGTGCTGACTTCTTCAATCGTCGGAACCCGCGGCAGCTTCTTCGGCAGCCTGGGAGTAGCCACCAGCGCCGCTGGATTCTGCTCGACTGTTCCTTCCTGCGCCAGCCACTTGTACAGCGACCGCAACGCCGCCAGCGACCGGGCGATCGAAGTCTTACTCAGTCCCCGTTCGAACAGGTTCGACAGATATCCGCGGATCAGAACATGATCGATGTCGCTCCAGCCTTGTGGGCCAACGTACTCCGCGAATTCGGCAAGGTCCGTACGGTACGCCTTGATCGTATGACGTGAGGCGTTTCGCTCTTCCAGGGCGCGAACGAACTTCGCGATGGCCTTCTCGATGATGGTGGCGGAATGTGGTTTCACGTTTTCACCTCGACCGCATCCAGTAACGGAGTCCTGCACCTGGTAGAGCAGCTCCCCGCGCTTTCTCAAATCAGAGCCGGACTTCAGCCCGGCGGCATCCGGACCGGGGCCCAGGCCCTACTCTTTAGAGCCTGTTCCACGCCTCTTGCTCCTCGGATGATGCTGCCGGTACACCTTGTTCAGCCGGTCGAGCGCCAAATGCGTGTAGACCTGCGTGGTTGAGATGTCGGCATGGCCAAGGATCGTCTGCACCGTGCGCAAATCGGCGCCGTTCTCCACCATGTGGGTCGCGCAACTGTGACGCAACATGTGCGGGCTGGCATGCCGCCCGGTATGCACCGAGCTTGTGTTGACCATCTGCCAGACGCGCTGTCGCGTGATCGCGCGCCCTCCGCGCGCAATGAAGAGAATCGGCGACGACTTCCCCGCCGACAGAACCGGCCTTGCATCACGCATATACTGTCCAATCACGTCCTGGGCGGCACGCCCCAGTGGGACGATCCGTTCTTTGTCGCCCTTGCCATGTACCAGCACGTAACCCAGCTCAAGTTTCAGGTCTTCCAGCCGGAGGTTGATGATCTCCGATACCCGCAGCGCTCCAGCATAGAGAACTTCCAGCATCGCCCGGTCGCGGGTTGCCAGCGCCTGCGAAAAGTGATTGTCGCCCGTGCGCCGCGGACCCTCGAGGACGCTCTCGATCTCATCGGCCGCCAGCGACTTCGGCAAGATTTTCCATTGCCGAGGCGTGTCGATATTCAGCGTGGGGTCGGTTGTGATGTAGCGATCGAGCAGCAAGTACTTATAGAAATGCCGCAGTGCCGAAAGCTTGCGGGCTACGCTGCGTCCATCGACGGCATTCAACAACAAGGAATTCAGGAAGTCACGGATATCCTGGCGTCGCGCCTCACGTAGTCCGCGCTTGCGCTTCAACAGGAATCCAGCGTACTGCTCGAGGTCCAAGCGGTACGCCGACACCGTCAGCGGTGCGAGTCCCTTCTCGACCTTGAGGTAGTCGAGGAAGCAGTTTAGCAGCCGCAGATTGGGATCGGCGCTCTGCACGAGAGAAGTATGCTGTGTGCATGAAGCGCTGGGAATAACGGGCTAGGTACGTGACGTTGGCTTCCCGGCACGGCCCTAGTAAGTTGCCACCCTCTTCGCCATCAGGATGTCGGGACGGCCGAAGCCGTTCGCATCGGGAACCACCCCGACGATGGAGAAGCCCATTCGCTGATAAAAACCGAAGGGATGACCCCGAAGATTTGCCAGGCCCGACAGATGGCGCAGGACGTCGGGGAACAGATCCAGCCCGGAGAGGTTTGTTCTTTCATCTTCGTCGTCGGTTCCCACAAACAGAACCGTCCCTCCGTGCACCATCACCGGTTGCTCTATACATCCAGCACCAGGGCACGGCCGATCCCCTTTGACCGGTTCCCCGTGCTGACGACGAGCGGATGCAGCTCCCATACATTGCCCGTGTACATTGGCGCCGCAGCCACCCAGCCGACGGGTTGCCCATCCGCTCCCAGCGCGACGCGACTGATCTTTCCATTTTCGAGAGAGGTCAGCACCTCCTCCAACGCGGAGGCGTGATCGGGCCATGCGGGAGATTGCCCTTCAAAGCCCGCTCGCAGTAATTCGGAGACAACGTCTATCTGATCCCTGTGTCCCGCGAGATCAACAATACGCAGCTGCTGCGCCGGCGGCATGGCTGCTGCTAATCAACTCCGCGCCACGTCGCTCAAGAGTTTCACCGCGTTCAGCGGGCTGCGCGGGTCCTCCTCGTGCTTGAAGAACACAAATGTCTCGATGCCTTCGGCCGTGTACCTTCGTACCCGATGCGCCAACTCTCCGACTTCGGCAAACGTGTAGCTTGGACGTCGGAAGCGGAAGTAGATGAACTTCGCCGTAAGCACCTCCGGAGTGGTGACGTCCTCGGTCTCAGCGACGCACAAGGACGCACTGTGCTGCCGCAGCGTCTCGTAAGTGTCTTCCGCGAACCATGACTGGTGGCGGAACTCGAAGGCGAACTTCACCACCCTTGGCAACAACGCTAGGAAGTCGCGCAGCAAGCCCGTGTCTGCCTTGAGATTCGGGGGCAGCTGCACCAGCACCGGCCCAAGCTGTCCAGCCTTGTGGATCGTCTCCAGGTTCGTGAGAAAGAACCGCAGCGGCTCCTCGGCGTTCTTCAGCCTCTTGAAGTGCGTGATCTGCTGGTGCATCTTGATGGCGAAGCGGAAGCCAGGGCCGGTATCGGCCATCCAGCTCTCTGCTGCCTTGGCCGACAGCATGCGCCGGAACGTGTAGTTCACCTCGACCGCATTCAATTGCGTGGCGTAGTACTTCAGAAAGCTCTTGGCGGCAATATCGTCGGGGTAAAAATCTGGTTTCCAGATCGAGTAGGCCCATCCCGAGGTGCCCACGAAGATCGGCACGCCGGGGGCCTCCAGCGGCTTGAATTCACGTGCCGGAGCCTTCGCACGCACCGACCTCACCCGGGCAGTTTTGCCATTCGGAGCGCGCTCAGGCGCCGTCATCGGGCGCCTTGCCCTGCATCAGCTGTTGACCGGGCGGCTTTGGTCCGATACCGACCACCTGACAGTATCGCCGCGTGCTGATGCCGCCGGTTGTACTCATAGATCCAGCAAACAAGCGTTCGGCCAGATGAGAGCCTTGCGCGGCAACGCCTGCGTTTGAAAAGACTCCTTTCCGGGAAAGTCGGTTCGAAGCCCTCGTACACATCGAGTTCATTCAGAACAGCCGGGTCATCTGGCAATCGGAAGACGGTTCCGTAAATTCTCTTCCTCGACCAAGAATTCAAGACAGCTCCAGGATAATTGCCCAAATCGTAAAGCACGCCCCCGATGCTGCCCCTACCCACAGGGTGGAGTCTTGAGACCACTCGAGCGAGCTCCGCCGGTGCGTGTTCTGGTAACAGGGTACCGTACAAAAACAGATGCTCGCTCATGCCCGATTATTCTGCCAAACCGCAGCTAGCGAGGCAATTCCTCGCCAAGCGGCATTGACGGAAGCTAGTGCGATCTCTTGGTCGTTCGAATCTTCTCCGGCTGCCTCGCTTCGCCGGGTGTACTGGTTCCGGTCCGTGTTGGCCTTGCCTCCTTCGAACGTTGTTGCGGCGTGCTCGTGTCCACACCTTCGAGTACCCCAACTGGCGGCAGCTTCTGCTTCAGCTTCAGCACCGGCTCGAAAAGGTCGCCCTGTTTGGCCACTCGCGCCAACACCTGGTCGGAGTCGAACACCAACAGACTGGCGTCGCCTTTTTGCATGCAATTTTCCACCTCATCCCAGCTTACGGGCGCGGAGACGGTCGGACCCTCCTTTGCGCGCAACGAATAGACACAGATCGTCGTCTTGTGGTCGTCGTTCTGGCTCCAGTCGACGAAGATCTTGCCGGTGCGCAACGACTTCTTCATCTCCGAGACGACCAGCTTTGGATTACGCCGTTCCAGCAGTCGCGCCAGTGCGTGCGCGAACGGCTTGGTCTCGTAGTAGGTGACGGGCGTGTTCAGCGGTACATAAATCTGCAGACCCTTCGACCCCGAGGTCTTTGCGAAACTCTTTAGTCCGAGTGCGGCGAAGATATCTCGCACCCATCCCCCCACCTGGCAGCACTGCACGATATCCGCCGGGGCACCAGGGTCGAGATCAAACACGCAGAACGTCGGCCGCAAAATGTCTTTGCCCAGTGACAGGCTCGTATGCAATTCGAGATCGGCGAGATTCGCCGCCCAAACCAGCGTCGCCAGGTCCTCCACCAGGCAGTACTGCATCCACTTGTTGTTGCCCCCGCTCCACACCGGCACGGTCTTTACCCACTCAGGGCGATGCTCCGGGCAGTTCTTCTCGTAGAAATGCATTCCATTCACGCCATTCGGATAGCGCTTCATGGTCAGTGGGCGGGCCCGCAGATGGGGCAACAGTACGGGGGCTATGCGCACAAAGTAGTCAATCACGTGTCCTTTCGTGAAGCCCACCGCGGGATAGAGCACCTTGTCGAGATTCGACAGCTTCAGGTGCCTGCCCTCGATATCGACAACCGTGTCCTTTGCCATTTTTCCTCTCGAATCTCAACTGGCAGGGATGCAACCCGCCGGCCGAAGTATGCACATTAGGCGTCTTCCGATTCATGGCATTGCGGCAGAAATTCCGACCTTTTTTCATGCGGCCTCAACAACGCTTGGCTGCCTGCCGCCATCCAATCGTACGCTGTGGCGACTGATCAATCTCTGCCGGTCAGCACTTCTGTCCCGCCGGACTTCCCGCCGGAGCAGCGACAACTGTTCCGTGAAGTGCTCAAGCAAATGAACCGGGCCAATATACCGTATGTGGTGTCCGGCGCCTTTGCCTTGCAGCACCACACCGGCATTTGGCGGGACACCAAGGACCTGGACCTCTTTCTTCCGGCAGCCGCGGTGCCCGAGGCACTGCGGCACCTGAAAGACTGCGGCTTCGAGGTCGGGATCTGCGATCCGGTATGGCTTGCAAAGGCCCACCGCGACGGCTATTACGTCGACCTGATCACCGGCATGAGCAACGCTATCATCACCGTCGACGAGTCGTGGGTCGAACGCGGTTCCGACACCGTCGTGCTCGGTGTTCCGACACGGGTGCTTCGTGCCGAGGAGCTTATTGCGTCGAAGCTGTTCGTCAACTTTCGCGAGCGCTTCGACGGCGCCGACATCGCTCATATCATCCATGGCACAGTAGGCAACCTGGATTGGCATCGCTTGCGTCAGCTCGCCGGGTATCACTGGGAGATCCTGTTGTGGGAGCTCGTGCTGTTTCACTACGTGTATCCGGCCGCCAAAGACTATGTCCCCAGGGATGTCTGGCTGGATCTTTTGTCGCGACTCTGCCGCGAGCTGCAATCGCCCCCTGGTTCATCGCCTTTTCGCGGCAGCCTGATCGACGACAGGATGTTCGCGATCGACGTGCAGGAATGGGGCCTGGAAAACCTGTTGCAAGAATATCGCGATCACCGCGAGCCCAAGATTAGCGAGACCTGACATAGATCTCATGGGTTATGCATCACCCGAGCCTGGTTT
>Ga0306921_10000770_pt1 | contig 29614 bp, 28 predicted proteins | sample sta12Cox44000080_FD_203760 | JGI IMG/M metagenome (GOLD analysis project Ga0306921, IMG submission 203760) | Lab enrichment of tropical soil microbial communities from Luquillo Experimental Forest, Puerto Rico - statoxic.12C.oxic.44.000.080 (v2)... | ecosystem: Environmental > Terrestrial >... | reverse complement strand
TTCCAATCCGCCGTTCGGCACGCCGAAACTGGAGCGCCCATGGTTGCCGGGGGACTTTCCGGATGAGTCTCTAGGCGATGTGCGCGGCCCTGACGATCAGTGCAGCCAGCACCGCGCCCAGCAGGGGACCCAGAACGGGTATCGGGGCGTAGGCCCAGTCGGAACTTCCCTTTCCTGCCACCGGCCACACGGCGTGTGCAACTCGCGGCCCGAAATCGCGCGCCGGATTGATGGCATAGCCGGTGGTTCCTCCCAGGGACAATCCAATGGCCCACACCAGCATGGAGACAAAGTACGGGCTCATGCCGGGGGCGAGTCCCACCGGGGCCAGCGATCTCGAGCCGATGGCGGCGATTACCACGATCAGCAAAGTGGTACCGACGATCTCGCAGAACAGGTTGGCGGGATAGTGGCGAATTGCAGGCGCAGTGCAGAAGACGGCGAGCTTCGAACCCTGGTCTCCGGTGACCTTCCAGTGGGGCAGGAAAAACAGCCACACCAGGGTGGCACCGGCAAACGCCCCCAGGAATTGCGCGCTCCAATAAGGCACGATTTTGGCAAAGTTTCCCGAGGCCACGGCCGAGGCCAGCGTTACCGCAGGGTTAATGTGAGCGTCCGCGCTGCCGAACGCCACCGCCGTGAAAATGCCGCACAGCACCGCCAACGCCCATCCGGTGGTGATGACCATCCAGCCCGCGCCTTCGGCCTTCGAACGCTTCAGCACGACGTTCGCCACCACGCCATCGCCCAGCAGGATCAGCACCAGCGTGCCGGCAAACTCGCCCAGGAATGGTGAATTCATATCGCCTTCCATCTCCTCGAGGGTGCGGCTTGGAATTACCTGCTGCCGCCCGGACCCTCGATCCAATCCAAGGTGCGCGTCACTGCCTTCTTCCAGGTGCCATACATGCGCTCGCGATGCTCGCTCGCCATGTTAGGCTTCCAGGTTTTGTCCACCGACCAGTTAGCGCGCAGGTCGCCGAGGTCGCGGTAATAGCCCACGGCCATCCCTGCCGCGTACATGGCTCCGAGGGCGGTCGTTTCCTTGACGGCGGGGCGCACTACCGCGCGATTGAGAATGTCGGCCTGAAACTGCATCAGCAGCTCGTTGTCCACCATGCCCCCATCGGCGCGCAGCACGTCGAGCAGGATGCCAGAGTCCTTCTCCATGGCCTCGACAACTTCCCGCGTCTGGAAGGCGGTGGCCTCCAGCACCGCCCGCGCCAGGTGCGCCTTGGTCGCGTAACCGGTCAAACCGCAAATTGTTCCGCGAGCGCTTGCCTTCCAGTACGGAGCAAAGAGCCCGGAGAACGCCGGCACAAAATATAGCCCGCCGTTGTCCTCCACGCGACGGGCCAGGGTCTCGATCTCGGCGCTGGTCCGAATGAGTCCCAGGTTGTCGCGCAGCCACTGCACCAGGGCGCCGGTGATGGCTATGCTCCCTTCAAGGGCATAATGGGCGGGCTGGCTGCCAAATTGGTAGGCAACCGTGGTGAGAAGTCCCTGCTTCGATGGCACCGGCTTTTCCTGCGTGTTAAGCAGCAGGAAGCAGCCTGTGCCGTAGGTATTTTTCCCCTGCCCGGGCCCAAAGCAGGTCTGGCCTACCAGGGCTGCCTGCTGGTCGCCCAAGTCTCCTGCCAGGGGAACGCCCACGAGCGGTCCGGCCGCCACCTGTCCATAGAGCTCGCTGCTGGAGGCAATGCGCGGCAGCATGGCCGCCGGGATCTGGAATGCAGCCATCATTTCAGCGTCCCATTGCCGAGTTTCGAGATTCATCAGCTGTGTGCGGCTGGCATTGGTAACGTCGGTGACGTGAATGCCTCCCTGTGGTCCTCCCGTCAGGTGCCATAGCAGAAAGGTGTCGATATTGCCGAACAGAACTTCGCCGGCGTCTGCGAGCGCTCGCACCCCGGGCAGGTTTTCCAGGATCCAGCGAATCTTCAAACCGCTGAAGTACGTCGCCAGGGGCAGACCCGTCCGGGCGCGAAAGCGGTCCTGCCCGCCGTTCCTGGCCAACTCCTCGACGTATTCGCTTACCCGCGTGTCCTGCCACACGATGGCGTTGTACACTGCCTGCCCGGTCTTGCGGTTCCAAACGACGGTGGTTTCGCGCTGGTTGGTGATGCCGACGGCAGCGATGTCGCGGGCCGTCAGCTGCTTCGAGGCAAGAGCTTCCGCGATCACCTCCCGGGTGCGGTCCCAAATCTCCGCCGGGTTGTGCTCCACCCATCCCGGCCGGGGATAAATTTGCTCATGTTCCTTCTGCGCGGTTGCGATGATCCTTCCCGAGCGACTGAAGACGATGAAGCGGGTACTGGTTGTTCCCTGATCGATGGCGCCGATGTAGTCCGCCATGGTTGATCCCTTTTGACTGCGCTGAATTTCAAATCCAAGAGGAAGGTTCTACGCCTTTGCCGGGTGCTTGGCCAGCCCAATTTTCTCCATCCAGTCTGAGATCGTGTCCGTATACCCGTCGACGGCCCGCCGCGCCTGGGCAGAGTCCCAGCCCATCTCGCGCTGCATCACCGCCGCCACGACCGGAGCTGCAGCCATGGCCGCCTCCCAGCTGAAGAACTGCAGGCCGGTGCGCCGCCCAAGCACGTCGTCGAGGGTGGCCGCCATCTCGTTGCGGGCGCTGTAGGCGACCTCAGCCCGGATCGCCGGGTGTCCGGCAACCAGCGGTTGAGCCATCTCCGGCTCCTGCCTGGCCAGGTCGAGCACCGTGGCAGCCCGTGTCCCGAGTTTCTCCGCCAGGTGCCGGGCCGTCTCTTCCGGGACGCCATAGCGGCTGACAAGCGTCCGGGGATATTCTTCACTGTATCCCTCTGAGCCGCTCAGCGGATACTGACGGGTTACGCATCCCCTTACCGGCAAGTCCAGCCGTTGCTGTACCGCGTTGATAGCGTCTTCGGCCATGGCGCGGTACGTCGTCCACTTGCCACCGAGCACACTGATCAGCCCGCTCTCAGGATCGACTTCCACCTCGTGCTCGCGAGTTAGATTCTTGGTCTCACCACCCTTACCCCAACTCACGAGCGGACGCAGGCCGGCAAAGCCGCCGACCACATCCGCGATTTGGAACGGCTGCGACAGGTAGCGGTTCACCTGTTGCAACAGGTAATCGGCTTCCGCCGACCGCACGAGCAGCTCATCGCCGTGGGCGATCTCGTCGTCAGTGGTTCCCACCAGCAAGCGCCCCAGCCATGGAATCGCAAAGATGACGCGCCCATCGTCGGTCTTTGGCACCACCATCGCATCGCTGGTGCGCTCATCCAAGGGCAGCAGGAGGTGCACTCCCTTGCTCAGCCGCAGCCGTCTTGGCAAGTTTGGATTGGCCAGGCTACGGATCTGGTCCGAATCGGGCCCGGTCGCATTGACGAAAACCCGCGCCCGGACGGTGGTATGTGCCTTCGTGCCCTGGTCTTCGATCTGCGCTTCGGAGATCGTCCCGCCGGCATCGCGCTCGAAGCCGACGAGGCGGGCGTGGTTGACCGCCTCCCCCCCGGCCTCGGCGAATGTCTGCACCAGGGCGACGGCGTAGCGGGCATCATCAAACTGACCGTCCGCGTAGGCGATGGCGCCCCGCAAGCCGCCTCCCTGCAGCCGCGGCCATCGCGCTATTGCGTCGGTGGCGGGGAGAAAGCGACTGGGGAAGAAGTTGTGCCTGCCCGCGATGCGGTCATAAATCTTGGTGCCCGCGCCGTAATAGAAAACCTCCCAGCGCGAATAGCAGGGAACCAGGAACTGCATGGGATGGGCCAGGAATCGGGCATTGTCCAGCATGATGCGGCGCTCAGCAAGCGCCCGTTTCACCACCCTGTACTGCCCCGGGTCAAGGTCGTTCACCGCCTCCTGCAGGTAACGAATTCCTCCGTGAATCAGCTTGGTTGAGCGGCTCGACGTCCCCGAGGCAAAATCCTGGGCTTCGATCAGCACGGTGCTGAGCCCGCGCAGCCGGGCATCGAGTGCGCAACCCGAGCCGGTCGCGCCACCCCCGATGATGCAGACGTCGAAGCTGGCACCAGCGATCCTTCGCCACGCCTCGCTGCGGTGCCTCATGCCGACGCCTGCGAGCCCGCGATGCGCGCCTGGTACAGTCCCCAGGCCGCCAGGGTCTGGGCATCCTTGATGATGTTCTGGCGAATGAGTTCCCGAAGCTGGGCTATGCTCACCTTGCGCACGGCCAGGTCATGCTCTTCGGCATCGCGCTGGCCCGCCGCCTGGCTCAGCCGGGTCGCCAGAAAGGCATGGGTTTTCTGCTTGGCGTAACCGCAGGCGATATAGATCTCGCCCAGGCATTCCAGGCTGCCGGCTACGATTCCGGTCTCGGCCTGTAACTCATCGTGGGCAATTTCCGAGGGATCAAGGTGGTCGCGTTCGAGACTTCCCTGGGGGAATTCCAGCGAATTCAACCCCAGGGCATAGCGGTATTGCTCGACCAGGTAGATCTCGTCGCCATCCCTGGCAATCACGATGGCCGAGTCGTGTTTCTCCACCACGCCGTAAATCCCGCGACTCCCGTTGTCGCGCTCGATTTCGTCTTCCCGTACGGTCATCCACTTATTGCGATAGACCACTCGCGAGCTGATTTGCCGGATCGTCATATGCCAATTCCGCAACCCAGTCTCTCATGGCTTGATGGGTCACGCCGATCAGCGCCTGTGTCATCATGGCGGCAATGGCAATCTCCGCTGACATTGTTGTTGTCGGTCTGGGGGCGGTTGGCAGTGCTGCCCTCTACCAGTCGGCAAAGCTTGGCGCCCGGGTCATCGGTTTGGACCGCTTCTCGCCGCCGCACGATCGCGGCTCATCGCACGGTGAGACCCGCATCACCCGCCAGGGCATTGGCGAAGGCCGCGAGTTCGTGCCGCTGGTTCTGCGGTCCAACCAGATTTGGGAAGAGCTGGAAGCAGCCACCGGCAACCGCCTGCTGACCCGCAACGGCGGGCTCATCCTGGCATCGCCGGGGGTGGGCGGCAGCCATCATGGTTCGACTTCATTCCTCCAGGACACGATCGATGCCGCGAAGGCATTCGACGTTCCCTACCGGCAACTCGATACCCAGGGCATCAAGGGGATGTTTCCACAATTTCAGGTCAGGAACGAGGAAGCCTACTTCGAACCCGGGGCCGGTTTCCTTCGTCCCGAGGCCTGCGTGGAAACGCAGCTGGGGCAAGCCAGGCGCCGGGGGGCCAGGGTGCTGAGCTGGGAAGCGGTGGGCGAAGTGAAGCCAACCAGGGGCGGCGTGGAGATAAAGACGGACAAAGGCAGCTACTCTGCCGCCAAAGTCATCGTCGCTGCCGGTCCATGGATTGCGAAGTTCCTCCCGCGCGAACTCGCCGGCAACTTCCGGATCTATCGTCAGACCCAGTGCTGGTTCGCACTCGAGCGCAACCAGGAGCTCTACTCCCCGGAGCGCTTCCCGGTCTTCATCTGGATCACGGGCAACCGGGTGCAGGAGATGCTCTACGGATTTCCCGCCATCGACGGCCCCGGCGGGGGGCTGAAGGTCGCCACCGAGCGCTACGAAAACACCGTGGACCCCGATGCCGTTTCGCGCGACGTCCCCGAGGCTTCGCTCGACGAAATGTATGGCAACGACATCGCGCCACGTTTACCCGATGTCGGCAAGCGATGCCTGCGCAGCACAACCTGCCTGTACACGGTTACTCCCGACGCCAAGTTCGTCATCGACTGCGTCGACACCAACCTACTGTTCGCCTCGGCATGTTCCGGCCACGGATTCAAGCACTCGCCGGCGGTGGGAGAGGCGCTCGCCCAGCGCGCCCTGGGCCTGCCCGTCACTCTTGACTTGTCTGCCTTTGCGATGAAGAGGCTTAAGTCTCAACCGGGATAACTACTTGACCGTCACGTGGTCCGCTGTCTTCTGCTTGTGGAACAGTCCACGCGAGATGTCGGGCCAGAACTCGAGGACGAAATTTCCCACCATGCCCCAGCCAAAGGCAATAGCGGTGCGACTCATGGTCAGCCCGAAACCTCGTTCTTCTTGAGGATAGTAGGCGTTGGAGATGGTTCCCGCAGTCAGCGCACCCAGGACGTTCGAGTAACTAAAGACAGGTGAGCGGTCGGAGTCTTTCTTGGTTACAAATTCCTGCTCCAGGGCGCTGAGGACGCGACGTTTCCTCCTGTAGCCTTCTCCCATGCGGAAGTAGCGGGGGTCCTGCTTGAAGAGGACAGGATATAAGTAATTGCTGAAGAAAGCCGAGTCGGCGCCATCCGCCAGGGCCGAGCCGAATCGCTTGCCATAACCGGCAGCTCCCTGGCCATATCCCTCAAAAGAATTGGAGGCCTGACTTAGGCCGGCCTGGAATCCGGCCGCCAGGTAGGGGAAGACCGTCAGGTAACTGCGGCTCATGAGGTCGAATTTCTGGCGCGGTGTCAAGGCGGGTGCGTACTGATAGTTCGTCATGCCATAGATGGGCACCACGCCCAACATCCGCTGCTTCTTTTCTTCCTCCAGAATTTCTTCCGCGGTCTTTCGCGGCGGCTGCTGTGAGCTTTGCGCTTGGGGCGCATCCGGCTGTGCAGTCGCACTGCCCGGCGGCAGGGGGGCCGGAGTTTGCGCTTCCGATGTCGCGGACACTGGCTGATCAGGTGGCATCGAGGCGGAGGGAACCTGGGCAAACGCCGCCCCTGCGATAAACAAACACAGTCCGCCGGCTAAGCACTTATTACCAAATCTCATAAATGACGGAGGCCCCTCAGAACCCGCATGGCTGGGACAATCGACAGGTTCCGTTACCCACAGAAGCAGCCTGGCCTGCTTTCTAAGACTAACAGAGCCGGGGCCGGGAAGTTGCTCTCACCGCCGGTTTGGGTGTAAAGCAGTGTTGGGCGACAGCCGGTCAGTCCTACACCGGAGATGCGGAAGGCAGGCAAACCGCGATCTGCAAGGACGGAGTCGGGGAGGGGCTGGCAAATGCACCACGGCAAGCCGGCGAGTGTCAGGTCGCGGCGGTGGGACTCTCCGGCCTGGCCAGGACCAGCGTGGTCAAGTCGTTCTTCACCTCTCCCAGTCCAATGAATTGCCGAACCGCCTCCAGTGCCGAGGACGCGACATCATATGCACTGGTGATCGGTACTTGCCCGAATTGCTGTTTGAGCCTGGTTAACCCGAACTCCTGCCGCTTGTAAGTTGCCTCGACCACGCCGCGCGACGCCAGCAGGAGGGCGCCTCCCACCGGCACAGCAGCCGTCGGCGCCTCATAGGTCGCGGCCGCGAACAGGCCCAGGGGCATGCCCGTCGCCGGCAATTCGCTGATCTCCAAGTCGTATCGCAGCAGGCCGGGGGTGTGTCCGGCATTCACGTAGCACACCGTGCCCAGCTTCTCGTTGTAGCACCCCAGGAACGCGGCACAGCTGCGAATCCCGCGGGCGGCGCTGCGGATCCCGGCGTTGAGTTCCTGGCAGAACTGCATCATGGCGTCGGCCTCGTTCAGGTCTTCATCGCCGAAGCACACCGAACCCTGCTCGCGAAAGGCCGTGTTGGCGGCTACCACGATCCCGTGATTTTCCCGATAGTCACCGGCAATATCCAGCAGGCCGAAGACCACCCGGTTGGCGCTGGCCCGGGAAAACTGGTAGAAATCGCCGCCTACCCTGTGGCCGTAGACCAGCCCCGCGAACTCGGCTCCGGCCAATGCGGGCAATTCGGCGTTGGTGGCCGCGGCTGCCGGCGCAGGCTCAGACCGCAGAAACGGAAGTCTCATCTCCGTCACCCCGAAGTGAATCCGATCATAAACCCAAATCCCCAGAATGCAAGACAGCTTCCCTTCGTTTGCGATTTTGCTACCCTCTGTTAGTTTGCTACCCTCTGTTAGAGTGTCTCCCCGGGGCTTGAGACCGCGGTTTTATTGCGACTCCAAGGGGGCACCGGAGCGGAGCGCCGTGCGCATTGTCAGTGTCGGCGAAATTCTTTGGGACGTGATCGGAGAAACCGAATATCTCGGCGGAGCGCCTCTGAACTTTGCTGCTCACGCGCAGAAACTGGGCCACGAAGTCTATCCTCTGAGTGCGGTTGGCAACGATGTGCGCGGTCACAAAGCCCTCGACTTACTCCGGGGGCGCGGCATGTCCACCGAACATATCCAGGTGCTGGCTGACCGACCCACCGGCACCGCGCTGGTAGAGCTCGACATGGCTGGCAAGCCCACGTTTCGCATTGTGCGACCCGTGGCTTATGATTTCGTCGATCTCAGCGACCGTGAACTGAAAGGCGTTGCCAAGCTCGACCCGGACTGGATCTATTTCGGCACCCTGTACCACATGTCGGCACAAGCTCTGGCTTCCACCAAGAAGCTGCTGAAGGCCGTACCCGCGGCGCGCCGCTTCTACGACATCAATCTCCGCGAGGGTCACTGGAATCTGGCGACCATCGAGCAGCTTTCCACGCTGGCTACGGTCACCAAGTTGAGCGATGCCGAAGCCGAGTCGGTTGACGCTTCAGTCGACGCCTCCGAAGGTCCAGGCAGCTCTATTGAAGACTTCTGCCGGCGCTGGACGAAACGCTTCGGCTGCAAGATCATGTGCGTAACCTTGGGTGAGCGAGGCTGTGCCATCCTTAAGAACGGCAGGGTGACGAGGTGTCCGGGTTATCATGTAACCGTGGCTGACACGGTGGGAGCAGGAGACGCCTTTTCCGCCGCATTCGTTCACGGACTAAACCAGGGATGGGACGCCGGCCAGATAGCCCGATGTGCCAACGCCGTGGGGGCGCTGGTCGCCAGCCGTCCCGGCGCAATACCCGACTGGACGATTGCCGAAGCCCACGCCCTCATGAAAGAACAGGTACACTAGGGAATGTCAAAGTGTTCTAAAACCGGAATGTAGGGAAGGCAACTCTCAGTCAACGGAATCCATCTAACGGAATCCATCGTCACTTCGGCATACGAGAGGCCCGTGGTCGCAGCGGCGATGCACCGGGTATGCCACCACGGCGTCGCCATGAACTTTTTATAATCGTTCGCGCGACGCAAGACTTCACGCAAGCCCATCAACTGTGGGGACACCAGGGCATGGCAGCGCGCCAGGGATTCTCATTAGCAATTTGGCTACTGGTAGGATTGTCCACAGCCCTGCCCGCGGGCCTGCGGGGGCAAGAACCGCCGCTGATAACTGCCACCGGGCCGGAACTGCCTGATGCTCCCAGCTCCACGATTGCGCAGGCGCAATCGCAGGGAGATGCGCCTGAGCGGAAACCGCAGCCTCAGGCATCACCTGATCCCACGCAGCCGCAGTCTCAGGACCCGGTGTCTCAGAAGAAGCAGCCCAAGCGCATATTGTGGGTGATTCCCAATTACCGGGCCGTAAGTGCGAACGTCTACACTCCGCCTTTGGATGGGCACGGCAAGTTCCGCCTCATGGTGGACGACACCTTCGACTATTCGGCGTTTCTGTACGTCGGGTTTGTCGCAGGTTTGCGGACGTCGGCAGCCTCGTATCCCCAGTTCGGTGAGGGGGCAGCTGCCTACGGACAATATTATTGGCGCTCCTTTGTCGATAATGCTTCCGGAAATACCTTCACCGAGTGGCTGTTGCCGGTGGTATTCAAGCAGGACCCCCGCTACTTCACCAAAGGCTATGGGAGCTTCTTCAGCCGGGCCGGCTATGCCGCCAGCCGCCTGGTGGTGACGCGCAGCGATAAAGGGACGGAGCAGTTCAACATCTCGGAGATTGGGGGCAATCTGGCCGCCGGCGGCATATCCAATGCCTACTATCCTGCGCCCAAGCGCGGCGTGGGCAACACCTTCAACAACTGGGCCGTACAACTGGGACTCGACTGTACTTTTAATGTCCTGAAGGAGTTCTGGCCCGACATCGCGCACAAGGTTTTCCACCAGGACTGAGAGGGCTATGGGCTCAGCGGCCGCTGGCCTTCTTGCTTGGTGCCGGATGCCGCGCGGCAGACTGGTGCTCTCTGCTTACTTGGGCGTTACCGTGATCTCCGCCGTCGCCGACTTGCTGGGATCGGCCGTACTGGTTGCTACCAGGTGATAAGTTCCTGGGGTCTTGGGCGCCGTGTAGGTACTATACAGCGAGATCGATCCTTCTTTGGAGTACGCCCCGCGAGTCTGGATCTGTCCGTAGTCTCCGCCTTCCTCGACTTTCCAGGTTACGTCACTGGTGGGCGCACCGGTCACGGTGGCGGCAAAGTCCACGGACTTGCCGGCGGCCACCTTGGCGGCTGTGGGGTAAATCGTTATCCCCACACTCGCTGCTGCAGCCTTGCCGCCCCCCGCCATCGAAGAGCGTAGCATCCAGACGATGCCCCCCAGGGCAATCAACGCGATCACAATGGCGGCAATCAGCACGGGCGAAAGCTTTCGCCTCTCGGTGCTCACATCCGGCAACGCGGGAGAGGCAGCGAACGGAACGGAGGAGTAGCGCTCGGCAGCCGGAGTCTCGCTGACAGGCGGAGGCGCAGGGTTAGAAGCGGGAGAAGGGACAGTTGGGCGAACCACCCCGCCCCTGATTACGGCCGGCTCCGGTGCAGTGAACAGCGGGGAGGCAGCACCTGTCTCTTCCTCGACCGGCCATGGCAGCGATGGCCCTGCCACTTCCGGCTCGTCTGCCTCGATTGGTCCGGCTTCCGAGACCCGGGGCGGCGGTGCACTGGAACGCTGCACTCGAATGGGCATAATTTCTGCCGTGGAACGGATGGTACGAGCCGGCGTCGTCGCGGGCACGGCTGGCGTCGCGGCCGTTGCCGCGACTTCACCTCCCACCGCTGGAACCGTCCTCCGCGTGCCGCAGTAGGCACAAAACTTGGCGTTATCCCCCATTGGTTGTCCGCACTCGGTACAGAACATCCATTCCCTCCGTGAAACTCGGGCCGCGAAATGACCCATTGCTTAGATTGGTCTTTGCCTCATAAATCGCGCTCTCGCCGATTATTGCGCCGAGGCCTGTTGCGTGATGACCACGACGTCGCTATTCAGCTTACCGCGAGTAATGGCCAGCTTGTTGGCCGGCCAGTTATATGCGAAACCATACGAGGTCAACTCCTTGAAGTCGGTCGCCGGCGTGGGCGCTCCTCCATCGAGCGACTGCTTTACCAGGTTGGAGACGCCCTTCTCCCTGACCGGGTAGTACACCGCCTTTCCGTCTGCCGAGAACTGCATGCCGCCGGAAACGCTTTCTAACACCGGTACCGACTTGAGGGGCGCACCGCCGCTGGAAGGAATGACCTTGATCACGCCCTTGATCTGCACCCCTTGACCTTCGACGGTCATCAATGCCACCTGCTGCCCGTCGGGGGAGACGGCGGCGGACAGGACGAACTCATCCGACAATTGCCTGGCCTGGCCTCCCTCTATCGCCATTCTCATGGGCAACTGTTTGCCGTTGATCATCGAGGTGTAGACGAAGAACTTACCGTCAGGCGAGCATGACACGTTCTGGTCCAACTTCCCGCTGGTCACCACCGACGGTCTGCCACCTGCGGTGTTCATGCGGTAGATGTTGACTCCCGTGGTCTCCTTGTTAAGCATGACCAACAAGACTCGATCGCCCTGCGGACAAACCGACATACCGACGACCGGCAGGTCGAGGACCAGGTTGCGATCCGTGCCATCGGCATTGATGGTTGCGACGTGCCCCTCAAAGTCCGTGAACATGAGCCTTTCGTCCCCCAGCCAGCCCACGCTCACCGCCCCCTTGGTGTCGAGTGGCGGAGGTGGGGCGCTGCCTTTGTTGGTCGCGGGCATGACGTACAAGCCGACGTCGGGCAGTCCCTGGATGGCGACCAGTTGCTGACCGTCCCTGGTAATCGCCAGCGACCGGTCGCTGTAGTTATTTAGATCGTTGGTGATGCGGCGGAACCGTCCGCTGTGGACCTCAATCTCGCCAATCTGCCCCTGCCATCGCGTGGTGGCATCACGAAAGATCATGAAAATGTAGCGCCCATCGTGCGACCAGACCGGCTTCTGCAGCTGACCGGTGGCGGCGTACAGGGTCTTCTCTTTGCCGCTATTCACGTCCAGCGCAACGATCCGTCCCAGGCTCTTCCCCCCGGGATCCATGACTGCCGCGGCCAGGGATGCGCCGTCAGGGGACCAGGCCGGATCGGAATATCCGGGAAGGGGCAAGGTCGCCAGCACCCGCTCGTTGCTGCCGTCGGCATGCGCAATGACCAGCTTTGAATTGGCCTCGGCGCTGCTGTTGCGCACAAATGCCATCTGCTGGCCATCGGGAGAAAAGGTGACGGCGCTGTCCACATCTTCGATCAGCTTTTGCGGTGTCCCGCCAAACACGGGGATCTGGTACAGAATGCCAATTGCCGGGCGTTGCGGTTCAATGCGAACGAAGTAGAGGTAATTTCCGTCAGGTGTAAAGGTGAGCCCGGTATAAAGGGCCTCCGCCGCCGGCAGGACTGGCGCGAAGCTGCCGGTGGCAATGTGCCGCATCCACAGGCTTTCCCGCCCGCGGCCGTCGTCATAGACGTTCACCACATACTTTCCGTCCGCCGAGATCGTGGTTCGCACCGCTTTACCGGTGTCGGTGATCTTTTTCATGCTCATGTTCTGAAAGGGCATGGAGCCGGAGTCGCGACGGCTCCACAGGGAATAGACCCCCAAGCCTACCGCTGCCAGGATTCCCGCCGCGACGAGGGCGATCAGGACCGCCCGCGCCTTGGGCCGCCGGGCGTTGGTGATGAGCACGCTGCCGCCGGCAGGGTGCGCGCCGGCTGAAGCAGAGGGCACAGAACTCTGGGATTCTGGCAGCGGCTCCATCGCTGCGGACCGGGTGAAGCTTCCCGAACTTCGTTTAGACTCACTATCGCGCTTTAGTCGCTTCAGGTCGGCACGCATCTCGGCGGCCGACTGGTAGCGCAGATCGACATCTTTTTCCAGCGCCTTGTCGATGATCTCTTCGAGCTTGGGAGGAATTGACGAGTTCAGCTGCAGCGGCCGCACCGGGGTTTCCGACAGAATCCCCTGGAAGACCACCGCCGAGGTTTTTCCATCGAACGGAAGCTTTCCCGTCGTCATCTCGTAGAGCACGGAACCCAGCGAAAACAGATCGCTGCGGCCATCGAGCTCGTCGCCGCGTGCCTGTTCCGGTGACATGTAGGCCACCGTACCCACTGCGGTGCCCGGCGAGGTCAGCCGGGGAGGGACCAGTGTAGGGGCTTCGCCGGCGACGGTTTCCCGCGCGTTACGGTCACGCCCCAGCTTGGCCAACCCGAAATCAAGGATCTTCACCTGTCCGCGGGTGCTTACGAAGATGTTGCCCGGCTTCAGGTCGCGGTGCACGATGCCCTTGCCGTGCGCGACATCCAGCGCATCGGTGACCTGGATTCCGATGTCCAGGACCTTTTCCAGGGGCAGGGGTACGCCCTGAATTCTTTCGCTCAGGGTGGTGCCCTCCAGCAACTCCATGGCGATGAACCACTGTCCTGCGCTCTCCTCGATGGCGTAAATGGTGCAGATATTGGGATGGTTCAGTGCCGAAGCCGCCCTTGCCTCCAGCTTGAACCGCTCCAGCGCCGAGGGATCTTCCTCCGCGCCGGCGCCCAAAAACTTCAGGGCCACGTGGCGTGCCAAATTGGTGTCCTCGGCCTCCCACACCACGCCCATACCGCCGGCACCAAGTTGCCTGATGATGATGTAGTGGAGCAGATTGCTGCCGGGATTCAGGTCCAATGCTTGGCACTCCGGGGTATAAAAACTCTATTTTCCTGCCGCACTGGCGTCAAGCCGCGGGCGCCTCGTCGAACGCCGTGAAAAGGCGCGGCACCGCCGGGCAGACTGGGCGCCAACCCAGGGCAGACCACCGGTGGCAATTCCCCGGATACGCCCTCGATGAGGCCTGTGAACGACATGGTGGGGGACCGGGCGCCAGCGCGCGGATCAGGAATATGCTCCTGGAGGGGAGGCCGGTAGCAAGTCCAAGCCTTATGGCAGTTATATTGTGGGAAAATGGCCGACCCACGCTAGACCTTGAGGTCCGTCCGGTCCGCGATGAGCACGCCATTTCGTGCATAGTTGTGCCGGGGAACTTCGACGAAAGCGATTGTCAGTTTTTCCGGCTTCACGTTGAGTTCTTCGTGCAGCGCTTCGGTAATGCGCTTCACCGCTCGCCGTTTCTGCTCGATGCTGCGTCCTTCCAGAAGCGTGACCTGTACGTGCGCCATACCTCCCCCGAACGAACCAGTTGGTGGCGATAGTTTACTTCCCTAACTCATAGCCGGCGAAGAAATAACTCAACTCGAAGCCGGCCGTGTCTTCCGCGTCCGATCCGTGGACCGCGTTCTTCTCGATACTCGAGGCCCACTTTTTGCGGATGGTGCCCAGGTCGGCCTTGGCCGGGTCGGTGGCGCCCATCAGGGTGCGGTAATCGGCGATGGCGTTTTCCTTTTCCAGCGCCATCACCACGATTGGCCCGCTGGACATGAAGTTGGTCAATGATTCGAAGAACGGCCGATGTGCGTGCACGGCGTAAAAGCCCTCTGCCTGGGCCTTGTTGATGTGCAGCATCTTCATGCCGACAATCCGGAATCCATTCTGCAGGAGAGTATGGGTGATGTCGCCGGTCGCGTTCTTCTCGACCGCATCCGGCTTAACGATGGCTAGCGTCCGTTGCAGGGTCTTCATTCGTAAGTAAGTCCTTATTGGTTTTTGGCTGAATTGTCATGGCCAGCGAGGTTGCCGCCCCTTTCGAGGCCCCTGATTTGCCAGGGCGTGCCTCTCTCCCGGGCCGGTGTCGGGGGTTGGAACTAAGCTTTTGCGAAGCTCGGCGCAAGCTTCACCAAGGTCTCCCCGATCTCCGCCGGGGTGCTCGCCACCTGAATGCCAGCCGCCTTCATGGCGTTGATTTTCTCCGCTGCCGTTCCTTGCCCGCCGGAGATGATCGCACCCGCGTGTCCCATCCGCCGGCCGGGAGGCGCGGTTTGTCCCGCGATGAATCCCACTACCGGTTTCTTCACATTCCGCTTAATGTAGTCCGCCGCAGCTTCCTCGGCGCTGCCGCCGATTTCGCCGATCATGATGATGGCTTCCGTCTCCGGGTCGGCGTTGAACAGAGCGATTGCGTCGATGAAGCTCGTCCCGATGATGGGGTCGCCGCCGATGCCAATCGCGGTCGACTGCCCGACGCCCCGCACCGTCAACTGGTGCACTGCTTCGTAGGTCAGGGTGCCGGAGCGGGACACGATGCCCACGTTGCCCTCCTTGTGAATGCTTGCGGGCATGATGCCGATCTTGCACTTGCCGGGCGAAATGATGCCCGGGCAGTTGGGCCCGATCAGCCGCGAGTGCCTGGCCTTCAGGAATTCCCAGGCCTTCACCATGTCGAGCGTGGGAATGCCTTCTGTGATGCACACGATCAGCGGAACACCCGCATCCGCCGCCTCCATGATCGCGTCCGCCGCCCCCGGGGGGGGCACGAAGATCACGGTCGCATTCGCTCCCGTCCGGGCCACCGCCTCGCTTACCGTGTTGAAGATGGGCCAGCCTTCATGCGTCGTTCCGCCCTTGCCAGGAGTCACGCCGCCCACCACCTGCGTTCCGTATGCCTGCGAAGCCTTGGCGTGAAATGTTCCCTCACGGCCGGTCAGTCCCTGGACAATCAGTCGCGTCGCTTTATCAACCAGGATGCTCACTTGCCCCCCTTTGCCGCCGCGACGACTTTCTCGGCCGCGTCTTTCATGGTCTCCGCCACGATGAAATTCAACCCGCTTTCCTTCAATATCCGCCGCCCCTGCTCGACGTTGGTTCCTTCCAGGCGCAACACAATCGGCAGTTGAATGTTGGTCTGGCGGGCCGCGTTCACCACGCCATTGGCCAGCGTGTCCACCCGCAAAATGCCGCCGAAGATGTTAATCAGCACCGCCTTCACGTTCTTGTCGCTTAGCAGGATGTCGAACGCGTGCCTCACCTGCTCTTCGTTGGCCCCTCCTCCCACGTCGAGGAAGTTTGCCGGCATGCCGCCGGCGTATTGGATGATGTCCATGGTCGCCATCGCCAGGCCGGCGCCATTCACCATGCAGCCGACGTTGCCGTCGAGCTTGATGTAGTTCAGCTGGTACTTGCTGGCTTCGACTTCCAGCGGGTCTTCCTCGCTCAGGTCGCGCAGCGCCTTGATATCGGGATGCCGGTACAGGGCGTTGTCGTCGAAGTTCATCTTGGCGTCGAGCGCAAACAGCCGCCCGTCGGTCGTGGTGACAAAGGGATTGATCTCCACCAGCGACGCGTCCGTGTCTTCCGCCGCGTGCACCAATGCCATCATGAACTTCACCGCTCCGTTGATGTATCGGGGCCCGAGCCCCAGCCGGAACGCGATCTTCCGCGCCTGATACGGCTGCAGGCCCAAGCCGGGAACGATGTGCTCTTTGAGGATGGCGTCCGGACTCTTCGCCGCCACTTCTTCAATCTCCACTCCTCCTGCCGCAGATGCCATGAACACGTTGCGTCCGTTCGTGCGATCCAGCACGCTGCCCAGATACAGCTCGCTCGCGATGGGCAGCGTCTCTTCGATCAGCAGGCGCTGCACCTTCTTTCCCTCGGGACCAGTCTGGTGCGTGACTAGCGTCATGCCGAGCATCTTCCTGGCCAGATCGACGGCTTCCTCGGGCGACTTGGCAATCTTTACGCCGCCACCCTTACCACGCCCGCCGGCATGGATCTGTGCCTTCACGACCACTGCGGTAGCACCCTCGCGGAACAGTTCGCGCGCCGCCGAGTCGGCTTCTTCGACACTCTCGACCATGCGTCCTCGAGGCACGGCCACTCCGTACTTCGACAGGATCGCCTTGCCCTGGTACTCGTGGATTTTCATGTTGGTATGACGGATGCGAGCAGCCGGCTGCTTTCAGTCATCGCCTCTACCGGCGTTGTCCGAATAGGGCCGCACGGACGCCCTGGCCACGAATGGCCGGATTGTCAGCTCCTTGTAAGAATGCGGTACTAACAGAAACTGGTGATTGTATAAGATGTACAGCCACACGGTAAATGCGAAGGCGGACTAAGCGGGACCTGGCAGGCCGTGATCGTGAACTTTGGCCATCACCTTGCCGAGCGCGGCAGCGGTTGCTGTCGCGTGCCCACCCGGGGCGGCTAGCCTCCCCGAGCCGCAGCCTGGTTGCAGCCGGGCCGGCACGCTCTGGCGCGAAACAAGCGTCGAGTCGCCCAATGCTAAGCTAAAAGTTAAGAGCTAATCGCGTCTTCATGATCCTCGACGCACTCCACAAGGTCGCCAATCACGGCGCATCGCTCACTCGCGGCGAGGCCCGCGAAACCATGGCCGAAGTCTTGCGCGGTGAGGCGACCGACGCCCAGATCGGTGCCCTCCTGGTCGCCCTGCACATGAAGGGCGAGACCGTCGAGGAGATCGTCGGATTCGCGCAGGCCATCCGCGCCGCCGCGACTGCAATCAAGACCGAAGACGATGACGCCCTCGACGTCAGCGGCACCGGTCGCGACGCATTGGTCGACACCTGCGGCACGGGCGGAGACGCTTCCGGCACTTTTAACATCTCCACTGCGGTTGCCTTCGTAACCGCAGGCGCCGGTGTGCGTGTCGCCAAGCATGGCAACCGCAGCATCAGTTCCAAATGCGGCTCGGCGGATGTGATGGAGGCTCTGGGGGTGAACATCAACCTGCCGCCCGCTGGAATCCCGGCTTGCCTTCGCGAGACCGGCATGGCATTCCTGTTCGCTCCGGCAATGCATTCGGGCATGAAGTACGTGCATCCCGCTCGCCGGGAGTTGCGGCTGCGCACGGTGTTCAATCTGCTCGGCCCGCTCACAAATCCCGCGCATGCGTCGGCGCAGGTTGTGGGAGTGTACTCTGCCGACCTGGTCGAAAAGCTCGCTGAGGCGCTCAGCGAACTCGGCCTCCGGCGAGCCCTCGTGGTCCACGGACGCGATGGTCTCGACGAGATCACCATCTCCGGTCCAACCAAGATTGCCGAAGTGCGCGACGGCCAGGTTCGCGCCTACGAGGTGACGCCCGAAGAATTCGGCCTCAAGTCCGCTCCACTGGACAGCATCTCCGGTGGCGACGCGGCTCGGAATGCGGCTATCATTCGCGCGGTGCTCGAAGGCGAACGTTCCCCGCGGCGCGAGGTGGTTGTCCTCAACGCCGCCGCCGCCCTGGTCGCCGCCAACCACGCCGACCACATCGCAGAAGCCATCCCCCTCGCCGCCTATGCGATTGACTGCGGCCATGCCCGGCAGCGCTTGCAGCTGCTGGTAGAATTCACCAACCGTAGTCAATAAGGAAAAATCACCGTCACCTGCCGCCGGAAAAAGCAGAGGAGTACGATGAAACCTGCGAGTTGGCTGATCCTTCTGGGCAGCATCGTGTTATTTGCCGGCGGCCTTTTGCACCTGCTGGGCTATCCATACATTTTTCCGCCGCTGGTCAAGGCAGGGGTCGAAGCGAGACTCATCGGCGCGCTAAAGGCAATGTGGTCTGCTTTTGCCCTCCAATTTGTGATCCTCAGCGTTGCCCTCGTCTGCATCAGCCGCCGGCCGCAAGGTCGCAACCTCATCCTCTTTCTCTGCCTCATTCCGCTGATCAATGCCATTCTCATGTATTCGCTGATTGGGCCGTTCATCGGCTCGTACCTGTTGTCGGCAGGCACTGTCCTGCTACTGACTGGCGCCTGGCTGCTTCCCCGCGGCGATGCGTCCCCGTCCTGGAAAGCAAAAAGGCAGCGCACCTGGCGATACGCTGCTCTCACAACCGGCGATGTTGGAGCTTACTTGCCGCTGGTATCGACCATGGGAATCGCCGCCGACAACTGCAAGTTGATCAGCAGGTCGATACGGCGATCGATCTGGTACCACAGGGCAACCTTCTTGGGCGAGATAACCTTTTCGAACAGCGGAACATACTTCATTCGCAGTTCGAGGAGTTGCTGGTCGATGGCCGTGGCTCTGTTCATGGCGTCCTGCGCCTGGGCATCGGTCATGGTGTTGTAGTTGGCGGCATAGTCCTTGATCAGCGCCCAGCGATCGTCATTGATTTTGATGGCTTCCTGCCGGTACTGGTCATAGATAGGCCAAAACTTCGTGGCCTCCTCGGGCGTGAGATTCATGTTCGCCGCGGTGATCTGCTTGCGCTGGGCGCGAAGGTCCGCCCGCAGCATCTGGATGTCCTGCTCCGACACCGATTGCGGTGGCGCGCTGGCCCCGGCAGTGCTCTGAGCCTGGGCAAATAATCGAGCGTTCGGCAGCAGCAGAGCGCCAGCAACTACCAGGATCGCTACGATGCTCTTTTTCTGCATTCTCTCTCCTTGTGTCATGGGTTTTTAGCAGTTCCAAGTTCTTGGGGCTTTCGGGTCAGTTCTGCCTCAAGTTGGATCGACGAGCGGCTTAGGGTGCAGCGTTGTCAGCTTCATCACCTGCATGTGGTCACGCACACTGCGATGCAGGCTCGAAGTCAAACTGAGGTACGGGATTGCCCGAGTATTATAGCGGACGACTCTGGTAAATCGCTTTGCAAGCGCGGCCACCGCCAGCATCGACAGGCAACCCGGTTCTCTCCCTCCAGGCCAAGGACGGACAACCGGTCATTCCTACTGAGGCTGGGGCTGGGGCTGCGATTGATCCGGCGGGAACTGGCTCCCCGGGTTCAGTTGCTGGTTCGGCTGCTGATTCGGTTGGGCAAATCCGGGTGCCCCGGCCCCGGGTTGCTGCCCTTGTCCCTGATTCAACTGGCCGGCCGGGATTCCCACCTGCTGGGGCATGAATGTTTGCCCGTTGTAAGGTCCACGCAGGAGCGCATTGCTATATTCCATCATCGGGCTGTAGATGAACTGCCACTGGTCGTAAGTTTTTTTCTTGTTGAAAATCCGGATCGTCGGGTCTTGGCTCTTGCTGGCTACGCCGACGATTCCTCCCCCTCCGAAGGTCTGCCCGCCGACTCCGGTATTGCCAAAGATTGGGTTGTTGTTGCCCCCCTGGCCTGGCGCATTCTGGCCTTGCCCTCCGCCCGCCGCCGGGTTTTGTCCGGGGCCGGGCGCCACGCTGAAACCTGACTGCCCCGTGCCGACCGGGTTGCCTGCCGCTTGCGAAGGCGCACCGGCGCCCGGTTGCGTAACCCCGACTCCCTGAGAATCGCCGCCAGCACTCTGCTGCTGCGGCAAAGCCGGCGTCACCCCACTCGTCTGATCGCCCGCGTTGTTGCTCCCGGGCGACGGGCCCAAGGCATTCGATCCGGGGGCGGCTCCCGCAGTCCCAGCCTGTGCTGCCGCCATTTGTGCCGCTATTTGCGCCGCACCAATTCCCCCATTGGCGGCAAGGAGGGAAGCGATATCACCATAATGCAGCACCTTCCACTGCCCCTCTTTTGTCAGGGGATCCTTAAATCGCTTCCTTATGAAACGGATCTGGTTGGTGTTGCTCAGTTGCTCCAGGCTGCCCGGGTATTGTCCAAACTTGCGGTAGTACTTCCTGATGGCACGGGCGTACTCCGTTCCGCGATGAATCATCTCCTCCTCGCGATCGCGCTTGGCCTGCAGGATGAAGCTGGGTGCAACCGCAAGGGCGACGATTACCATGAGTGCCATCATGAACAGCACCGCCAGCAGCATGGCACCGCTATCGCGTCGCCGTCTCGCGCGGGTCGGAAAGCACATTCCCTCTGCCCCGATCCGGTCAAAGCCCCCGCGGCAGGCGGAAGCAGGATCAGATGCTTTGGCTTCCCCGGTGCTTATCTTGGAGCACGTATTGGGCGGCATACCTGGCGATGTCCCCGATGAGCCCGCTCTGGTCACGATGCAATCCGCCCTGCCTGCTCCACTGGCTCGCCTATCCCGCGGTGAGGGGGAGCGTTTGGCGATTGTTGGTTAACACGTCTTCCACTTCCACGGAATTCGGACCGATCTTGACGATCCGGTATCTGCGATCGATGATCTGGCCTTCAATCGCGATGAAGATATCGTCGCCCTTCGACAGGAACACCTGTTTCGGCCCGGTCTTGTTGTTGCTGAAACCGTAAAACTTCAGGGGAATCGGTGGCGGCGGTGGTGGCGGCGGAGGCCCGGAAGGCATCACCTGGGCGACCGGGGCGGGAACCGGCGGCGGCGGGTCCGGCTGGTTTTGAAAGATGTCGCGCCCCGATCCCTGATATGTTACCTCTTCGCTGGTCTTCAAAAGGTCCAACCGCAGAGTCGGATCAAGCGACTGGGCCAGCATGACCGGTCCGGTGGTTTTGCGGCCTGGTTTGCCGGATCCTTTGCCGGGCTGATGGGCCGCGGTCGCCGTTGGCGCGGTGGGCGAAGCAGCCGTGTCGGCACTGCCGTGCAGCCACTGGTAAAGCACCACCGCGGCTACCACCAGCAGCCCGGCAGCCATCGCCGTCTTGGTCTTATTTTCGGTGCCGAGCTTCATGGGGCCGTGGCTCCGCCATACAGGTAGGTTTCGACCTTAAGTTGCAGTCGTACGTTGCCCTGCTGTTCACCCAGGGTCACCCCGTCGATCACGAAGAACAGCTTGTCACGCTCCAGGGCGTTAATGAACTTCGCCTCCTGCAGATAGCTGCCTGATAACGACAACTCGATCTCCAACTTGCGCAGTTCTTCTACCGGCGCATCCTTGTCATCGTACTTTACCGCCGCAATCTGCACTCCGCTCTGGGCCGCCAGCTTGCCAAGTTCTTCCGACACCACCGAATATTGGGTGGCAAAACGCTGCTTGTAGAAATCTGCAATATCGTTCGAAGCCTGCTTCAGCTTGCCATCCATACCCCGTGTCGGCAGGACCTCCTGACGCTTGACAGCCAATTGCGCCTGCAGCGCCTCGAGGTCGCGTTGCCGTGCATTTCTTGAGCGGCCCATGGGAGACAGCAGGTAGGCCACGCATGCCAGATCAAGCACCACCAGCCCGATCAACACCGGAAGCAATGTCCTGCGCACCTCGCGGATGCTGGCCATCAGCGCACGCCTCCGGGGTGGGCCAAAGCGTTTTGTGCCACTGGGCGTCCCGCCCCCGGCTTGGCCGGTGTCTGCGCTACCGCGGCTGACTTCTCACTTTCCTCCGCCGGCGTTTCCGCGGGCTCGTCGGCAAACGGAACGTACACGGCCGCAATGTCAAACTGAATATTGCCTCCTGCCGGACCGGCCGGGCCCTGGCCCATGGCAGTCTCCGCCTCTACCTGGGGGGCATGGAAATGCGGTGACTTTTCCATCCGCTTCACCAGTTCAACCGCCTTGTCGCGCGAGTCCGTGGCCACTACCACGTGCAGCACCAACTGATTGTCATGGTTGAACTCCGGCTTCATCGACACCACGTGGATGGCGGACGGCATTATCTTTTCCATCTCCGTGAATACCTTCGTCCAGGAGAGCGCCTTGCGAGCGAACAAGTTGTTCAAAAATTGGGACTGGTCAGCCACATCGCGGTTCTGGGGCTGGTTGAGCGTGGCCAGTGCCCTGGCCTTTTCCGCATCCAGGCTGTTGAGCTCCTGCCGGGTCGCCTGGATCTTCTGATCGATATCCCGGGTATGGGCACGTTGATAGAAGATGTAGCCAATCAAAGCTGCAGTTAGCACCGCCAGTGCTGCGGTAAGCAGTCCGAGCCGCCGCGTGTACTCCCGGGCAACCTCGTAGGGCTGCGATGCGAGATTGATGTTGATACGCATCAGATCGCCAATGCCCCCGCGACTCCGGCCAGCGACCACGGTGACACACCCTCAGCTCTCGCGCCCGCCATGCCGCTGGAAGACAGGTTTTCCACGTGAATGTTGGTGGAACTGAAGGCCGACTGCAGCGCCTGCGCCGACTGGACTCCGGTTACCAGCACGCGCTCCACCGCAATGCCGTAGCGGTCTTCGAAGTACACCAGGGAGGTATTCACATCATCCACCAGCGACTCACCGGTCACGGCTGCTCCGCCGTATTCCAGCGAACGATAGAGCAGCAACTGGTTCTGGTCCACGATCGCGAAGGTCGTCGTCCCCGGTTCCACCTTGATGACCATGGTTGGGCGCGAGGCGTCGACCACTCCCAGCGCTGCCACCATCGAGGGCAGCACGGCGCCAGGATTGTAGCCCGCGTCCCGTACCACCGACTCGTACTCTTCCAGCACGCTTCTCGGAGTCACTGCCACCACCACCCGCACACCGTTGTCCGCGGTGTAACGGTCGAACGACACCGCCGCGGAGTCCATATCAAACGGCAGTGACTTCTTGAGCCGGAAACGAACCACCGCATCCGCGTCTTCCTTCTTCTCGGGCAGGGCTTCGAAGTCGAGCAGCAGGAGGCGGGTGCTGGCGTCGGGAATCACCAAGGTGATGTCTCGTGATCGCCCCGCCACCGCAGCCACCGACTGGCGCAGGGCCGTCACCAAGGGGTCACGCAAAGCAACATTGGCATGCTGCAACCCTGGCGTCACCGCTCCTCCCACCAGGTTTTGCGAACTGACTGCCTCGAGAGAAAGGGCGCCTCCGGCGGCACGTGCTGACACCACGCGCTCCGCCGATATCTCGCACGCCACTCTCGGCCGTGAACTAGTATTGCCTGCCATCATTGAGCTCTAGCGAGCTGCCACCTGCTCCCTACCGCGTGGTCTCGATGAACGTGACCTTATTGATCTCTTTCAGCGTGGTGAGTCCACGCTTCACTCTATCAAGCGCCGACTCGCGCAGGAAGTGCATCCCTTCATCGCGGGCCGCACGCCGCACTTCGCTGCTGGGGCGCTTGGCCAGAATCATCTCCCGCACGTTATCGGTAAGCTCCAACAGTTCGTGGATTGCGGTTCGTCCCCGGAAGCCGGTGCCCGAGCACTCGATGCAGCCCTCGCCCTCGTAGAAGGGAACCATAAGCCACTCCTCCGGGTCCATTCCACTGACCTGCAACTCCGCCTCCGAATAGCGCACTTCCTTCTTGCAGAATTCGCAGATCAGCCGCACCAGCCGCTGTGCCAGGATGCAGTTCAGCGACGACACAAAGTTGTACGCCTCCACCCCCATGTTCAGGAAGCGGCCGATTACGTCGACCACATTATTGGCGTGTACCGTGGTGAACACCAGGTGCCCGGTGAGGGCGGCATTGATGGCGATTTGCGCCGTTTCCGTGTCGCGAATCTCGCCCACCATGATTTTGTCGGGATCATGCCGCAAGATCGATCGCAGGCCGCGGGCAAAGGTCAGCCCTTTCTTCTCGTTCACCGGGATCTGCGTAATTCCCTTGATCTGGTATTCGACAGGATCTTCAATCGTGATGATCTTGTCTTCGTCGTTCTTGATTTCGCTCAGGGCAGCGTACAGGGTGGTCGTTTTGCCCGATCCCGTGGGCCCGGTGACGAGCACCATACCGTAAGGCTCCTTGATGTAGCGGCGGAACTTGCCCAGATCCTCGTCGTTGAAGCCCACCACATCGAGCGTGAGGCGGTGGAACTTCTCGCTCATCGACTCCTTGTCGAGCACCCGCAGTACCGCGTCCTCGCCATGGATGGACGGCATGATCGATACCCGAAAGTCAATCGACCTGCTGTTGTAGCGCACCCGGAAACGTCCGTCCTGCGGCACACGCCGTTCTGAGATGTCGAGTTCGCTCATCACCTTGATACGGGAAATGATGGTGGAATGGTGCTCCTTGGCGATGGGCTGCATGGCCTGCTGCAGCACGCCGTCAATGCGGTACTTGATGACCACGGCCTCATCCCGGGTCTCGATATGGATATCACTCGCCCGCCTCTGCAGGGCGGTAAAAATGGTCGTATCCACCAGCCGGATGATGGGACTGATGTCGCTCTCTGCCGTCAGCTTTTCGATCGAGATGGTTTCGTCGGAGTTCTCGTCCTCGTGAATCACGTCCAGCGCGAAGTTTTCGCCCGCCTCCTCCAGCACGCGCTGCGACTGCTCGGTCTTTTTCAGCACATCGCTGATCTGCGACAGGGTCGCAACCTTGGTGATGATCCGCCGGCCGAGGTTCAGACTGATCTCGTCGATCATCATCAGCTGGCTGGGATCGGCAATGGCGATGACCAGCCGCCCGTCCTGCGTCTCCTGCAGGGGGACGAAGTTGTAGCGGAACATCAGGTCCACTTTGATCTTGCGGAACAATTCGTGCTGGATGTGGAAATTCTTGAGATCCACGAACTCACAGCGATAACGGCGTGCCAGGTCTTGCGCCTGCGCCTGTTCGTCGGCAACCGATACGTTACCGTTGCCCCCATTCACGAAAATCGACTTTTTCTCAGCCATTCACAGACTACCTTTCCACCCGTCCCATCTGGCCCCTTTTAATCCCTAACCACCGTCAGTGAATTCCTCCGGCCCCCAGGCTGAAGATCGGCAGGTACAGGGAAATCAGCACAAAGGCTACGATCACGCCCATCACGATCAGGATAACCGGCTCGATGAGCGCCATAGCCGTTGCCAGTGCATTGGTCACATCTTCCTCGTAGAACTCGGCTACGGAATTCAACATGGCAGGCAGAGCGCCGGTTGATTCGCCCACCTCGATCATCTCCACCGACATTTCGGGAAACACGCTTGACGCCTCCAGGCTTCGCGCCAGCGGCTGGCCTTCGCGTACCATCGTGGTCGTATCCTCGACGCCGTGAGCGATCAGGTGGCTCTGCATCGACTCGCCCGACGTCTCCAGCGCCGGAACCAGCGGCAGTCCGCCCGACAGGAGAGTGGACAACATGCGCGAGAAGACTGCCACTTGATACTTCAGCCAGATCGCCCCCAGCAGGGGCGTTTTCAACTTCACCCGGTCCACTTGGACAGCCCCGGCGTCGCTCTTCATCCATCGCCACAGCAGGAAGCCCGCGATCAGCACTGCCGCCAAGGCATAGGGGGCATACTTCTGGGCGTTGGTTCCCACCGCCAGCATGGCCGCGGTCATGGGCGGCAGCTCGACTCCGAGCTGGTTGTACAAATTGGCGAACTGCGGCACCACGAAGGTAATCAGAAAGGTCAGCATGACCACCAGCATGACCACCAGCAGCACGGGATAAACCAGCGACGATACCAGCTTCTTGCGGAAGCTCACCGCCAGGCGCTGAAACGAGATGTAGCGGCCCAGCACCTCTTCCAGGTTGCCTGACTTCTCGCCCGCCAGGAGCGTAGTGGTGTAAACCTTGGGAAAGACGTTTTGTTCCGCAAACGCTTCCGACAGTAGCTCTCCGCCGCGCACACGGTCGCGAACGTCCTGCAGAACCGTGCGGAAGAAGGGATTGCGTTGCCGTTTCATCAGCAGGTCCAGCGACTGGATGATGGGCAAGCCGGCGTGAATAAGGGTTACGAACTGTTGATTGAAGATCAGAAACTGGTCTTGCTTGATTTTCCGCCGCTGCGGCAATCGCAGCTCGACCGATAGCAGCCCTTTAGGCTTAACCCAGTAAACCAGAAAGCCCTGCTGGGCAAACCGTTCCCGCACCTCACCTTCCGAGTTTCCCAGCTCAACTTGCTCCCGAACATGGCCGCGTTCATCGGCCATGCGGATCGTGTACTCGGCCATTGGTGAGAGTCCTCTGGATCTGGTTAAGGGTAGTCTAACACCAGGCGGTGCCGCACCCTATGCACAATTGGTGGGGGTTCGGTCCGCTCAGCTCATCGCGGGCGAAATACCCCCTGGCTCCAGCAGGATATGGGCCGTTCGGCAGCCAATTGCAAGCGAAAATTGCGCGCGACCCACCGTCAATCTTGCCTGGTTCTTGATCGCCGACGCAATTACTCCACCAACTCCGTACCTTGCACCACCTCCACGCCCGGTGGGGGGGCAAAGCGGAACCGCTGGTCCGCAATTTGGACGTTCTCTTTCTGCTGAAGAAAGCGGAATTCCGTCACCGACCCATCTATCTCTTCCACCAGGATGCGCGTAATGAGCCCGTCCGGCGTGACCTCCAGGAGGGTCTGCGACACCCGTTCCTGCATTCCTCTGGGGACGCCGCGCAATACAATGTTGCCCGCATCCAGAGGTTTAGCATCGGTTGCAATGGCCAGCCCGGTGAACTCCTTCTCCAGCTTCGTCTTTCCCAGCAAGTAGCGCAGCGGGGAGCGCAAGTCCTCAATCTGCTTCACTTGCGTCCGCCTCACCTGCCTCTCCCCGGGCACATAAAACCAGGCGGTTGAGCCATCGGTGAGAAACATCTTGGGACGCGGCTCATCATAATCCCAGCGCATCCGTCCAGGCTTCTTAAGCTCCAGTGTGCCGCTCTCCGTGCGGGTGATCCCCGCGCCCGAGTAACTCTCGGCGAACTGCGCTTGCAGTGTCTGCAGGTGGTTGTAGTGCTGGTCGACTCTTTCGGCGATGGCGTGGACGTCACTCTGAGCCCAGACGCTCAGCACTCCGGACAAGGCAAGAATCAGGATAGAACAAAGGAGGCACGCGGCATTGATGCGAGAAACCATGCTTGGTCAATCCTAGTAGAAACCAACCCTCACCCTAAGGGTGGTCATATTGCTAGCAGGGATGCGTTCCCGTTCACCCTCTTGGCGGCCGGCCAGGGCTCTTTTCGAGCGCTAACACCATGAGTCACCGGCGGTTGCGATAGGTGTCCCCCACAGGGGGTAAAAGCCGATAAGTCCGAGTATCGGGCCCGGCAACAAGACCCAGGCGACACTCAATCCCAAACTGAGGATACAACGATGTGGCAAGGGCGATGGACACGATGGTGATGGCAAATCCCACCGAGTTCTGGATTGCCATTACGCCACCTACCAGGTTCGCGGGAGCAGCGGCGGGGCCGACAAGGCGAAAAACTGGGGAGAGTCGGCAACCACCGCGGCTCCCCACACCAGGAGCAGTACCAGAAAGCCATAGGGTGAAAGTTGCCTCCAGGCGACGGCGACAATCAGGCAACAGAACCCGGAAACACCCAGTGACAGAGCGGCAAGGCGCGCGCTGCCCACTCTGCGGCTCAACCCCCCCCCGGCTATGCAGCCGATTGCGCCAATAGCCGTGATCGCGAACGCGAGTCCCGGAACGGCGGGCTGCCGGGCTTTTAGAGCTGCACTAAGAATCTGAGGAGCCAGCGTCCAGAAGCTATAGAGTTCCCGCATGTGTCCGAAGTAGCCAAGAGCTGCGGCACGAAGATGTGGCGACGCGAACGCGGGCAGAACACCCCCCATGCGCCTGCCACCGCTTGCTGAACGCACGGTGAAGTGAGGTCCATCCCCAGGAAAAAGATCAGAGCCGCGGCCAGGAGGCCGAGGCCGGAAGAGCTCAGGATAACTGCCTGCCACCTCCAGCTCCCGCCGAGGAACCGGAGACCTTGGGGAAGGGCTGTGCCCAGCGTGAGCATGCCGACCAGGTACGCCAGCGCGGAACCGGTTCTTTCCGGCGCCCAACTGACGATCAGTTTCATGCCGATGGGGTAAATGCCCGCCAGGCAGATCCCAACCAGAAATCTGAAAACCGCGGCGCTCCCTAAGCCGGGGGAGAAAATCGCGAAACAGGCATTGAACACGGCACCGGAAATCGCACTTACGAGGAAAATTCTGCTCGCGGGGAAGCGCTCGGCCAGTCCGCCCAGAGCAATCGCCGATGTTCCGAGAATGAAGCCCAGTTGAACCGCATTGGTAAGAAATCCTATCCCGGAAATGCCTGTACCCCATGCTCACATCAGATCCGGTGCCGCGCTATGGGCGCTGAACCAAAGCGACGTACCAAACAGCTGCGCGGTGGCAATCGTCACCACCGGACTCGAAAGGGGAGTGAACGGCGAAAGGGGAGGATGAACCTGTTGGTTCAAGGGGGCGACGGCATCGGGCATGGACAGGAGCGATGGTCCTCAATTCTTGCGGGCCGCCAGGAGAAAGGTCCTTGGCACCGCGTTCTGCTCGCGGGGCACGACCGGTGATTCCCACCTGCCGAAGTTGGCCCCCGCTTCGCCCACCTGGCGGACCTGGGCGCCCCAGCCATAGGATGCCAGCAAGCGTTCCGGATCATCGCTCCCGAACTTCCATGCAAATCCGCTCTCCTCCATCTGCTTCAAGGCAGCCTGCAGCCAGGGGCTGGTAAGCGTCGACTGGCTCACCAGGTCCGCGCCCAGTCCACTGCCCGGCGATGCAAGTTCCGATACCTGTTGCAGTACGCGATGCACCGCTGCCTCCGGGAGATAGTAGAGCAATCCTTCCAGGATCCAGGTCGAAGGCTCCACTGGGGTGAAACCGAGTTGTTCGAGGCCCACCGTCCAGTTTCCCCCCAGATCTACCCCTAACACCGTGCGGCGGCATCCCGGCACCGCCTGCTCCTTTTGCAGGATGTCTTCCTTTAGTTGCAGCAGTTCGGGATGGTCCACCTCGTACACGCTCGTACCAGCCGGCCAGGGTAGGCGGAATGCCCGAGCGTCCATGCCGGCAGCCAGCAGCACGACTTGCCGGATGCCTTCCGAAGCAAGCCGCAATGCGAAATCGTCGAGAAACCTGACCCGGATAGCGATGTAGGCCGCCGTTTCCTGGTGCCGCGGATTCACCTTCTCCGACAGCTCCAACGCCTGATTTCCCTCGCGCCCCGCCAGCCGCGAAGCCCACGGGTCGCAGAAGAGACAATCAGCCCGTTCTGACTCGCGGGCACGCTGTGCAGCCACCCATCGTGCGGTTGTAGTGATCTGAGGCATTCATGATCTCCCCTCTGCCAGCCGTGGCAACACACTACCGGCCGGCTCTTTCAGACGATAGTGATTTTTGTCAT
>Ga0306921_10000769_pt1 | contig 29614 bp, 26 predicted proteins | sample sta12Cox44000080_FD_203760 | JGI IMG/M metagenome (GOLD analysis project Ga0306921, IMG submission 203760) | Lab enrichment of tropical soil microbial communities from Luquillo Experimental Forest, Puerto Rico - statoxic.12C.oxic.44.000.080 (v2)... | ecosystem: Environmental > Terrestrial >... | reverse complement strand
GGACATTTCTTCTCCGTCTGTCAAATCATACGATCCACTGACGCACCCCACTGTCGGATCCGCAAAGCCTTCTACTAGCATTTTGAGTGAATCGATGGCGACGCGCTGCCGGGCATCCATGAACACAATAACCTCTCCATCAGCAGCCTCGACACCTCGGTTTAGGGCTTCGGCTTTTCCGACGTGCACTGGCAGAAAAATGGGGCGAAATCTCGATTCGCTTAATCCCCTTAGAATGGCGTTGGTCTTGTCAGTTGAACCGTCTGAAATGATGATTGCCTCCATCAGATCAATCGGGTAATCCAGATGCTGAAGGTCGTACAATTTCTGTTCGAGCGACTTCTCTTCGTTATGCACCGCCACAATGATTGAGACTTTGGGAAAAATTTGTCTAGGATTTACACGCTTGGGTTTCAGCCTGGCCCTTAGAAGCAGCCAAGTCGGATACGCCAAATACGCATAGAAGATGACGAAAAGCGAAACCCAGAAGAGCAGCCTCATCGCCCTCCTCGTCCTAGCAAAATGGTTTTTACGGTTTCGAAAAAGATCAGCACATCCAAACCCGGCGACATGTTCTTGACGTAAAAAAGATCGTATCGAAGCTTTTCCTTGGCATCTTCGACCGAATTTCCATATTTGTACCGGATTTGCGCCCAACCCGTGATTCCCGGTCGTACCGTGTGTCTTAGGTTATAGAAGGGAATCTCTTGCTTGAGCCAATCTATGAACTCGGGTCGCTCTGGCCGTGGGCCGACGAGACTCATGTCACCTTTTAGGACGTTCCATAGCTGAGGAATTTCGTCTAGCCGTGTAACCCGAAGGAAACGCCCCACTGGAGTAATTCGGGGGTCGTCATCGCCTGCCCACGCAGGGCCCGTATCGGCTTCTGCATCGGGGCACATGGTGCGAAACTTGTGGCAGTAAAAGACGATGTCGTCTTTTCCAACACGTTTTTGATGGTAGAAAAGTTTGCCAGGAGAATTCAACTTTATGGCCAGCGCTATAAATGGAAGTAAAGGCAAAGTGAGGATTAGACCAACAATCGACACCATGATAGAGGCAAAACGTTTGTAAATCAGATGAGGTCGAGAAAGATGGAAACCGGACGAAAAAAGAAGCGTGCCCAAGCGGAGCGTTTCTATGGGGATTTTTCCAGTAACCTGTTCGTAAAACTCGGTACCATCTTGAATGCGGACACCCCGACTTTTCATGGAAAGCAGGAGTTCGACAGGAAGTCTTCCCCGACGGTCACCCAATGCGACAATGATGCGCGTCACTCGTTGTTGGCCAATGGCGGTTGCCAAATCGCACGTAATTGTGCAGGTTGTGCTGACAGGGGACTTTTCGCAATTTAGTTCGTAGTTTCCGTTGCGCGCGACTGAAATACGTCCCACGACGCGCAGACCCAGTTCGGGGCGGGAGTCCAGTTCTTGCGACAGGCGAGAGGCTGAAGGACCGTCGCCGAAGATGACCGTCCGCTCAGCGAACTGAGACCGCCGATTTAACGCAAAAAATAAGACTCGCCACACCGCCAGAATGAACAAAACGATTAGGAGGCCGATTGCGACAATCCCGCGCCCTAGTTCCAAAGGTGGGTAAAGATAGTACAGGACAGCGACGCCGATGCACATCGTACCGAGAACCTGGACCAGGCGACTCAGTATTTCTCGTTGATTGCTCAAAACAGAGGTATCGTAGAGGTCGAAGTAATACATACAAACAATAAAGGCTCCAGAGAGCGCCAGAATCTTCAAGAAGCCCTGCTCATAGTGGAGCATTACCGTGGCGTCGTAGGTTCCCAGGCGGACAACGGCAGCTGTTATGAACGAAAGCGCAATCAGACACCATTCCGAAATTCCCAAAATGAGCGTGCGTCGTGGAAAGTACGCATTCAGGAGACGGATCATAGGGGGCGGACTTGGCTCCTTCTCTTATTCCAGCCTGCTTTTATTTCCTTTTGGTGCCGTAGTATTGGTCTGTGTAATTCACGCGATCGAATTCAGAAGCCTCGTTCAGTACCACACCAATCCACTTAGGATTATCCAAACCCTTTACACCTATCTTTAGAGTTTTGATCGGTGCAACGCCTTCGCGGACCACCAGGAGTGTGCCGTCTACAAGCCTTGACCATAGGTTCGCATCGACGATTGGCGTCATGGGAGTTGAGTCGACTACGATCCAGTCAAAACCGCCGACTAATCGCACGAACGTTTCGGCAAATCGTGCCGATTGCAAAATTTGCGATGGCTGATCGCATGTAGAGCCTGAGCCAAGAAGCCACAATGGCATGTCATCTAGCATGTGGATATAGGAAAAGATCTCTTTGTCTTCTTCTCGGCTATGCCACCACTGATTTATGCCTTCAAGGTTGGTCAATCCAAACAACGTCGCCAGGGTTGGCCTGTGCAGATCCCCTTCGACCAAAAGAACCTTATAGCCGAAGTGTTTCACAAGTGTGATCGCCAGATTCGCGGAGACCAAGCTTTTGCCTTCGTTGATTACGGAACTAGTGATTTGTAATGACCTCAGTTCGGCCTTCTGGCGCAGACTTTCCAGTCGAGCCACCAAGGCACGAAATTTCTCGGCTCCTAAGCTCTTGGGATCTGTGAGAGCTACTAGACGCGACCCCATTCCAGCTTCAATATTTAGCGTGGGGCCGTAAGTCGTCTCGGTTGGCACTGCCAGAATGTTATTCAACAGTTCTATCGGTTGCTCGGGTTCAGGTGCGGCGGTTGCTGGCCGCTTATCCCTTTCCATTTTTCGCAGCGTATCGTAGAGTCGACTCATAATGGTTTCACTACCGATTGCGATTTAGTTTGTTCGAGCGTTCCCATCGAATCTTCGGTCATCTTGTGCAGACGAAGATCCCCAGCCACCTCCTGAACGATATCGGGCGTAATGTGCTTCTGATTGTGGCCAAAGCCCAGCAGTAGGCAATTCTCGCAAAGTGTGTTGACTAATCGCGGGATTCCTCGTGAGACATTCGCAATCGACGCGATCGTTTCATCGGGGAAAATAGTAGTTGAATGTGAGTTAGCCCCAGCAAGTTGCAGTCTGCGATGAATGTAAGCCTTCAGCTCGTTTAATTCCAATGGCTTCAGACTACAACGTAGGCCAATCCTTTGCTTTAATTGGCGCAGTTCGTGCGAATCGATCTTGTGTTCAAACTCCGGCTGCCCTACGAGCACAATCTGAAGGAGTTTGTGTTTGGTGGTCTCGAGGTTGGTAAGGAGGCGGATTTCCTCCAGGAGTTCGCAGCTAAGCAATTGGGCTTCATCGACGATAAGCGCAGTGGTGAGATCATGACGAGAGCGCTCCATCAAATAATTGTTGAGCCGCGCAAGAGCGTCGCTTTTGGTACGAACCTGGGAGGGAAGGAGGCCAAACTCGTTTATCAAATGAGTCAGAAATTCCAAGACGGAAACAATCGGATTGTACATATACGCGAATGCAACTTTATTGGCACTCAGAAGTTCCATGAGGCATCGCACAAGCAAAGTCTTGCCCGTACCTACTTCACCAGTGAGCACTACAAACCCCTTTCGGCGCAGTACCCCATAGGCGAGACTAGCGAGTGCCTCGGTGTAATGCGGCGTCGGACAAAAGAAGTAGGGGTCCGGGCTAACCTCGAACGGATTGCGCGTCAGCCCATAAAACTTTTTGTACATCGTCTATTAACTTTTGTAGAGCGCGTACAGATTTCCAAACAGCAGAAAAATCGCCATCAGGATCATGGCACTAAGTTCGAAGCGACGAAACAGAGCGCGAGTGCGGTCCTCTCCCGGAATATCTAAGTGAGGAATTCCGACCAACACTTTAATTAGAACCGCGTCTTCGAGATCCTTCTCCTGCCGAACTCGAGGGTCTGTCATTTCAAGGACTGCTGTCAGACCGATCCCGGCCACTAAACCGAACATCAAACCCGCGAGGCTGATCCACAAGTGATTGGGACTGGACGGTCTCGTTGGCAGGCTCGGCGGATCGAGGATCCGAAATTGCTCGCCCTGCTGCCGTTGTTCAAGGCTCGTCGCCAGCTGCGAGTCGTTCTGTTTTTGAAGCAAGGAGTTGTAATTAGCCTTCGACTCTTCATAACCTCGCGAGACATCCGCCAGTTCTTGTTCGGTTTCTGGTGTCAGATTGAGACGGGCACGATATGTAGTAATATCCGTCTCAATTTGCTTTTGGCGCTGCTGGTAATTCTGAATCTCTAACCTATTGGCTTTGAGCTGGCTTTGAATCTGCATCATGGGAGAAGTTGATCCGTGTTCAACGGATGCGGCAGCCGCTGCATCGAAGTCATTTGCCGACTGTACAGATTTTTGGTCGGCCGCTGCCTCGGCATCAATATCCTGCTTCATTTTTTCGATCTGAGCGATTTTGTCCTTGAGCCGAATGACACCGGGATAATCCTCGGTATATTTCAGCCGAGCCTCTTGAAGCTGGCGCCGCAGATCCGCGAGGTCCTTGTCCAACGTGCCCGGAGATGTCGTGCTCGCGTCTCCGTTGTTTAGGCTGGCTTGGACCGATTGGTATTCCTGTTGCAAAGATTCCAGATAAAGCCTTTGCTGGTTTGCTGCATCCAATGCCTGTTGAGTAGTTTGCAGTTGGGTTTGCAAGCCGTTCAGAATTTGAACGTTTGATTCCAGTTGACTTGGCAAATTGCCGAAATGGTTCGCCTTAAATGCCCGGACCTTGGCCTCTTGCTCTTCAAGCCTAGTTCTCGCATCGGCCAGCTGGCTTTGAAGAAAGGCCGTCGTGCTTTCGGAAAGCTGTTCTTGGGACTTCAGGTTCTCCTCGATGAACAGAGAGGTCAGCTCACTGTTTACTTGTTGCGCAAGTTGAGGGGTGGCGGCCGAATACCGAATCTTGAAAGCAGTGAGCTGTCCAGGTTTGTCTGGCGCTTCTACCAAATCGATCTTGATATCCCTCCGCATCTGGTCAACTGAATCTTGCGATTGGGTAAACGGGAACCGCCCGCGTGTTTCATAAAGATGGAGACGGTTGATCGTGGACTCAAGCCGCGTGCGGCTCAGAATCTGCTGCGTCATGCTCTGTAAGCGATCTTGAAGGCTCACAGTCACATTTGGAACGACGTACTGCTCAGGAACCTTTTGCTGTTCTACAAGGATCAGCGCCTCAGACTGAAAGGTTGAGGGAACAAGCCAACCTCCCGCGAAGGCGATCAGCCAGCAACCAAATAGGGGCAGGAGTATGAACCAACGCCGCCGGCGAGCGATTTCCCAGTATTCGCTCAGGCTCCGAAGTGGTAAGCCCTCTGATTCGTCATCTACCATAACAACTCCGGTCCACAGCGGAAGGGGACGCGCGGAGACACGAAAACACTTCGATTTTTAGTGAACCGGCATTATCCTCGCACGGCAGATTCCATAAAGCAAAACTATTTGGGCATGTGCGGGAAGGAGCTATCTGTTTTTGGGATCAGTAGGTTACAAGGGGGGAAGTGGGCAAATTCCCGCTACGCGTCATCACCGCCGACGTTGCTGAAACCCGTTTTCCGCGGATCTTTGCGAAACGAATTGCTCATATTCGGCTCGTTTTTGCCTTCCGTCAAGAACGGCACTGTCTGGCTGCTGTTTGCTGATGTAAGTGAGTTACTGCGTTGCGTTTCCCAGCGCTTGGCGGGCATCCACAAATAAGAGCACATTAAATGTATAGCTTATTTCTGATCCAGCCCATTGTTTGCCAGAGCGATCAGAAACCGGTCCCCGTGCACGCCAAATCGCGCACGTTCTTCAGCCGAATGCCTGGAAGCACGATGGGAGTCGGCAGTGCACGTCGCCGGAAGCCGTGACATTCCTTTAGACGTGCCAGGGCAAACTAGCGTGCCGTCGCCGTTTCCTCCAAACGCGTAAAGAGCATTCCATGAGTCACCGTCGTCCGTTTTGGGCTGGCTGCAAGGCAGCGGCGAGAAATAGACGTGAGCTGGCTGGCTACCTAGTAACTCAAGGAATGCAGCGCGTTGCCCATGGCCAAGCGCGCGTCGTTTAAATCGCAGGTGAAGCCGTCGCTGGGCGCCACCGGATTGACATTGAACGTGTAGCTGTTCGTGATCCAGCAGTTGATTTCGCTCGTCACCAGCGAACTCTTGCCATTGTTCGTAAGTGCGTTCATATACTCGTAGTCCTGCATCCCGTCTCGCAACAGTTTCAATCGGATGCTGGGAACCACAATAGGGGTCGTGAGGGCCGAACCACCGGACTGCGTGATGTGATTGACGTTGCTCGTTCCGTTGTAGGCCGTGCTCGGGTAAACGGTCGTGCCGTCGCCGTTACCGCCAAATGCGTAAACCGAATTCCAAGGGTCAGCGTTCGTTGTGGGATAACCACAGGACTGCCTCCAGCAAAATGTAGCGTCGTAATAAAGCTCTCCTGTCTGTGTGTGTAGGAATGTCAGCCATTCGAAGGCGCGGTTGGCTACTGGCACGCCATCAACGTCGATGTTCGGGAAAGTATAAGTAGTTCCGCCTCCGGTTCCGTCACTACAGGTTCCAGTGCTGGAGCACGATTGGTATGACCACAATCTGCGGTTCGATCCTCCCGCAAGCCATGTGTTGTAAGTCGAACGATTGAGGGAACCGCCTATCCCATCCAAGTCGGTGATGTTCGGAACGAATATATCCACACTGCTGGTCGCGCTGCATGTATTGGCGTTCGCTATCGTGCCCGTTATGAGCATCTGCCCTGGAGGAATATCGCCGTGGGCAATCGAGGCCACATTAGTGAAAGTCGTCCAAGAAGTGCAGTTCGCTCCCGGCTCGTCAACCACGTAGAACAGCGGGTCGGTCGCGCTATACCAGCTGTTGTTTTTGAACTCCGTCAGCCAATTCTGAATGTAGGGATTGGTGTTTCCTGTAATCGGACTGAACCGGATGGAATTGCTTTTCGCGCCAGCGAGCATGGGAGAAAGCGACGATGGGTTCGTTCCGTTTAGCAGCGGCTTGAAATACGTTTCCCATGTCGTGAAGCTGCTGTCCACGGGAGAGTAAGTACCAGAAAAGTCGCGTCTATGATCCAGCATCAGAACGGATAGCTGTTGCGTCGTTAGGGATATGCCGCCATCCGAACTTCTGGCTTCAGGAAATGCGCTGCAACCGGTGTATCCCCCGTAATACTGAATACACAAGTCCTCCGTCCCACTGTTCTCATAGGACGGCAGCGACGAAGTTGAAGGCATTGCGCCAGCACTGGGCCACTGCCAGATAGCCAGAGTAACCGGCAGAGTTGCCAAAGTGGTCGAGCCGCTTTTGACCGTCACCGTGCCAGAATAGTAGCCCGACAATGCTGCCGAGGGCACATGCACGTCAATCCATACGCTCTGGTTTTGATTTGCTGCGATTGTGAAAGGAAAAGCGTTCGTTGTTTGATCGTAGTAGGGATCAACGGCGGGGATTAAAATATCAGGATAGAAGCCAGACGATCCGTAAAATGTGACACCGGTTGCTGTGGCGTTCGTCACGTCCTGATAGGCTTCGCGGTAGACAATGACGTTGAACGGAACCGCTGCCGTCGAGGATGGAATCGTGTAGCTGCCAGGCGAGGTTTGAACGAAGTTGCTAACCGTAACGTTAAAGTTCGCGGCCCCGGACCCTGTGTCGTGCAAGTGAACTTGGAAGTCTATGAACTCATTCTGTGTCCCGTAGAATGTGCCCCACTTGTTACCGTCTATACCGGGGCAAGGGCCGGCCGTTCCCGAGTCTTGGCGCAACTTATAAAGAGGACCAGTAACCCACACATTCGATGGATAGTCCTCGCAATTTGTATCAACAGGTGGAAGATAGGAGGAGCCTAGAGGGTCGGTTGCAATTGGAGCAACGGGAGGACCGCCACCCGCGGTGACGGTGACAGTTGCCGTGGCCGTGCTCGAGCCCGAAGCATCAGCCGCAGTAAGTCTGTAAGTAGTTGTATTCGTTGGGCTTACTTTAATTGCACCGCTCACAGATGAAGAACTGAACCCGATAGGGGATATCGAAATCGTGGCTGCGCCATTTGTCGCCCAACTCAACATGCTGGGAGCACCAGAATTTAGGCTTGTCGGATTCGCGGTAAAAGAGGCGATCAGGGGCGCGTAGCGCCTGTGCCGTGCGTACGACACATCTGATGGTGTGTTTATGCTGGCGCAATTTGTTAGGTCAACACAGGCCACCAGGATCACCACGAACGCGCTGGCACGTAGCCCTGAGGATCTAGAGCTCTGAGAACGAGGACAGTTACCCGGGTTTAGTCGCAATCGGGCTCGCATGCCCTAGCTTACTAAGCGGGCCTTTCGACCCCGCACTGGCCACAGGGACAGAACTGGACCAGCTATTCTTCCGGGTACAAGTTGAATCCAGTGGATACTTACTAGCAGAAGGCCTAACGATTATGAACGGTGTCGCCTGCATCGTCCTTCCGACGTACAACGAAGCCGAAAATGTCACAGCTCTGCTTCCCCTCATATTTAGGCAAGCGCCAAGAATTCCGACCCACGAGTTACACGTAATCGTGGTCGATGACAATTCTCCCGATGGCACCGGTGACAGAGTTAGATCGCTCATGGCTGAGTTTTCCAATCTCCATTTGCTAACGGGCGAGAAACGGGGGCTTGGAGAAGCGTACAAGCGCGGTCTGGCTTTTGCCGTCAATGAGCTTCGGGCTGATCTTGTTCTGGAAATGGATGCAGATTTCCAGCACGACCCGACCTTGCTCCCCCTATTTGTGATGTTGACGAATTCCGGTTTTAGCCTTGTCATCGGTTCCAGGTTCATCGCAGGAGGAGCGACCCCGAACTTCGGGTGGTACCGCAAACTCATCAGCACAACTGGTACCTGGCTTGTACGATTGTTTGGGGGATTGCCGGCACTAAGAGATTGCACATCCGGTTATCGCTGCATCAAGTCCGATGTGCTAAGGAAATGTGATTTGACAGGACTTGCCACCCGCGGGTATTCATTTCAATCTTCCCTGCTCTGTGAATTGGTTCGACATGGAGCTCGGGTTATTGAGGTTCCTATTGTGTTTCAAGAGCGCAAGAGCGGAATTTCTAAGCTTTCATTTCGGGATCAAACGGAATTCGTTTCCAACTTACTCAAATTGCGCCGTCGACGGCGAGCTAGCGATTGCTAATATTCAGTCACGTGTCCCGGCTTTTTCCTCACACACGCTTGACAGGCCTCTAAACTGAATGTGCCTCGCAGCATTACGTTACGTCTCCCACACCGCATCCGGCCGGTACCCGTTTTCAAATGTACGTCCTTGATTTCTTTTGTGTCCTACCAACCTTTTGTCAGACCGTCATCTCAATCTCTCGCGAGTTCGCCAGAAAACTCGAGTGTGGACTGAGGCACATCCGCCACTTGTCCTTCACTGTGACCACCCGAGAATCCGGTATATCCTTCCTTTTCCCGACATACTGATTTGATCATAACGGCCATCGAGATACCGCTGGAACGTCGCGTCCACGCCGTACGAATAGATGAAATCATAGTCTCTGGAAATCTTTTCCCAAGGAACGACATCGGCGCGCAGTCCAGGGGTGGCCCAGTTGTAAGAGGTGTTGCGTAGCATGAGTGGTTGTTGCCCCCTTACGTTGATCAATTGAGGAAAGAATACTAAATGATCAACGGTAGCATATTCGATTGCGTGCCAGACGTGCCGCTCACGCTTATTCGCTTCGATGTCACTGGGTAGCCAGACAACAGGGAAAACTCTTGCGCCTCGAGGTACAGACCGGAACAATTGTATTTGCGCCCGGGTTAGAGCATCGCCGGCTTTCCAAGCGCGATGTATTTCAACCACGCGGGCGCACATGGTACCGAGGAGCAATATGAACGCGGTTCGCGCCCAAAAACGCGGCATGGTTACAACAACGGTCAGAAGCATCACCGCTAAAGCTGGAATCACAAGCCGCGCATCCGCATCCGAACCGTCGAAAAGCTGCTTGGCGGGAAAGGCTACAGCCAGTAACAGGAGGACGCCTCCTATTGAGAGGAGACTACTACGCGCTAGCCGGCAGCTTTTGAAGACGATGATTACCAACACAACGAGACAAGTTATGGAATAAAGGATCGTGAGTCTAGTGCTGTAGGTTGTTAGGCATACCATCATGTGCTTTGCCTTTAGTGCCAAGGAACCCCACATTACTGAGCTTGTGTCGCCCCTGTATCGACCCAGACTTGCATAGAGCAGCGCGGACGGTCCGAGCGGAATAAGGTCGAGTACGAGTTCTTTTCGCAATCGTCTCGCCTGCCACCATTCCACGGTTGTCAGGAAGATGATGGCTACGGCCAAAGTTCCGACTCCCATCAAGTGCGCAAGGTAAGTGGCCGTCGCCAACCCAGTCGTTGCCAGCAAACGAAGAAAAGAGCGTTTTCGTCGGTACCATAGCCAGGTGGGTAGTGCCAGCAGAAACAGTGCGATTCCGAAATTATAGTTAAAAAACCCATAAAGAAATGTGGAGTTGTAAACCAGTAGTGCTGCAACTGATGCCAACCAGACTGGCCTACCTTGGCCCGTCACACACCCGAGCAAGTGACAGCCTCCCCAGAAAAGAATCATTAGGAAAGTCAATGCCGCCTTTCCCGCCTGAGGCACGCTTAGCCATGAGAACACGTACACCCCGAGCAGCTCCAATGCGAGATTGGGAAAGGCCCGCGGGACTATTTCATAACGCTCTTGCAGGACGGGTTCATGATTCAAGTGGCGAAGGATCTTTACCCTGGCCAAGTGGTCCGGGTAGTCCACCATGGTAGGGTATCTGAAATCCAAAACCGGCCACAGCAGCAACAACAACACTCCCACCATCAAAACCCAATACGTTCTTGTAGAGTCTGAGTCGACCACAGACGAAGACTCTTGCACACGATTCACCTTATGACTCTTGTACACTTTAAAAGCGTTGGAGTAGTGTTGCCCCCACAATGATCGCAAGCCTCACGACGAAGCCGAGGTCAACTATGCTCACGAAACTCAGCGCGTTATCGCACAGTGCGATGGAGGATACGTGGAGTGGGCTTAGGCGAACTAATTCAATGCTCACCAGATTTGTACAATGGAAATAGCACTGCTCAATCCTACTCGAGATGCGGAACAGATTCGAATAATCTCGCAGAAATTTGATCTTATCGTCAGAGATTTCCTATTTTCTGTCGCAAGGTTGGCTGGAAAACTGGATTGCAACTCTGCCCGACGATGTAACTCTCCATTTAGCAGTTCTTTCCCAAAATAAAGTGCCAGTGGCGGCATTTTTCTTGGGGCAATCGCATGTGGTGCGAAAGCGAGTTTTTGGAAGCCGAGGCGTTTTTGTCAACGCCACGGGGATTCCCGAGTACGATTCCTTGTGATGATCCTCGACATAACGAAGAGGTTCTTGCTAATTGTTGTAAGGCTAGAGTCCTCCCCGGCCTAGACTGCCTTGGCTAAACTGCATCACCAGAGCTGAATCTTCATGCCTGGAATTCGAAGCTACTTCTTGGCGATTATTGTCATTTGTCCGACCCCAATCTGAGATGAAGCCGTTTGTGACATGGAGCGCACAGAGTGATTAGATTCTCTTCAGCATCATCTCCGAGCCGGCTGCGCCGCCGAATGTGATGGACCTGGAGTTCACTCATGGATCCGCAATACTGGCAACGCCAGGCGTCTCGCTTCAGTATTTCCTCCCTTAGTTTCTGGTAGGTTGCGAGTTCAAGCCTTCGCCGTGGGCGTTTCGAGAATGTCATGCTAAAAGTTGGATTTTGTCAGCGAGTTCTTGCCTTTTCAGTTTCGGAAGGAATTCGACGAGTCTCGTCAAAGCGACAATTAGCGAATCAGAATCCTGGGTCTCGAGATTCGCGCCCGCCAGGAAATCCGCGCAAATCATCTCCAGGACATACCCTCGCGATTTATCGGTTCCCAGCATGCGAGAGGCTGTTTCCAGAGCCTGCTCGATCACTTGGAGCTGGCTCTGGTAGACCTTAAAGTACAAGAGCTCCCAAGGCTCGCTCTCTTTTCCCGTTAGTTGTTTCTCCACTTCCCGCTTGAACTCTCCTGTCTGCATCGAACGCGCCTTGTGCAACCAGATTGCACTTTCGAAGCGCTGTCCCTCCCGTCGCGCGAGCTTCGCCAGTTCTGTCGCCTTCGTCCATCCGACCTCACGCAGATCCTTCTTCGGAATCCGCGGAAGCCGCTCGTGAATAGCCATCAAGTAGTAGGCCTTGCGCCGTGATTCCGGAAATTTCTTCTCTAAGAACTGGTCAAACGAAGGTAGATTGTCGAGCCGCCAGTATTGCCCTGCGCGTACTTCGCACAGGTACCGCCCGAGCTCTACGAATCTCAATATAGGGCCGTACCATGCCTAATGGAGTAAATGGACGAACCCTTGGCGGGCCCCCGCACGGAGAGCGCCGTGCGTCTGCTCGCTATCTTCCCTCATCTATCACCTTCGTCCAACTTGGCGCGGGAAACGGCGGCGTGCTGCTTGACGTCAGCGAGGGCGGTTTGCGGCTTTCCACCGGGGAGACGCTTGGATGGGACGACGCCGTCCCGTTGTCGCTACAGCTGAGCTATCGCCCCGATCGCCTCGAAGCGATGGGGCAAATCATCTGGATTTCCGATTCGAAACGCACGGTGGGCCTGCAATTCATTTCGATGTCCGAAATGTCTCGCGCTAAATTGGGCGATTGGATTGCGGGCGAAAAGAATCACGCAAACCTGCCTCCCGCGGTTGACCGGCCGGCTAAGCGTCCTATCGATTTTCCAAGTCCTTCATCCGAAACAGCTCCCAACACAGCGGACCAACCAGTCGTGCGCGAGAAGACTCGCAGCGATCGTCTTTGGGAGCCCTTGCTTGAGCAGAAGCCGCTCGTTGAACGCGAAGCACCGCGCGAACCACCACCCCGTCGACTAGGCGGCCCTACATCGGCAGGCGAGGTTCAACGCGATGCTGCTCCCAATGCTGCCGCAATTGAGCAATCCGTCCGCAGGCAACCGGTACCGTTGCCCGCACCGCCACTTTCTCCTGGGCCGCCAAGCCGCTGGCGAGCGGAAAAAAAATCGTCACCTGCCCTAGACAGCGGCGCGATCAAAAATCCTGAGACCGCTGAGCCACCTGCCGCGACGCCGCTTCCGAGCGACCGTCTCTTCCGCGAGACTGCCCGTCCAGAGGGAGGGCAGTCTACCAGCGGGCAGCCCGATACTGTGCGCGAAGAGCACGCTGCACGAGAATCGCATGCGTCAGAACAACCCCCGGCAACTGCGGATACGCCTGCTGCTGTTCCGTCCCCGCCGAGCCGCTGGGGACGCGTCGAACCGTCGGATGCACCACCACCACCATCATGCCGGGCGAAGGCCGGGCCGACCTTATTGCCCTTGCCCAAGGCGAAGTTCGAGGGTGGGTGCAATATCCCCCGCGCCTGGCAGGCAGGCCGATTGATTCCGTCGAGGATGTGACCATTACCTTCCGGCCCTAGCCACTTTTGCGCCGATCGAATTGGCCGGATCAGGCACCGGGATGTTCGAGCACGAGGCGGATGCTGGCCTTCTGCCTGTGCGCACTGCAAGCACTTCAAGCAACCTTGAGCTGTAGCAAAAAGCGTGGCTCCGCGGCGACTAAGGCGCAGCGCGATGGGAATTTCTCCAAAGGTGAAGAGAAAATGGAGGCATGGCATCTCTGCGCACTGCTAAGTCTTGGCCCCGTTTCACACGCTTTAATGTCAGTTCGACAACTTGAGGGCAATCGTGCTCGCTTCCGCCAGCTGGGAGTGCATCAACCCGATCCCACGTTCCATTTCGCCAGGTTTCTCGCGGGGCGGCCCTGGGGCAGAGTTTATTTTCGAGCGCTTTTCGAGAGCCGCAAAACATCTGCACGTAATCGTCCCGCCGCTTAGCCGGATGCCTTCGTCGCGCGCCAGCGATCGCCATCGCATGGTCCCATCATGTCCGAATGATCGCGCTACCAGTCGCGAAGAATATCCCGATCGCGATCATCAAAGTGCCGGTGCTCGCATCGGTCTCGATCCTGATATTGATTGGAATACTGTTTTCTGCCGCATTCCTGACCGTAAGCCAATCTAATTCCCAGGCAGGAATCGCGCTAAAGGAAAAAAGCGGTGCGGGCAAAGTGGACCAAGCCTGCCGTCCAGAATCAGCGCTTGTTGCGAGCAATTTGAACTAAGCCTTGACCTCAAAGATGTCATCGCGTAAGATGGCGAATGAAAAACGAAGGAAGAGAAAAGGGACCTGTGCAACCGGGTTGCACGATTTGATCGCTGGCTCTGAGGGCATCCAAAGCTCTCACAGCTAGCAGTCGGTACACAAAACGGCTTTCGATTCTCGCGGGAGGACTGCCCCAGTCCTCCCGTTTTTTTTGGGGGGAAGTCGGGAATGCAGGAAGAGACTTCTGTCGGATGCGCAGGCCATGGGACCAGAGAAAATGTTGCAGTCAGTGAAGAGGAATCCGATCATGAGCGAAACCCAAGAAACTAACCCTTACCGAGTGGGCTACGGCAAGCCGCCTAAGAAGGCTCAGTTTCAAAGAGGTCGTTCAGGAAATCCCAAGGGCCGCCCAAAAGGCGCGCTCAATATCTCCACTGTTCTTGAGCGAACGCTCCGAGAGGTGGTCGTCATCAATGAGAACGGTCGACGTAAGCAAGTCACAAAAATGGAGGCTGCTGTAAAGCAGCTGGTGAATCAAGCTGCATCGGGTGATTTGGCGGCTCTACGGCAGTTGACGGCCTTAGCTGCGTCCGCTGAACAGCGATCCGTTGACGCCGAAGCAGAAACTCCTTCTTTGAATGAAGCGGACCAAAAGGTCATGGCGCAGTTGCTGAAGCGCCTTGAGAAGAACACGAGAGGTGATGGAAATGCTTCTGACTCCTAGCGAATACAATGCGCTGTTGCGGCAGGATCTCTATGCGTTCATTCAGAGGAGCTTCTATGAGCTCAACCCCCAAACGGAGTTCCTGCCTAATTGGCATATAGAAGTAATCGCTGCTGAGTTAGAGAAGTGTCGCAGCGGAGAGACAAAGCGGCTGATCATTAATGTCCCACCGCGTTCCCTCAAATCGCATTGTGCATCGATTGCTTTTCCGGCTTTTCTCCTCGGCCACAATCCTTCCACGCAAATCATCTGCGCCAGTTACGGACAACAACTCGCCGACAAACTGGCGTCCGATTGCCGCTCGCTAATGATGTCCGATTGGTACCGCAACCTGTTTCCCGGAACACGGCTGGCCATTGGTAGACAAGCACTCAATCATTTCATGACCACCAAGAACGGCTTTCGTTTATCAACATCAGTGGGTGGAAGTCTCACAGGACAGGGCGCAGACCTAATAATCATTGATGATCCGCTAAAACCAGACGAAGCACTCTCTGACCCTCAAAGGAAAGCGGTGAACGAATGGTACGACCACACGTTGGTAAGCCGGCTTAACGACAAAAATAAAGGATGCATCATTTTAGTCATGCAGCGTCTGCACGAAGACGACTTGGTAGGGCATCTTGTGAACAATAAAGATTGGCGGGAATTGAGATTTCCGGCGATCGCTGAACAAGACGACTGTCACTTGGTCGAAACGCCATTAGGTCCACGCGAATTTCGACGCAAAGCAGGTGAAGTGTTGCATGCGGACCGAGAGCCGCTTGCGGTATTGGAGCAAATGCGGGGCACGTCGGGCGAGTACCATTTCGCAGGCCAATATCAGCAGGCTCCGTCCCCACGCGGTGGAGGTTTAGTGAAAACTGAGTGGTTCAAGAACCATCCGTCCGTCATTCCCTACCCGAAGTTCGAATTCGTCTTTCAAAGCTGGGATACGGCGAACAAGCCGACCGAGCTGAGCGACTATAGCGTCTACACAACTTGGGGAGTTAAGGAAAAGCATCTCTACCTTATTAATGTTTACCGCAAGCGGGTCGGGTACCCTGATTTAAAGCGCGCGGTTAGAGAGCAAGCCGACCTATTCGGTCCGCGGACGATCCTGATCGAAGACAAGGCTTCGGGAACGCAACTGATCCAAGAACTAGTCAGCGAAGGCATTCACGCGGTCAAGAAGTACGAACCAACAATGGACAAGATCATGCGAATGCATTCGGTCACAAGCACGATTGAGAATGGATTCGTTCACCTCCCCGATCAAGCCGCTTGGCTTGCTGAATATCTGCACGAACTGACCTCATTCCCGAATGGGAAATACGACGATCAGGCCGACTCCACCTCTCAGGCACTCGATTGGTTCAAACAGGAGTCTACGAATCGTCCGGATCCCTTCTTGATAGGATCCGGGCCCCGACAGATTCCTTCTTTCCTGATGCGCCCGGTCTCTCAAGACCTCTGGAGTTACGACGAATTCTGGAGCTACAACAAATTCTGGGGCTACTAGGTCCGGCACACAAAAAGTCGTAACCAACTTACGCATGGGCGCTCACCGTTCTGCTGCGCAGATAAGTCGTCCTGATTTCCGACATCGAATCCGACGTAGATAGCGATAATTGCCTGATAATCCCTGCTCGAAATCCCGTGAGACTGACCTAAAGCCCTTGAACGTGCTCAGCTTGGAACCCAAAAGGACCTCCGATATTGATGAAATCCCTGTAAATCTCCCTGTTAGCAGGGATCAGGCACCCAGAAAAAAGCGAGCTTCTTTGACTTTCCTGCTTCGCTTGCGGTAGTTTGTCGCCAGTTTCCCCTCCCACAACTCGATACCAAAAGGAGTCGCCGCATGGAAAGACAGATCCTTCAATGGAGCTACTGGCTGGGACTGGCTTGCTTGATTATCGCGATAGTATGGAGAGCCGCGAATGTATTCGGGCTAGCCCTAGGTAATTCCATTTTTCCGTTGACGTTTTACAAGGGGAGCCTGTTACTGCTCGTCGCCGCCATCGCCTCGGCGAGTTACGCTGGTTTCAAGTCGCAGAGGCCATAGCAAGTTGTCGACCCAAGCCCATCTGTGATTCTCCGGGAAAGATACCGGCATTCGCCTGCACGGCAAGCGTCACACGCGTCTATACTGCCTTGGTGGTCTGACTACCCTAAAGGTCTCAACAGACTGAACTGCAACCGGATACGAATGCAATGACGAAACGCGCTGATTGTGTGTTATCGCATTTGAATCCGGTCTAGGGCGGAAATACCGGACCGACATCCGTCAGTACACACTTGGTCTGACCTGGTGCAAGAGTTTTCCGACCACTGCCGGCGCAAGATCCTAATGGGTGTACTCAGCGGAAGCGACCTGGCGACGCTACGAACTCGCTTGTAAGGCCTTCACGGAATTCTCCGCAATTCACAGCCAGCATGCGCGCTGTTAAGATCAATGCGATTCGAATCAGCGCCGGGGTACTTCTCGCACCATGTGGATGGGTTTGACGACGTAGTCTTTGGGGACGTCTTCTTGATGCTCGAGGACTGGGGTGAGTTCGCCTTCCCGAGCGTTGAGGGGGAGAAACCTCCAAGTCACTCCGTCGCGATATTGGTCTTTCTCGAAAACGGTGAAATAAAGCGCCCCCGATTTGAAATGGACATTCAGGAGCGGTGCATCGCCGTCGTCTTTGTGGGTGCCGTCGATGAGGTCTCCATCCTTATCGACGTTGATACCAAAATTATTGAGCGTACCGCTGAGTGTGCTGCGTTCTTCTCTCAGAACAAGAGTGGCGAAAACGTCGCCATTGTAGGTCGCAGTCCATGTTCCCACAAAAGCCTTAGGCTCGGGCCGCTTTTCACCGGATTGGTTCAAGCCTTGGCGTGCAAAGGAAGCGCGAGGTAGAGCCGAGGCAGACACGAGCGCTAAGAGCGTCGCGCAACCGCAGGCGAGCGTGGTCGATCGGCGCGAGGGCCGAGGGGAGCTGCGGTTCGCGAAATTCATGGCGCGTAGGCTTGGCAAATCAGCGGTTTCGTGAGGCTGAGTTTTGACAGGTAGAAGAACCGGGGCGCCGACATACCTTGATCATTTAGGACGCAAACCGGCCTGTCAAGCGCGGAACCATTCGGGCTGCGCGGGGCGAGGTGGCACCAGGCGAAGGGATCAGGGAATAGCGGCCTCGGCGTCTTCGACCGTGTCGTATGTTCGAAACAGCTGACTGACATGGGTCATTTCGATTAGCGCTTTCGCCTGCTTGTTCATCGCGGCGAAAGCAATTTTGCGATCGCCTTTTCGGGTTGAGACGAAGGCGGCAACAAGCGCGCCGAGTCCAGCCGAATCGATGTAGGGCACCGCGCTGAAGTCCACAATTACAGCAGGAGACACTTCGGCGCGCAGCGCCTCTTGGAATTTGAAGACGGTGTGAATGTTCAGCGGCCCGTTCAGCGCAAGAATCGTCTGTCCCCTCGCGGCGCGAGAGGTTGCTATCTGCAGGTTGTCCGTTGCCATGGGGCGGGATTGTAGCGAAACCCTCTCCGAGGAGTGTTAAAGCTCGGTTACAATTAAGGCTTCCCCGAGTGGCTTAGCGAGGCCCAGATTGCCCACTCCAAGAGATGACTAGTACTCCCGATCGAATTCTGGTAAGAACCTGAAATTCCTTGCACATACGTGATTTTTGACGTATGTTGCCCGCTGCGGCTTCCTACTGTAAATAAAGAAGTTATGTAGGTGAAACGCCTGACGCATTTTGGCACCGAAACTGCTCGTAGACGCTGGGGTAGCACGTGAGGCGGAGGTGTTAATTGAAAGCTTTCAAGATCCTATTGGCAGCAGCGGGGTTGATTTTGGCAAGCGCTTGGGTCGCCAAGGCTGACGGCATCGACCCCGTGCTCCAGTTGGGCGGCGGGGGCAAAAGCCCCAACTGCGTGTCAAATGGTGTCTCCTTTCAAGGCACCACCGACGCCACAGGCGGAATCGGCAGCAGCAACGGAATGTGTGTCAATAATACAGGATTTGTAATTACAAGCTTCTCGTTTAGCATTCTCGCTTCCAACACTGGGCCGATCACGCCAGAGCTTGACTGCTTGCTGGCACCGTTTCAGGCTGGATGTCCCACTGCCAATCCCGAAGACGTCTCTCAGGACTGGACCGTCTCCTGCGCAACGAATGGATCCGTTGAGACTTGCACCGCGACGAGGCCCAACAGTCAATGCGAAAGCAGCTTGTCTCAGTGCGATCAAACCGAGCCTGCCGGGGACCCGGTAAAGTGCGCGGATTTTCACTTCTACATACAATTCGGCGTCCTTCCGGGATGCGACCTGACGGTCTCTACTGTTCCGGGCGGCGGCACCTTTGCACCTGACGCCGCTTTCGATATCGTTCCAGATGGCGTGACGCCCGCTCCTCTGGTCCCGGAGCCAGCATCCCTGGCGATGCTGCTTTTCGGCCTAGGGGGACTGCCCTTCTTACGCCGACGCTCCGCCCGCTAGTCGAGCCTCTTTTTTAATCAAACTGCACACCAGCCTCGGGTCTGGTGCGTCCAACGAGGGTCTTCGCATGCTCCGAGCTCCTCAGCTCTTAAGACCCGAGCTACACTCGAAACAGAAGAAAGTTGGCACATCCAAAATCGTGGAATTGCAGTGCGTGCGATCACCCGCAGCGAGGAGCACAACAGTTGGACTTCGGCCCTCGGCCCGCCAGATAATTCGCAGACGCTGCTAGTGACTGTACTGCTTGATTAGGGCCTGGAAATCGGGGCGGCTCTGGAGGGAGTCGAACTCACGGCTCTGCACAATGTCCTTTACGCTGTAGCCTTTGCTCAGCGCTTCCTTTAGGCTCTTAATGGCATCGGCGGGCTTGCCCGCGACACTCTCGATGGTAGCTTGCTTGACGATGAGCAGAACGTCTTTGCTGTCCACTGCTCGCGCGCGCTTGACGAATTCCATGCCGCGGTTGAAATCACCCTTTTCGGCATAATAGAGGCCTAGATCGCTCATGGCCTCTGTACCCTGCGGGTTCACCTGCAGTTCCTTGAATGCGAGGGCTATGGCTTGATCATAGGTCTGGTTGGCTTTGTCTTTCTGGCCTGAGTAGCGATAGGCGTCCGCCAGATTACCCCTGGCCACTTGTTGATTGGGGCCCAGCTCGACGGACTTTTCGAGCGCTTGGATGGCCTCGGGGTACTGTTTTTCGGCCATGTACACGTAGCCGAGATTCGAATAGGCCATAGAGGAAGGCGACAGATCGATCGACTTTTGGTACGCGGCGCTGCTCTCGTCGTATTTGCCCATTTCGGCGTACGCCGTTGCCAGGTTGTTCCAGCCGGTGACATTGTCAGGCTCAAGTTCGGTCACGCGCTTGAATTCTTCGACCGCCTTGTCGTTCTGACCCATCGAAAAGTAGGCGCGGCCAAGCTCGATATGAAAGCCGGGGAAATAGGGATCGACTTCGATTGCCTTTTTATACGCCGCGATCGCTTCTTCTTTGTCGCCACTCTCGAGATACACCTTGCCCAAACGCACGTAACCGACGTCAGAGTTGGGAGAGAGGGCCAGTCCTCTTTTGATCTCCGCGATCGCCTGCGCGGTTTTCCCGGTGCTGCGGTAGACCTCCCCCAAGGCGAAGTGGACCTCGGGAAGATCCTCCTTCAACTGCTCGGCTCTTTGCGCTGAGCCCAACGCCTTCTGCGACCAAAAGCTATCTTTCGTGTTGGCATACATCTGTAAGGAGGCGTCGGCCAGGCCTGTGTAGGCCAAAGCGAATCCTGGGTCCTTCTGAATAGCCTGCTGGAAATAGTCGATTGCATCCTTTGGCGCTTTGAAACTGTTTGGACCGAGCAACGCCTGCCGGCCGCGCAAATAAAGATCGTATGCCTCGACGTTATCGGTCGGGCGAGCGCCCGCTTTGGCCAGTTCCTCATTGGTTGGATTCACGTTCAGAGCGGTAACGAGCTGGCCGGAGATTTGATCTTCAATGGACAGCAGGTCTTTTGTGAGGCCGGAGAATTCCTGGCTCCAGGTCCGCTTGCCCGAGGTGACGTCATCCAGATTAACGATGATGCGCATGTTGTCGGGCGAGCCCTGGACCATGCCGGTGACGATGAGGTTGACGCCAAGGGCGCGAGCGATCTTTTCAAGGGGATCTTTATCCGATACCTTTTCGACCGCTGAGTTCGAAGCGAGCCGCAGATCCTTCAATTGGAATAGCTTCGCCGAGAGGGCTTCATTTAATCCTTCGGCCACGTACCCCAAAGCCTGCTCGTCGCCCAGAACCCGAAATGGCAGGATCGCAACGAATCTTCCTTGATCGAGTGAAGGAATGCCCGACACCGTCGTTCCCTTGCCGGCCGGCCAGACGAGGTGCCTGACCGGCGGGATCGCAAAGGCCAGGATTAGAAGTGCGAGCGCTCCCCCGACCGCCCAGACCCACTTCTTCGCCGCAAAATGAGGAATCTGAATCTGGAGGGTGCGAGTAGCCGCGACCGACGCCGCATTCGTGGTGGTGGCTCCCACGGCGCGCGTTGGCGTCGATGAGTGGCTCTGCAAAGCCGCCAGGATTTCTGTCCCAGTCTGAAAGCGATTCGCCGGGTCTTTTTCCAGGCAACGCATGACCACGGCCGCGAACCATTCCGGCAGGTCCGGGTTGACCAGCTTGGGGTTCTTCGGCGTTGTCTGAATCCGCTGGTACATCAATTTCAGAGTGCTTTCGCCGGTGAAGGGCACATCGCCGGCGGCCATCTCGTAAAGAATCAGACCATAGGCATAGATATCCGAGCGATGGTCGGCCGGATTGCCTTCGACCTGCTCGGGGGACATGTAGCGCGGCGTGCCCATAAAGGCGCCCGTTTTGGTCATGCCCGGCGAGCCTTCGTCATCGAACGATTTGGCCAGGCCGAAGTCGGAAACATAGAGCTGGTCAGCTTTGCCGACCAGGATGTTCTGAGGCTTGAGATCGCGATGGACCACCCCCTCGGCCTGCGCTGCCTCCAGCGCTTCGGCGAGTTGGCGTGCGAAGTTCAAGACGCGTTCGATTGGCAGCTTCGGCGTGTTGTGGAGAATCTGATGCAGGTCCTGGCCTTCGACAAAGGCCATGGAGATGAACTTCACGTCCCCGACTTCACCCATGTCGTGGATGCGAAGAATATTCTTGTGCGACACCTTGCTGGCGAGGAGCAGTTCCTGTTTGAAACGTTTCAGAGCTTCGTCGCTGCCCATCATGCCCTGGCGCACGACCTTGATGGCAACAACCCGATCGAGTTGCTTGTCGTAGGCCTTATAGACGCGACCCATGCCGCCTTGGCCGAGCAGCGCTTCGATACGGTAACGCGTACCAAAATCGCTGCCGACGGCGAGCGCGCTTGCATCGACCACTCGAATGGTCACAGCATCGCTGATCGGCATCGGCGTGCCGCAGTGGGCGCAAGATTCAGCGTAATCCGGATTGGCAGTACTGCAGTGAGGGCAATTCACAACCGACACTCAAACATGGCTTTTGCCACGATTACTAGTGTCGAGGAACACTCGCTCGTCGCATCGAATTTCACCCGGCTTTAGGCGTGGGTCGCCGTCTTTTTCACCTAACAAATTGCGGAGAGCACACTATGAGAGCCTGGATTATCAGTCAGGATGCAAAGCGACGCAACCAGAATGTTGCTCCGTTTGGCGTGAGAGAAAGGGTTGACGACGCGAAATAGGATCTCAGGAGAGGATTCTTGCTATTTCGGCTTTGGGTCGGCCCTTGTATTGAACAGCGAGGATGGTGATGTCGTCTGATTGCGGAGCACCGGCGGTAAAATCCCTGATGCCTTCGCGAATCGCTTCGGTGATCTCTTCGACTTTTTCCCCTTTGAACTGCTCAAGAACGGTTCGCAAGCGGTGCTCCTCGAAGAGTTCGGAGCGAATGTTGGCAGCTTCGGAAACACCGTCTGTGTAGATGACCAGAAAGTCGCCGTCCTCCAGATCCACGGACGCACTCGTAAACTCGGCCTCGTCAAACATCCCTACCGGCAAGTTGCCGGAGGCCAGACCTTCGATGGCACCGCTGTGGCGAAGAATCAACGGCGGCACATGACCGGCGTTCACGTACTCAAAATGGCCCGTCTGATCGAGCACACCGTAAAAAACGGTCGCGTATCGATCGTCGCCGCTGCGCTCACACAGGTATTTATTGACGCGAGCAAAAACGCTCGGAAGCGGAATGTCTGTTGACGCCGTGGTGAAAAAGATTCCCTGCAGCAGAGTGGCCAGCAAGGCGGCCGAGATTCCTTTTCCCGAAACATCACCAACGAAAAATCCATGACGACGGCCTCCCAATTCGATCACGTCGAAGCAATCTCCGCCGACCGAATGGCAGGCAAGAGTTGAGCCCGTCACGGCGACATAGGGCAGATCAGGCAATTTCTTGGGCAGAAGCCTTTGCTGAATCCCGCTGGCGATTTCGATTTCGTGGTCCAGCCGCGCCTTGGCGCGCGCCGCGGCAAACAGGCGTGCGTTTTCGACGACCGTTGCTGCCTCACGGGCCAGGCTTCTCAGCACCTCGCGATCGAGTGCCGTAAAGGTACTCGAGGGCGCGCGGCTGTCGAGATAAAGGATGCCTAACAGCTCCGTCTGGCGGGCGGCAATGGTCACGTCGAGAGCTTCGATCACCGGAAGCTTGTCGATCGGAATGGCCACCACCGTGTGTAATTCAAGGCGCGCAATGCTGCTATCGGGCAGGGTCTGGCCTGAGCCCACCGTAGCATCCTGATCGCCGACGATCAGCTCCCGGCGTGTGTTCACCACGCGCTTTACCACGGTCTGCGAGACCTGCACATCATCGGGCCGAAGATTCCCGCGCTGCGCATTTCGAGCGACAAGCGGTTCCATCTGACCAGCGGCATTTTTCAGTAGCAGCACGCCTCTTTCCGTGCGCGTAACCGAAATGGCAGCATCGAGTACGACCGCAAGAACTTCTTCGAGTGAAAGCCCTGAACCCAGCGTGCGTGCGACTTCGAGCAGAACACCGAGATGGTGCAGTTCGCGTGTTCCAGCCGTATCCGGAGCAGGAGCCTCGATGCGCTCGACGAGTTCCTCAATCGTGGCGCCTTCGCCGACGTAGGTGAGCTGGTAGGAATCCACCAGGCCGAAATCGATGCGATCGCTGGGCTTGAGCTCGTGCCGGTCAATTCTGGCGCCGTTGACAAAGGTTCCGTGGCTGCTGCCCGAGTCTTCGAGAACCAGCTTGCCATCGAGACTCACAATTTGCGCCTGATGGCGACTGACGCGGCTGTCGCGCAGTGTCAGCTCATTGCCGGCTTGGCGGCCAATGCGGAAAGGAAAGGTGGAGACGACTACATCCCGGCGGGCGCCGTTGGGTTCCACTACGATCAGCCTGGGACCATTGGCCACGGACGAACTTCACCTCGATTGCAGATTCCTCGGATTTCGGATTGCACGCCCCAAAAGCGGTTCTCAATGTTAGCAAAGTCAGCAGCGAAGTAAAAACTGCGCAGATTTGGCAAGCCCTAGGAAGAATATCCCGCCGTTTTGGGTGGGCTGCTCGACCATCGCAACCTTGGCCTTCGTGATATGATTCCTGCCCGCGCCGGGGATGGCCTCTGGCGTTCGCTCATACGGCGAATCTCCGGAAAAACGCGCCGCTAAGGCGCAATAGATTCCGATCTTCGGGTTGGGGGGGTCGGCCTTGAAGAAATTCCTACTGCTTGTGGCGTGTGCCGCATGTTTGTCGGCGCAGGAACTCGACCCCGCGAAGCTGGTCACTCCCGGAACGGACTCGTGGCCCAATTACAACGGCGATTATTCGGGCCGGCGCTACAGCACGCTATCGCAAATCGATCAGTCCAACGTGGGATCGCTCACCCTGGCCTGGGCGTTTCAGACGCACGGCACGCCTGCGCTTTCCTCGACGCCCCTGGAAGTGAATGGAATTCTCTATTTCACGCTGACCAACGATCTCTTTGCGGTGGATGCGCGCACGGGTCGTCAAATTTGGCACGTGAACCGCCCGGCGCCGGGGGGCTTGCCGGGAGCGGGTCATCGCGGCTTCGCGATGTACAAGGATCGGCTCTACTACGCCGCGCCCGATGCCGTGCTGCTATGCCTCGACGCGCGTACCGGCAAAACGCTGTGGCAGGTGCAGCTGGCCGATCCCACGCTCAAGGCTTTCGGCAGCGCGGCGCCACTCGTTGTAAAAGACCACCTGATCGTGGGCATCTCCGGAGACATCGCCGATCTGCCGGGCTGGATCGAGGCGCGCGATCCGATGACGGGAAAAGTTCAGTGGCACTGGGACAGCGAACCAAAGCAGGGCGAGCCGGGGTGGGACAGCTGGCCGCATGATAGCGACGTGATCACCCGCGGTGGAGGCATGACGTGGCTCACCGGCACCTACGATCCTGAACTGAATCTGATCTACTGGGGAACGGGCAATCCGCACCCGGTTGAGGCGGGTGATGCTCGCCCCGGAGCGAATCTGTACACCTGCTCGATCGTAGCCCTCGACGCCGATACGGGAAAACTGAAGTGGTATTACCAAATCTCGCCCCACGATACGCACGATTGGGACGCGATCCAAACGCCCGTGCTGATCGACGGCACGTTCCACGGCAAACCGCGCAAGATGATTGCCCAAGCCAGCCGAAACGGCGTTTTCGCCCTGCTCGATCGCAGCAATGGCGAATCGCTCGTGACCACCCCCTATCTTGACATCAACTGGATGAAGGGCGTCGATGAGCGCGGCCAGCCGATTCCCAGAAAAGAGACGGAGCCTCAACTCGACGGCGCGCTCGCCCGGCCGGGCGCTGCAGGCGGTTCGAACTGGGCGCCTCCCAGCTACGATCCCAATACTGGCCTGCTCTTCACGAATGCGCGCCAAAGCACCGGAGTCTATTACGTCACCATGCAGTCGAAGAATGCGGAAGGATGGGCAGGGCGCGATTTCATTTTGCATTCGAAGAGTCTGCTTCAAGCGATCGATATCCAGACAGGCAAAGTGCGCTGGACGAAGGACATGAGCGGAGGCCGCGGGGGGTGGGCTGGCATACTGACCACCGCGGGACATCTGCTCTTTACAGCGAACGACGGCGGCGTGCTGATGGCGCTCGATCCGGCCACAGGCAAGACGCTGTGGCATACCTACGCCGGCGGCGGATCGACAACGGCGCCGATGACTTACGAGCTTGATGGGCGCCAGTACGTGATCATGCCATCCGACAGCGTCGTTTACGCGTGGACCCTGCCGGAAAAGATGCTCGCTGAAAGGAGGTGATTTTCAGGTGGCCATGATCACAGGCGGCGAACTGTTGGTCCGAACACTGATACGTGCCAACGTCAAGCACATCTTCGGGCTGCACGGCGCGCACCTCGAGACAATTTTTCAATCCTGTCTCGATCACGACATCCCTATTACCGATACCCGGAATGAAGTCGCTGCAGGCCACGCGGCCGAGGGTTACGCCCGCGCGAGGCGCGCGCTCGGAGTGGCCATGGCCACAGCCGGGCCCGGCTTCACGAACATCCTCACTTCGATCGCAAACGCATATCTCGATCGCACGCCGGTGCTCTACATCAGCGGCTCGAGTGCTCTGAACCAGGCCGAGACAAATACTTTGCAATCTGGCCTCGACCAGGTGGCCATTGCTACGCCCATCACGAAATGGGCGCATCGCATCACCGTCACGCAGGATATTCCTCGCTTAGTCGCGCAGGCGGTTCGTCTCGCTACTTCCAACCCGACAGGTCCCGTCCTCCTCGATGTGCCGATGGATGTGTTCGTTGCGCAAGTAGAGGAGGACTTGGTGGCAGTTCCTGAGAAAGTGCTTGTTGATTCCCGCGCCATCGCGGAAGAGAACGCCATCGACGAGGCATTGAAGTTGCTGGCCGGCGCCGCACGTCCGGTAATTATGGTTGGCGCGGGAGCCTATTTCTCCGGCGCAGAGGCTGAGCTCCGCCAATTTGCGGAAGCGACCGGCATTCCTGTCTATTCCGATTTTCAGGCCCACGGACTACTGCCAAGCAATCATCCCCTTTACGGTGGCACCTTCCACAAAATGGCCGATCTCTCGGCGTCTGATCAACGGCCCGACGTCATCTTGGCGCTGGGTGTCCGCTTTGGGCTTTTCACGCTGGGCATGAGCGATCTCGTTGTTCCACGCTCCGCGAAAATAATCCATATCGAAGTCGACCCAAAGGAGATTGGGAGATTGAGGCAAGTGGCCGTTCCAATCGTCGCCGATCCGCGCGAAGCCGTGCGCGCGATGGACGCAAAGGCTAAATCGCACAAATGGCCGGATCGCCGCAACTGGCAACAAACAGTTCGCCACGCAAAAGTTGAGCGCTGCCAGCGCATGCAGAAGGACTTAGAACGCAAGGGCTCGCCGATTCATCCGCTGCAGGCCGTGTCAGCAATCGTCGACAGCATCGCCGAGGATGCCATTGTCATTGGCGATGGTGCCGAGGCGTATCACTGGATGAACGAGGTCATTCGGCAGAACCACCCAGGAAGCTACATCACGCACGGTTTCTTGGGCGCCGTCGGGTTCGGATTAGGATTGGCCATGGGCGCGCAGGTAGCCAGGCCGAATAACCAGGTGCTGTGCCTGGTCGGCGACGGGGCGATCGGTTTCACCATCGCCGAGTTTGACACGATGGTACGGCACAAACTTCCCGTCGTGGCGGTGGTGATGAACAATCACAGTTGGGCGGCCTCGCAACATTTTCAAGAAATTGTGTCCGGCAAGAATCGGCTTAAGTCCACCCAGCTTCGCGATGCGAATTATCATCAGGTGGCCGAAGCGTTTGGCTGTTATGGCCAGCGCGTCACTGAAATCGGGGACCTTGGGCCTGCCATAAAATCTGCGTTCGCTAGCGGCAAGCCGGCGTGCATCAACGTCTCAATTGATCTAACGCCTGTCCCGCCGGAAGTTCACTTGCTGATGTCGCGGCACTAGCTAGCAAGCGAAAGCGAGCTCTCTGCTCGTTCAGTAGCCTGGACGCAGGGGCCGCCTTCAAAATGACAACCACACTTCCTTGGCTGCGAGCAATCACGCCGCCGCCGCGGCCGGCGCGCTTGCCTCATCGAGGAGGCGAACTGCTTCTCGGTCGAGCTTCAGCCCTACGGCGCCGAGCAAATCCTTGAATTGCCCGAGGTTCGTGGCGCTCGCGATTGGTGCTGTGGCGCCATGTGCGATAAGCCAGGCCATCGACACCTGCGCGGGAGTCGCGTGTAGCTCCGCCGACACGGTATCCAGCGCGTTCAAAATGCGAAAGCCGCGCTCGTTCATCATCGACTTAACCCGATACGCTCGCGCTTTGCCCTCAAGATCTTTTTCGGTGCGATATTTCCCGGTGAGGAATCCGCTGGCGAGGGCAAAGTACGGAATTAGACCGATTTTTTCGCGATGGCACAAATCGGCCAACCCGTCTGCTTCGAATTCCGCGCGATCGTATAGATTGTACCAGGGTTGCAAACTCTCATAGCGCGCGAGACCCGTCGCGGCGCTGACCTTGAGCGTCTCGGCGAGCCGGTCGGCCTTGAAGTTGGACGCGCCAATCGCTCGCACTTTCCCCGCTTTGATCAGCTCGCTAAATGCCGAAAGCGTTTCCTCCATCGGCGTCTCGGCATCGTCGATGTGCGCCTGATAGAGGTCGATATAGTCGGTTTTGAGCCGCTTGAGCGAGCGCTCCACCTCACGCATCATGTACGCGCGCGAAAGCCCCTTCTCGCCCGGTTCTACTTCCACGCCCAGCTTCGTCGCGATGATAACTTTTTCGCGACCGCCGCGCTTCCCGAGCCAGTTGCCGATGATCGTCTCGGACTCTCCACCCTTATGCCCAGGAGCCCACTTCGAATACACGTCCGCCGTATCGATGAGGTTCAATCCTGCGTCCACGAATGCGTCGAGAACCTGGAACGACAAACCTTCGTCCGCTGTCCAACCGAACACGTTCCCGCCGAGTGCCCACGGCCCTACCTCGAGGCTGGAGTTTCCGAGTCTCCGCTTGACTATGCTCATGCTCGCTCCCGATCGCGCCACCCGCCGCTGCGGGAGCGCCAAATGACGACACTCGGATGTTAATGGACACACCCGGCCAGCCGCAACTGCATCGCCAAAAGCGCCGACGCGCCAATCGCGTGCGCTTCACTCTGCGTGGATCGTCCACGTTTGTTATCATTTCTATGTATCCACCAGACGCAATTTTTGCGTCTAATCTCAGAGGGATCACCATTCTATCAACCGGCCAAGAAAGCGGACTTTCTCATGAGCAAAAATAGCTTTCACTTGCAGTACGCGATGCTCGCTTTTCTGATCGCAGGCACGCTGGTGTTCGTGGGCGGCGCAATTCGCTCCGTGCGAGCCGCCGATGCGCAGAAAACCACGATGGACGGTGTTTACACCAACGATCAAGCGGCCCGCGGCAAGACCCAGTATGGCCAAACTTGCGCGAATTGCCACATGGATGACCTCAGCGGGAGCGGCCAGGCCCTTCCTCTTGCCGGCGACGCGTTTACGGAAACGTGGGAAGGTCAGTCCGTGGGCGACCTTTTCGATTTAATCCACAACACGATGCCGCAGGACAAGCCGGGCACGCTCAGCCCGGATGCAACCGTCGATATGATTGCCTACTTGCTACAGTTCAACAAGTTCCCCGCCGGACCGACCGAACTCCAGACCGACCCGGGCGCGTTGAAGAACATTCTGATCACGAAGAAGAGCGGCGGCGCGGCGCCGCCGAAGCAGTAGTCGTCCGCTCTCGCGAGTTCTCGGTGGCGACAAAACGCTCCGCT
>Ga0306921_10000765_pt1 | contig 29650 bp, 24 predicted proteins | sample sta12Cox44000080_FD_203760 | JGI IMG/M metagenome (GOLD analysis project Ga0306921, IMG submission 203760) | Lab enrichment of tropical soil microbial communities from Luquillo Experimental Forest, Puerto Rico - statoxic.12C.oxic.44.000.080 (v2)... | ecosystem: Environmental > Terrestrial >... | reverse complement strand
GTTGCAATCTCGTCGCCGTGAACGCAGAAGAGGTTTGCGGCTGTGCATTCGGCAATCTCGCCGCGTTCATTGAGCAGGACCACCTCATCGTAACCGGCCTGCTGCGCTTCATAAAGATGCCAGACGTTGTTAAGCCAGGATGTGACCTTCAAGCCTGCCAGAGGGGAGCCTTCCTGACGGCCGTGCTCAGCGAGCGTCAGGCGCGCCGGTTCGCGGTGCGGTGGCAATGGTGCGGAGCAAATCACGAGATCGGCAACCGGGAAGCTCTCGTCGCTTTGCCAGTGGCCAAATTGGTTGTGCACGACGTAAATGCGCGCACAGCCTTCCCGCACATCATTCGCGCGCAGCAGCTCATTCGTCTGGTCACGCACTCTTTCCGGCTCGAAGGGAAACGGGCAATGCGTCCGTTCCGCATCGCGGGCGAGACGCTTCCAGTGGCGCTCGAATGCAAACGGGACTCCTTCCACGATGCGGATAGTGGTGAACAGACCCCATCCGCAGAGTAAACCTGCCTGACCGGGAGAAAGGCGGACATCCTCGATGGCCAGCATGCGCTGATTATGAAAAACGAAGCGATGGATCATGGGGACGGCCTGACGGTTTTACTCCGCATCACTACGATTCTACCGCAGAAAGATCGCACACGGCCCGAGAGAGACCGCGATGTTCGAAAAAAAGGCGGTGAGAAGGGTCTCTCACCGCCGGACATTGCTATGCCGATGGCTTACTGTTGGGTGGGCGGCAACTACTGCTGCCTGGCCATGTTCGCTTTGGCTGGGTCAGCTGCTGCGTTGGCACCGACCTTCTGATAGCGGATCAAATAGGGCATGAACGGCGTGACCTCGAAGGGCATCTTCTCGCGCGCCGAAAGCAGTTGGGCAGGCTTGGTCTTGAGCAATTCGACGCGATTGGTCCAAGGATCAACCTTCACCCGGGCTCCGATCGGCAGGGCTGCAATTTGGTCAACCTTGTCCGGTTGCAGCTGCGGTCCGGATGATGCCAGAGTCGAAGCCATGTAGACGGAATTTCCAAGATGCGGACTGATCAGCGCAGGGAGAGCTTTTGATTGCGTGTCCAGCTGCTTGAGAAACAGGGCCGCATTGCCGAGCTTGTCTTTGTACGGGGAATTTTTCAGCAGATCGACGGCCTTCTGGTTTGCCGCCTGAATATCAGCGGGGTTGTCGCGGAACGAGAAGTGACTGAGCGCCTCTATGGTTGAAACGTTGGTAGTGTCGTTAAACCCCCAGCGGTCGGTCGAGGGCTTGGTTACGATGATCTGCCCCAATTCCTGAGCGAGCATCGCGGCGAGGCTGGCCTCGTCGGGAAGCACATCGATCAGGCCGCGGCTCATCACAATGGTGTGACCGATCGAGAAAGATTCCAAGGTGCCGGTGAGCAGCACGCGGCAGTGGATTTCTGGCTGAATATCGAGGTTGTTCGTGACCTCAAGGTTGTTGACCACCGTTTCCATGACCTTATCGACTTCGCCTGCCGGCGCGAGCAAACCGATTCGCTGCAGACGATCGACTACGTTCATCTCGGCCTGATGCTGCCATTCGCGTTCCTGCTCGACCGGAGAGCGATCAAGGGGGGCGTTATTCTGGTCCTGAATGGCGCCGGGAGATTCGATGGTGAGCTGGCTAAACTCCGATTCTCGCCCCACATTCTTCAGGTCGTAGCCCCACAACCGAGTTTGAGCTTTAAAGTGAATGTGGTTGCCTACAAAATCCTTCAGATCGGATTCCTGGCTGTAGATGAAAGTGGGTAGCCACAGGCCGGGCTGAAGGTTGGTGCGCCAGCTGTCGAAATGCAGGTTGAAACCGTTGATCCCCGACAGGGGCGTATACACGCCGTTAAATCGGACGATGGTGAACGCTTGATCTTCCGCCCAAATGCGGCCCTTGAAGCGGCCCTTGCCCGATTTGGGCAGCGGCTGCACATCGAAGACCAGGCAGCGAACCTCGCCCAAAAACTCGCGACCCACATAATCAAACTCATAGTGCTGGCGGTCGAAACCATTTGTATCCAGATAGACCATCTGCAGAAAGCCTTCCGGGACATAGGACGATTCGAAGACACCGGCTAGGTGCGAAAGGGGATTCAAGACATCCAGCTTGCCGTGTTTTTTGTTGAGCATGGAGACATCAACCACGCCCTTCGAGAGATAGGCTTGACCGAGAAAATAGTGGTCGCGCACGGGAACAGAACCCAGGTCCTTGTCCGGCTTCATGTCCTGAACGTAGGTCTCAATGATGGGGTTGAAACGTCGAATGGTGGCGTTCTCATCGTGCTCTCGGGCGATGATGCGGTCGACCGCCTGATTCACAGTCGTGACTGGGGCAGACGTGCTGGCAGCCGGAGGCCCAGGTTCTGGCTGAGTTTGGTCAGCCTGCTGCGGTGTCTGCGCGCCAGCGGCGCCCGCGAAAGCGCCCACTAGCGCAACGGACACGAAGAAGTCTTTCCACGTGCGCATTGCATTCCCCTTTCAGTACGCGAGTTCGAACGTGATGTGTGCAATGGCTGGAGAATCGACGGGTCGCCCGTCTTGTTCAGCCGGCCGGAAGCGAATCTGGCGCGCTGCTTGCTCGGCAGACTCATCTAGACCGTAACCCAGACCTCGGACAACGCGCTGAACTTGTACTTGACCAGAAGCCGCAAAAACAACCTGCACCAACACATCCCCCTCGATTTTCTTGGCACGGGCCTCATTAGTGTAAGCAGGCCTCGGCACAGAAAGAATCTCGACGGGCTTCACGTTTGAAACCGCAGCTGTCTGCTTCACTTTCGGGGTATCGGCCGCCTTCACATCGAAGCTGCCTTGCTGTACGGCGCGGCCTGCTCCGCCACCCCCCGGACTGCCCGTCGCAACGCCGTTGCCGAAACCGGCGCTGGCTACCGCTCCCTTGGACCCCTTTGCCCCGCCTGTCCCGTTTCCACTCCCGGGTCCGACGGGCATATCGTATCCACCCATTTGCACGATATTCGGATTGCGGTCCGTCTTGTTATTGGTCGGCACACCGTTGGGGTCACCGAATCCGCCCGTCTGAACTTCTTCACGCGGCTTTCTCAGAGTGGGCACAGCCGAGCTGCCCAGATTCGGGTGTGGGTCGGGGAAAGCTTTGGCCACTTCGGTCATGTCGGGCGCCTGTACTCGTGGCGTGGGGCGCTTCACGACGGGTGAGCTGACCACCGGATTATAGATCTTCGGTTTGGGCACTTCGACCACTTCCGGCTTGGGCGGCTCGGGGGGCTTGACCACCGGTTTCTTGACCACCACTGGCTTCGGAGGAGGCTGCGGCTTCCAAGCCTCGATGATCGGAGCTTCCAGTGGGGTCACCCAATAGTGCTGCACTGCTTCGAACTTCTGGGGCATGAGCAGTGGCAAGATGACAACTCCGACCAGGGCCACGCATTCTAGCCCCAAACCAAGGCTGAACGAGCCCCAGCGGCGCTTACCCTCGGGCAGCAATGATTCCTTGAACACAGGTCGATTCTTTGGAGACACCATCGAAGTTTCACCCCGGATTCCGTTCACGTGCGGCGACACATATAGCGCACATTATTTTGGTACTAGAGCGAGGGGCTGGGATGAATAGAACGCGCGTACTATTCTGCGCATCGCAGTGCTGAAAGCGATAACTCAATGACCTTGGCCCGCTGGCTTGATCGAGGCTCGGTCTTGCCACTGGCTGATCCTGCCCTCTGAAACTTCGCCGGTCGGTCGGTGGCCACTGTTCCGGCCACTTCTAGGATACGTCGAAGGGAGCGCCTTGGCTAGGGGTCGCGCTCCCCTTTGTGGATTCTGCCGACCGTTGTGCCTACTGGGCTTCGATGACCACGTAGTGGGTCACGCCCTGACTGTTCACCAGCAACAGCACTGGGCTCTTGCCCGCAGCAGCGATTGCCTGTCGGTAGTCTTCGATGCTGTTGACGGGCTTATGGTTGACTTCTTGGATTACGTCGCCCCGCTGCAAGTTATTGGCCGCAGGACTGGCCGCGTCAACAGACGTGACAACTACTCCGTGTGTGCCCGCTGGCAATTGCAGCTGCTCAGCCAAGTCAGGAGTGAGCGGTTGCACGTCGACTCCTTCAAGGCCGCCACCTTGATTCTCTTCTGGACCGGTCTTCTCGGCTTTTTCCGGGAGCTCGCCGAGAGTCACGGTCACGTCTTGCGTTTTGCCCTCTCGTGAGATCTCGAGCTTCACGTTGCTTCCAGGAGCCGTTTGCGAGACGCGCAGACGGAGATCATTTGCCGAAGTGACCGGCTGGCCGTTCACGGCCAGGATGACGTCGCCGCGCTTCAAGCCGGCCCGTGCTGCCGGTGTAGCCGGCTCGACTTCGCCCACGAGCGCACCGTTCGGCTGAGCGAGCCCGAACTGCTTGGCGAGTGCCGGAGTGACATCCTGTGGATAAAGTCCAAGATAACCGCGCACGACCTTGCCATGCGAAACAATCTGGTCCATCACCGAGCGGGCCATGTTGATCGGAATGGCGAAACCGATGCCCTGGCTGCCCCCGCCGTTCTCGGCAAGAATAGCGGTGTTGATTCCGATCAAATCACCGTGCAGATCGATCAGTGCACCGCCGGAATTTCCCGGGTTGATCGAGGCGTCGGTTTGAATGAAGTCTTCATACCCTTCGATGTTGAGCCCGCCGCGGCCGGTGGCACTCACGATGCCCATCGTCGCAGTGCTGGTCAAGCCGTACGGTTCGCCGATGGCGAACACCACGTCCCCGACATGCAATTTCGAGGAATCTCCCAGCGACAACGTTGGCAGATCGCTCGCTTGAATTTTTAGGACGGCGATATCCGTTTTCGGATCGGTCCCCACGAGCTTGGCTTGGAATTCTCGCTTGTCGCTCAGATCAACCTTGATGTCACTCGCGCCATCAATAACGTGGTTGTTGGTGAGAATCGTTCCGTCCGGAGTGACGATGACGCCGGAACCGAGACTGTTTTCGCGCTGGGCTCGGGGCGGTTGCAGACCGCCAAACTGATCACCAAAAAATTGCCGGAACATCGGGTCATTAAAGAAAGGGAACTGACCCTGCTTGTTCTTCACGACTTTCGAGGTATGGATGTTTACAACCGCGGGAAGCGCGGGCTTCAGCACGGTGGCAAAGCCACCCGCAAAATTCCCCAGCGGCACGGGCTCGGCGTTTTTGGCTAACCGAAGATCCAGGCTCGATGCGCCAAACACTTCGTGGCCCGACCAATCTTTCAATCCAATTGCAAGAATGCCCCCGCCGACGAGCGCCGTCACGAGCACGACGATGGCAACCCACCGGGGTATGTGTAGATAACTGCTCTTCATGGCTGTCTCTCTCCCTTGACACCAAAAGGCTCTCGTGGCCTCGGGCGTATCAGTGCGTTAGACGCAATAGCGAGTAATTCGTACCCTCGGCAGCAGGAGAGGCGGAGCAGGTCGTGCGGGACCTTATCCTGCTACCTGGCCCCCTATTATATTCGCATTCGCCGGCGAGCGCTCAAGCGAGAATGCTTCACCCGGGGGGCGGAGACATGGTACACATTCTTGCTTCCCTCTGGGCATTTCCGTCCTTTCCTGTTTGTGCTAAGCGATCTCGCGCAGCAGAAATCCACGATCGAGCGCGGAGATTTCCTTCGATGCGAGCCGGTGTATAATCCGCGACCGAAATTGGATCGCCGAGCAAATCGAAACCAGCGCGATCGAAGCTGCGCTCGAGAGAAAGCACGAATGGTTTTGGGGGGAGAGCATGAGGAATCGTTCGTTTGCAATTTTGTTCATTGCCGCGGGTTTCGCCTCCATCTTTGCTGAGGCGGCGTGCGCACAACAATCTTGCCAGAGTCTGCTGTCGCTCAAGGTTGCGAATGGAACGATCACGATGGCCACGGCGATTCACACCCCGCCGGATTTTGACGTGCCCAGTACAGCGGGCCGCTTCGGCACGCCGCCGGGGCTGAAAGTATCCGTACCATTTTGCCGCGTGGGGGGGGTTTTGGCGCCGACCGGCGATTCGCACATCGGTTTCGAGGTGTGGCTGCCCCTGCCTGAAAATTGGAATGGCCAATATATCGGTGTGGGCAATCCGGGATTCATCGGCGATATCCGCTACGGCGGGCTGGCCCGCGAGCTCACCCACGGTTCCGCCGCTGCGTCGACCGACACCGGGCATCTGGACGTGAACGCCACGAGTGAAGCGCCTGATGCGTGGGCGATCGGTCATCGGGAAAAAGTCGCGGACTGGGGCTACCGCGCAGTGCACGAAACCACCGCCGCGGCGAAAGCGATTATTCGCGCGTATTATGGCAAGCCCGAAACACTTTCCTTCTGGAGCAGCTGCCATGAGGGCGGAAACCAGGCGCTGACCGAAGCGCAAAAGTTTCCGAGCGATTACGACGGAATCGCTGCCGGCGATCCGGCCTACTACATCACGCATTTGCAACCGGCCTCGGAATATCTGGCCTGGGTCAATGTCAAGGAGGGAGTCAAGGCGCCGGCCTACATCCCTCCCAACAAATATCCGGTTATCCACCGCGCCGTCCTCGATTTGTGCGACAAGCTCGATGGCGTGAAGGACGGCTTCCTTGAAGATCCCACGCGCTGCCACTTCGACCCGGGGTCGATTCGCTGCGCCGGCAAGGCCGACTACGCTTCCTGCCTCACCGAGCCGCAAGTCGAAACAGCAAAGAAAATTTACGAGGGTGCGAGATTCGCCGACGGCAAGCCAATTTACCCGGGCTTCGAGCCGGGCAGTGAACTCGGCTGGGGCGTGATGATCACCGGTCCTGAGCCCTTGAGCATCAACAACGGCTTTTTGAAGAGCCTTGTGTTTGAAGACCCCAACTGGGACTTTCACACGTTTGATCTGATCCACGCTACCAAGCTCGCGGAATCGAAATACGGCCCCGTGCTGGACTCACATGATCCGGACTTGAGCGCTTTCAAGGCGCACGGTGGAAAGCTGCTCATGTACTCGGCCTGGGACGAGACGGCGATTCCGCCGCGCGGACTGATCCATTATTACCAGAGTGTGCTCGATAAGATGGGCGGGCCGACGCAGACCGATGATTTCGTGCGGCTTTTTATGGTAGCAGGAATGGGCATGTGCCCCGGCTTCGGTACGGGAGGCAACGGCGCGTTCGATGCGCTCGAGGTCATCGAGAAGTGGCGGGAGACGGGCGTTGCGCCGGATAAAATCATTGCCTCGCATCGGGCGGGCGGCGAAGTGGACCGCACGCATCCAGCCTGCCCGTACCCCAAGGCAGCGATCTATGACGGCAAAGGCGACCCGCTCGATGCCGCCAGCTTCCGCTGCGGAAACCCGACGTGGTGAGGGCCGGCGCCACTGGCTTCAGCGCGCCGGAGACCGCTCGCCTCCTCCGCCAGGGCGGTTCGCCGGGCAGAACCGTCTCCTCGATCCCAGCAGAACTCTTTTCAGGGCAAGCCCAGGCTGCCGTAGGCGCGCGGGTAGGTCAGGATACCCCACGGCGTCTGAAAGCCGCCGATGACGGTAATTTGCTTGTAGGAACCGGCGTCGATTACGAAGATGTTGTTCGAGCGGCCACAGGCTAGCAGCAGCTTCGAATCGTCGGGAGCAAAAGTGAAATGCCAGCAGCGCTGGCCGATGGGGGCCTCCGCCAGTAGCTGAAGCGAGTTGGCCGAGTAGACCTGAAGTTTTCGCGCCGCCGCAGCGGCTAGAAAAATTCTCCTGCCCGCATGGTCGAAGGCCACCCCGTACGGCTTGGCGGCGGTCATCGTGGTTTTCGTCACGTTCAAATCCCGGTCCATTAACAGCAGTGTGCCTGACCCCTCCATGGTAACCGCGTATGAATTGCCTTGAGGAGAGCGTTTCACACCGCGAGGGCGTTTGCCGTACATCGACAAATCAAGGGTTTTGACCAGCTGACCGGTGCCCGTGTTGAAGACGCCCAGGTTGTCCTGCGCCTCGTTGGCGACGATCAGCAACGTGCCGTCAGAGGAGAATTCGAGTCCTTCGGTTTCTTTGCCGGCAGTAAAGGCAGTGCCGCGCGAGAAATCTCGAACGTTGAAAGACACGATCTGCGAGGGTTTTTCGTTTTCCTCTGGCTGGTCTTCGCCTACGGCAGCCTCGGCAGGCGGCCCACCCGAGGAACCAGGCTCGAAGGAAGTAAACAGCCAGCGGCCGTTCGGAAACATTTTGATGAATTCGGGATTGTCGCCAACGGGAACGCGGCGCACGAGAGTGAGCCGCAGTCCGCGCGTGTCGAATACGGTCATGTCCGCAGTATCCTTGTTCGCTGTCACCAGATATTGGCCATCGAAGGTGAGGCCGATTCCACGTGGGGCCACGTCATTCGGGTGCACGCGCTTGATCACAGTCAGCTTGTTCAGATCCAGGACGGAGATGCCGCCGTCTTCTTCGCTGACGTAGGCGACGTTGGTGGGGATCCGGGCGAGCCAAAAGTAGCCGCAAGCGCCCAGCACAGCCAGCAGGATGATAATCACTAGCCAGAAGGGGTAATTACGCACGCTTGTCCGCTTGCCTCCCAACAGAGATCTCGCCTGTCTGATGATTCACAACAGGCGTACAGAGGGTTGGACGCAACCAACTGGCGGGAAGGTTCCCCACTCGGCGGTGCACCTGCCTCCCAGGATTTTACCTGGTCAGAAGCGGGCGGTGAGGTAAGGGGCGAGCTCGAGGAGACTGTCCAGCAGGAGATCGGGAGGGTAGAGGCGCAGGCCCTCGGCTCCCAGACCATAACTGACGCCGCAGGACCAAGTGCCCGCGTTGCGTGCCGTACGTACATCCACTTCGGAGTCGCCGACGATCATGGCCTCCTCGGGCGCAGCGCCGAAGTCACGAAGCAGGACATTCATTCCTTCCGGATTCGGTTTCTTGGTGGAAAAACTATTTCCGCCGTACACGTAGCGAAAATAGTGCCCGATTCCGAGCCCGTCGAGAATTCCCTGGCTGAATCGTACGGGCTTGTTGGTAAGCACAGCCATCGGATGTCTTCTTAATAGCTCGAGACCCTCGCGAACGCCCGGATAGGTGACGGTGTTGTCGAGCATGTGGGCGCGATAATAAGACAAGAAATAGGCCAGCCCTTGTTCAACCTCCCGGTCGGTTGCGCCCAGCCCGAGCGCTCGCCGGACCAGCATGGGGGCGCCGTGTCCAACGTACCCATAGATCGTATCTGGTTCGAGCGGAGTGCGCCCCATGTGTTCGAGCGCGGCATTCACGGAAAGCGCGAGGTCCCGCTTCGAGTCGATGAGAGTTCCGTCGAGATCGAATATCAGGGCGCGCACGCCCGAGAATTTTCCGTTCGAATTGGCCGCCGTATCGGACACCCCAGTTGCCATTTGCCTAGGACTCTTCATTCTAAGCGGCGAGGTTTTTGCTGTCACGCTCTCCCGAGCGCGGGGGCTATCCAGAGCGCAGTCCTCGATTGGCTAAGTGGCACCTCTTTCGGCCACGCCTTCGGGGTCTTTTGGCATGAAATCGAGCCGCTGTTAGAATGATCGGTTTCAAGGTCGCACACGATGAACCCTGAGGCCTGATGGCTGAGATCAAACCGTTTCGCGCATATCGCTACCTGGCAAGCCGCGTCGCCCCACAGGATGTGCTCACACAGCCTTACGACAAAATCACTTTAGCGATGCAGGCACGCTACTACGCGTCGAGCCCGTACAACTTGGTTACTGTTGAAAAGGGGCGCGTTCTCCCCGGGGACACCGCCGGGCACAATGTCTATACGCGGGCAGCCAGCAAAATAAAGCAGTGGATTGCCGAGCAGATTCTAGTCGAGGACGAGGCGCCGGGAATCTACCTTTATTCGCAGGAATTTCTGGTTCCCGAACTGCAAACGCGCCGCGTGCGAACCGGTTTCATCGCCCTACTGCGCATCGAGGATTACGACAAACAGGTAGTGTTCCGGCACGAGTACACGCTTTCGGGCCCCAAGGCCGACCGGATCGAGCTGCTTCGCAAAACCTGCGTGCAAACCGGCCAGCTTTTTCTACTCTACGACGATCCGGCGCGTCAGATCGACGCTTGGGTTGCTGAAAAGGCGGCCCAGAGACCGCTGGTTGCATTCGAGGACGAATTCGGTGTGACCCACCACCTCTGGCCTATCTCGGACGCTCGCTTCATCGAGAGGATCCGAGAAGCGATGACTGATAAGAAAATCGTCATTGCCGACGGTCACCATCGCTACGAAACCGCGCTTGCCTATCGCGATGAATGGCGAGCCCGAACGGGCAAGATCGATCCGCTGGCTGCCTCGGAATTTGCGATGGCGACGTTCATCAATGCGCACTCAAGGGGGTTGACCATCCTGGCAACGCATCGTCTGGTTTCGCGGCTCGCCGACTTCAACTTCGAGACCCTTCGCCAGAGGCTGGCGCCCTTTTTCGATTGGTATTCTTATCCGTTTGCAAGTCCGAACGAGCGGGCCACGGCCTACGACGAGTTCCGCAGAGATTTCGAAAAGCTGAACGGAAGCCGGCGCGCCATTGGCGTCTATCCCGCCCCGCCGGTGCCGGATGCGGGCGCGTTTTATTTGTTTGTACTGAAGCGAGCAATCGATGTGGACGATCTGCTTCCGGGTTTTTCCCCAGGACAGCGCGGACTCGACGTGGTCCTGCTGCACCGTGTAATTCTCGAAAAAGGGCTGGGGATCACGGCCGAAGCGGTCAAGACGGAAAAGAATGTGAGCTATGAGCGCGAAATGGAAGCGGCCATCGCCGCCGTTGAACGCGGCGACGCGCAGATTGCATTTCTGCTGAATCCGGTTCGGGTCCAACAAGTGATGGATATTGCACTGGCCGGTGACGTGCTGCCGCAGAAGTCCACGGACTTTTACCCCAAGCTGCTGAGCGGTCTGGCGATTTACCGTGTCGAGGGACGAATCAACGATTAATGCGAGCTGGCAGTTTCCCCGTCCTCTATTTGGCGAAGCTCTGGATCGCCGCGGCTTCGCTGTCGTAGGTGTCGAAAACCGTCATGAGCTTGGTGACCTGCAACACTTCCTTGAATTTCGCACCGAGGCTCACCAACTTCAGCAGGGCCCCCTGTGACCGGGCACTGTGGAATGTGGCGACCAGCGTTCCCAGGCCGGCGCTGTCGATGTAGCTCACATTGGCTAGGTTCAGCACAATCTTCTTTTTGCCTGCCGCCAGCAGACTCTTCACCTTCTCGCGGAACGAGTTGCTCTCCTCGCCCAAGACGATGCGCCCCTCGATATCCAGCACGGCCACTCCACTGACATCCCGTTCCGTCATTCGCAGTGCCACGTTCGCGCCTCCTAGAGTCTTGAGATTGTTTCCCGTGATCGTATGAGAAAGCAGCCGGTCAGCTGCGGTGCGCCGTTCCCTTGCTTCGAAAAGGAATTCCCTCAGTAAAAGTCAGAACAGGACATATAGTAACCGCAACCGGGGCAGATCAGCTTGCAGCTCCGCTCCCTAAGACGCGCCGAGCAGCGCGGGCAATAAGCGATCGCCAACTTATCGCGGTCGTTTTCGCGCCATTTCTCTGGCTCGGGACTCGCCGACAATGTCGGGATCTTTGCCGCTCCGATTTCCACTTGTCCCTCGGCTCCTGGTCCCTTCGGGAGCGCTTGTTTATAGCACATTAAGCCCCTTGGTTAAAGCAAACGGTCGGAAGGCCCTAGGGGCGGGCCCGTCAAAGGAGCGCGCCAGCCTGGGTTTGCAACCTTCGGTTTCCCCTGGGCGTCTGATCGAGTAAGCTTGGTAAAGCGGAGGTGCCGCTATGAATCGGCATCGGTTCTGGCTTTCAGCTGCTGCGCTTCTGGCTCCGTGTTTCGCTCTCACCAGCGAGGTCGCTCAAGCACAACGGGCCACGGTTGGCACAAGCGGTGTGTCAACGTCGCGCGTGTCGTCCGTTAGTGCGCGGGGAACGCCTATGCGCCTGGCAACAAATTCACGCCCACGGAGCTCCGCTAAAGTCGTGCAGGGTCAGCACTCTATTTCGCCCGACGGTTTGTTCGGCAGCGCCGATACGGGCGCGTTCGGTTTATTGAGCCCGGGATTCGCTTCGAACAATTTCAGCAAAGCCAATCAGGACCTGTGGATCAAGGCAGCAATCGACCCGGCCACGCAATGGCGACTGTTCGAGAGGCAGCGTTTCCATCGAAATCACGGGTTCGGTGCCGCGGGCTTCTACTGGTTGGATGGCGGCCCCTATTATGAGCCGGCCGAACCGGCAGAGGCCGAGCAAGCCCCCAGCCAGCAGCCAGCGCCGCCGGCCCAAGCAGAATTTGCCGAAGCAGCGTCTGCGGAACGGTTGTCGGCTCCGCAAACTTCCACGTCCGTTCCGGTCGAGGATGTGGGGCAATTTGTGCTGGTGCTGCGCAACGGAAGCCAGCTTCAAACGGTCGCCTTTACTCGCTCGAATGACCACATTGTGTATGTAACCACCGACGGTTTCCGGCGTACGCTCGCACTGTCGGACCTGGACACCGGAGCGACAATCCGCATCAATGAGGAGCGCGGCACGCCGCTCGAGATTCCGCTGTAGATCCAGCTGTCGCGCTAGCGCCCCCTATAAATCAATGCGGCGCCGAGAAGGGCAAAGCTGCCGGCGTAGAGAAATCCTGCCGTTGGGCTGACGGCCGACCACAGCGCGCCGACGGCCGCGCTTGAAACCATGTCTCCGACTCCATTCGCTGTAGCCAACAGGCCGAACCCGGAGCCGCGCACCTCTCGGCTCAAGAGCTCCGCCGCGGCCGATTTTTCAAGCGACTGCTGTATGCCTCCATGTAATCCAGCCAGGCCGAAAAGGACGATGAGCACAGGCACTGTTGGTCTCTCGAGAACAAAACCCGCGCAGGTGACCGCGTTCACGAAATAGCCCGCGGCAAGCAGCACGCGCTTGTTGACACGATCAGCGAGCGCGCCGGCAGGATAAGATGCGGCTGCGTTGACCGCGTTGTAGAACGTGTACAGCCCCACGGCAACCGTTGCCGCGCGGCCCGAGCCCATGCGTGGAGCGAGGATCTGGCTCGCGCGCAAGATGAAAAGGGTGGGCGCAAAGTCACCGATTCCGTGGGCAAAAACGCCGGCCAGAAAATGCCAGAACGATTTGGGCAGCTGTGCCATCCTCGCGCGCAACGACGCAGTTTCCGCTCGAGGGGGCTGACCAGCTTTTCCAGAGGGTACCAGGAGAGCGAAGGTGAGTGCCGCCGTGGCTCCTGGCAAGAGCGTCCAGGCGAGCACTCCGCGCACGCCGACGACGCCCAGCAGAGCCGTCGCGGAGAGGGGCCCGAGCACGGCGCCCAGCGTATCCATGGCGCGTTCGAAGCCGAAGGCGCGGCCCTCCTGTTCCGGCGCGACCGAATCGGCGAGCAACGTATCGCGGGATGGGCCGCGTTCGCCCCGCCCCATCCACCCGAGCGCACGGACGAGCAGTAGCGCCGGCCAGCTTTGTAGGAAGGCATAGGCGAATGTGGTGAGCGCTGTCGCCAGATACCCGACGATGCCGGCGCACTTGCGCCAACTCGGTCTGTCCGCAATGAATCCCCCGGCAAGTTTCGCGAAGCTCGAAAGGCCGTCGGAAACGCCCTCCACGATGCCGAGCGCAACGGCGGGGGCGCCCAGGCTGACCAGAAAGGCGGGCAAGATCGCTGTCGCCGCTTCGTGCCCCCAATCGGAAAAAAGACTAGCCAGCCCAATACCCAGGACACCTTGGGTCAGCCAGCGTTTCGAGCGAGTCGGCGAAGTGAGGGTTTCATTCATAAGCAGCCCTGCGGCACTTCATGGTAGGCGCCAGGTTTGCTCGACGCAACCGCACACCCGCGGGGTAGAATCGCTCGCATGCGAGCCGTTCTCGAGCGCGTCAGCCGTGCACGCGTCACTGTGGAGGACAAAGTGGTAGGCCAGATTGGGGAGGGGCTGCTCGTGCTGGTTGCTGTCGGCCTAGACGATTCGCTTGCGACGGCGGTTTCGATGGCGGAAAGAATCGTAAATCTTCGAATCTTTCACGATCAGCAGGGGAAGATGAATCAATCCCTGCTCGATACAGGAGGTGGCATTCTGGTGGTTTCTCAATTCACCCTGTATGGCGATGCGCGCGGCCAGCGACGGCCCAGCTTCGTCGATGCCGCACCGGCCGAAAAAGCGAAAGCGCTCTACCTAGAGTTTGTGCGCGCACTCCGATCGCTGGGCGCAGCCGTCGAAACAGGAGTTTTTCAGGCGCACATGTCCGTCGAGCTTGTAAACGAAGGCCCGGTGACCATCCTGCTCGACTCCGACAAAACCTTTTGACAACTCGACCACCTACAATCCGCCCCTTGCCATGATTCGTCGGTCGGCCTACGCTCTTTGTTGGTGAGGTATGTGCGAGGTTGAGCGGATTATCGATCAGATGGACCGCGGGTTCTCCGGGGACGCTTGGCATGGGCCCGCGCTGATGAGTGCGCTTGAGGGCATCTCGGCCGAAGGTGCGTCGAAGCACCCGATCGGCGGAGCGCATTCGATCTGGGAATTGGTTCATCACGTGGGAGCGTGGAACTCAATTGTATTGCGGCGTCTGCGAGGCGAGGAGGTGCAAGTGACAACCGAACGCGATTGGCCGCCCGTCTGGGAGGTGAGCGAAGTTGCCTGGCAACGGGCGCTGGAGAACTTGTCGGACAGCTACGCCCGCCTTCGCGAATTCGTGGCCAACATCGAGGACCAGCAATTGGACGTAAGGGACCAAAAGGCGAGCGGAGAGAATACGTCACGCTACGTTGTCTTGCACGGGCTGATTCAGCACAATTGCTACCACGCTGGGCAGATCGCGCTTCTCAAAAGGGCTCTCGGATAAACGGAGCTGATTTGTCCTTGATGGCCGCTCATTCTGATCTCACGGCGAAAATAACCGGCCTCGTGGTGATCGGCTGCTGGCTGGGCGTCGTGGCTATCCTGATCACCGGTAAGCGCAAAGCCGCGCCCGGAACTTGGCGCCGTGATCGGAAATCAATGCTGGGCCTGCTGCTGCAATCGGCCGGCTACCTCATCTGCTTGGTCCTGCTTCGCCCGGTTTTCTCGCCTCCCTTTTCGATGTCTCGAATGAGCGAAAGAGTTCTCGCCGTTCTGACGGCGGCGCTCGCCCTGGGGTCCACTTACTTTTGTTATGTGGCCGCCCGCGCCCTGGGACGGCACTGGGCACTGATGGCGCGAGTAATCAAAGGGCACCAACTCGTTCGCACCGGCCCTTACGCGGTGGTTCGCAATCCGATTTATCTCGCCATGCTCGGTGTGGTCATTGCGACCGGCCTTGCTTTCAGTTATTGGCAGGCACTGGTTCCGGCCGTGGTCGTCTATTTGGCTGGTACCGCCATCCGCATTCGCGCCGAAGAAAAGCTGCTGGGCGCGGCCTTCGGCTCAGAATTCGCTGACTACCGCCGCCGCGTTCCCGCTCTTCTGCCTCGCCTGCTTTGATCTTCAAGGTAACCGGAACAAAAGCCTGCGCGTCTCATGTGCTTGGCTGATAACATGCTGCGCGCTTTTGGGAAGGGGACTCGATTCATGCGCAAATGGATGACGCCAGTGTTCGGCGCGGCGCTGTTGCTGGCATTGTTCTCCACAGCGAGTCAGGCGCAATTCGCCCCGGGCGACTGGCCACTTTATCGCGGTGATTTGGAAGGTAGGGGCTTTTCCGCGCTCAAGCAGATCAACACGACGAATGTCTCCAAACTTGTGCAATCCTGGAGTTTCACGTTGTCCTCGCGCGGCGGCTTGGAGGTGACTCCGATCGCGGTGAAGGGGGTTATGTATTTGCCGGGGAGCAACAAAATTTACGCCCTGGATGGTGCTACGGGAAAAGAAATCTGGCACTACGATGTGGCCATGGCGCCCACGCGGGGCGTCGCTTATTGGCCTGGTGATAAAGACAATCCGCCGCGCATTATCTTCACGACCTTTAGCCGCAAAGTGATTGCTCTCGAGGCAGCCACGGGCCAGATCGTTGCGAGTTTCGGAAACAACGGCGTGGTGGATTTAGACGTCGGCTATAACGGTGTCCCGACGATCTACAAGAATTTCGTGTTTCTGGGCGCAAGCGTGGGCGAACTGCCGCTTGGCCCCCCCGGCGATACGCGCGCGCTCGACGCCGTCACGGGAAAGCTGCTGTGGACGTTTCATAGCGTGGCCCAAGCGGGCGAAGAAGGGCACGAAACCTGGCTGGACGATGGCTGGAAAGGTCGCTCGGGGACCAATGTATGGGGCTGGTATATGACGGTTGACCCCAAAACCAATTCGCTCTTCATGCCCATCGGCGGACCATCTCCCAATTACTTCGGCGGCGACCGGCCCGGAAACAACCTATTTGGCAATTCCATCGTGGCGGTGGACACCGCGACGGGCAAGCTGAAATGGTATTTCCAGACCATCCACCACGATTTGTGGGATCAGGACTTGCCCCCTGGTGCAGCGCTGGTGGACATCAAGGAAAAGGGCAAGAACGTGCCCGCACTCGTGGCCATCGGGAAAACCGCTTTGATGTTTATTTTGAACCGCGATACGGGCAATCCAGTGTTCGGCGTCGAAGAGCGACCCGTCCCCAAAGGCGACGTGCCGGGCGAGTGGTATTCGCCGACCGAACCTTTCCCCCTGAAGCCGCCGCCGCTCGCGCGCATGAGTTACCAGCCGGAAGACATGGTTGCCGCTGAGGACACCACTCCAGAGCACGCCAAGGCTTGCCGGGATCTGCTGGCAAACAATGGCGGGAGCTTTTACAACGCCGGGCCGTTCACCGGCTGGCTGTACCACGAGGATGGCACCCCGCCGAAGACAACTATACAGTTCCCTGGCGGCACGGGCGGCGCGAACTGGGGTGGCACCGCGGTCGATCCCAGCGATAGCTACGTTTTCGTGCAAACGCATGACATGTCCCTGATTGGCTGGCTTGAGAAAAGGAAGCCTGGGCTCGTCTACGGTCGTGGCAACGAAGGCTCGACCCAGATCTATGATCGCGGGAGCGTCGATGGGCCTGGCCCTTACTTTAGTTTCAGCGTGAATATGAAGGATGCCAACGGCCACCCGCTCGGAAATTGGCCCTGCCAGAAACCGCCTTGGGGAAAACTCTACGCGATCAACGCCAACACGGGTGAGATTGCCTGGCAGTCGGTGGTTGGCATCACCGAAGGCTTGCCGCCGGGCAAGGAAAACACCGGAGGCGGTGGCAGCGCGGGTCCCATTGCTACCGCCGGCGGGCTGGTGTTCATCGGTGCGACGCCGGATAGCCGGTTTCGCGCCATTGATTCCCACAGCGGAAAGGAATTGTGGGTCACCAAGCTCGGCAAACTGGCCAATGCGGATCCGATGACCTACCAAGCGAAGGATGGCAAACAGTACGTTGCCGTGGTGGCAGTCGACTCGGTTTATGTCTTCTCGCTCCCCTGAGCGAGGCCGTTTTTAAGGCCTGTAAGGCTGCGGCCGTTCGCGGCAGCGACCTCCTTTTCGTTCCGGCAGGCTTCCCGCCGATTTTCAAGCACCCTTCGTCCGCGCGTCTCGATCCGGTCGTCCATTTTGGCGGTTGACCAGCGGAGCTTGGTTTAGCGAGACTAGACTGTTCGAGACGCTGGCATCCCGGCGGATAGGCTGTCCACACCCGTCTCGATGCGCTAAGGGAAAAAAAATGAACCGGCTTAAGGACGAAAACATTGGCGAGCTTCTGCCGCCGGACCGATTGATGCTGACCCCGGGCCCGTCCTGCGTGGACCCGCGCGTGTACCGGGCCATGGCCGCACCGATTGTGGGCCACATGGATCCGTGGTTCATACACCTGATGGACGACGTGCAGGTGCTGCTGCGTCAAGTTTTCCAGACGAACAACCGCCTTACTTTTCCCATCTCCGCTTCCGGTTCCGGGGGCATCGAAGCGGCGGTGGTGAACCCGCTCGATGCGGGTGATGAATGCATCGTGTGCGTAAACGGGGCATTCTCCGAGCGCATGGCCATCATCGCCGAGCGTATTCCGGCAAAAGTGATTCGCGTTGAGGTGCCCTATGGCCGCAGGGTCGATCCAGCGGATGTTCTGCGCGCGGGCAAAGGTCGCAAGATCAAATTTGTGGGATTGGCGCACGGCGAAACTTCCTCGGGCATCGTGCAGCCGATCGCCGATTATCGAGGAGTAGCGGATCAACTGGGCGCGCTTTTGGTGGTCGATGCGGTGGCCAGCTTGGCGGGAGTGCCGCTTGACGTCGACGGCGAGCGAATTGATTTCTGCTTCAGCGGCTCGCAAAAAGCAATCAGCGCGCCGCCTGGAATGGCGCCGATCACCGTCAGCAAGCGCGGCGAGCAGGCCATGCAGTCACGCAAGGAACCCGTACGCAGTTGGTATTTCGATCTCACAACCGCCATGAACTATTGGGGCCAGGAGCGTCTCTACCACCACACGCCTCCGATCACGCTGATTTACGCGATGCGCGAAGCGCTACGGGCCGTCCTCGAAGAGGGGCTCGAGGCGCGCTGGGAACGTCATCGCGTCAATCAGCAGGCTTTGATTGCGGGCCTCGAAGCGATGGGGCTGACCATGTTTGTCTCCGATTCTGCCGATCGCCTGGTGACTGTCACCGCGGTGAATATCCCGGCAGGCACCGAAGACGTCCTGGTGCGGAAGCAGCTGCTCGAGGAGTTCGGTATTGAAATTGCCGGCGGGCTTGGCCCGGTCAAAGGCAAGATCTGGCGTATCGGGCTGATGGGTTACTCGTGCCAGAAGTCAAACGTGCTGATTTTCCTGGCTGCGCTCGAAAAAACGCTCTCCGATCAGGGTTTCCGGCTTCCGGCGGGAGCCGCAAGCGCTGCCGCACTTCAAATTTATAAGCAGGCCAGCCAGCCCGCGTTTGCTGCTGCAAGAAAGTAGACGTCGATGGAAGCGACGAAATCGATACCCTATCCGACGATCCCCAATTCCGGGGCCATGAGTGAATTCGTCGGCCCCTTTGAGGTGCCCTCCAAGGTGACCGATCATGTCTACCACTGCCGGTTTTCGCATTGCTGGAATGCAATCGCCACCCGACACAGCGATACCATGGATTGCAAATTCTTCGTGGAGGGAACAGGAGTGATCGTCGGCCTGGCGCATACCGGTTTCGTGAACTTTCGCGACCGCACCGGGCGGAACCTGAGCGACCGCGAAGCGAGTTATATGGCCGCCGAGTACCTGCGCGAGCGTCTCGAGCAGGAAGACGAGCATTCTCTCTATGACGTTTCGGCCGCCGACGTGGTCCGTATCATCGACTGGCTGGGTATTCAATAGCCAACTAGCCCGAGCAACGTTAGGAGAGAGGGATGGGCGCCCTATTCGGCGGCGGGGCGCACTCCGTTCGTATTTCGCCAGCGAGCAAACCAGCCATGCTCGCGTACGGCTTCTTCCTCGATCTGCCGCGTCCAGGCGCTCAGAAGATTTGAACGGGTCAGATAACCCACCAGCCTGCCGGGATCGTTGCGATTGACTACCGGCAATCGTCCGACATCATGCTGCAGCATGCGGTTGAGGGCCTCTTGCAGAGGTTCGTCGGCGTAGGCAACGATGGGCGCCTGCGATCCCGCTTCGAGAACGCTGAGTTTGCCTTCGGCGTCCGTTTCGAAGGCCCGTAGCAAGTCGCCCTGGGTCACAATTCCGGCTAGCTTTCCATCCCGGGAGATAACCGGAAGGCCGTCCGAGAGGTTCAAGACAGGATTGTGCCCCTTGGACGTTTCGGCCAGTTCCGCAACGGTCATCTCTTGCGGCACCAGCTGCACATTCGTGTTCATGATCTCGCCCACGCGCACCAGACTGAAAATGCCCGCCTCGTATTCTCCGGGGACATGCAGTCCGCGGCGCGCTAGCTTCTCGGTCATAATGGAGGCGTTCAGGTAGCGTAGAGCGATGAGATCGGCGATCACGCAGGCGAGCATGAGCGGGAGAATGGCGTTGTAGTCGCGCGTAATTTCGAAGGCGAACACAATAAATGCAAAAGTGGCGCGCGACGCGGCGCCGAAAACCGCCGCCATGGCTACCAGCGCGTATGCTCCTGGGGCCAGGTGCGCGCCTGGCCAAATATGATTGATCGAGATTGCGAAGACCCCTCCGAGGGCCGCGCTCGACATGAACATGGGCGCAAGCAAGCCACCGGAAGTCCCCGACCCCAACGAAATCACAAGCGCAAGCGCTTTGAAGACTGCGATCAGAATCAACAGTTTCAGCGCAAGATGATTGTTGAGAATGTCCGAAATCGTGTCGTAGCCCACGCCGAGTACTCGCGGAATGAAAAAGCCGATCACCCCAAGGGCGAGTGCGCCGATTGCTGGATGCCACAGATCGTCGATTGGCAAGAGATCGAAGCGATCTTCCACCCAATAGAGCAATTTCGTGAATCCAATGGCCGCCAGGCCACAAACGAGTCCGAGCAGGACATAAAAAGGCAGGCCGTGAAGGACGGCGAAATCGACGTTGCCCATCCCGAACATCGATTTTTGACCGAGCAGGACGGACCTGACACTGGTGGCCAGGGTGCAAGAAATCACCAGAGGAATGAACGAGCGCGCCCGAAACTCAAAGAGCAGGAGTTCAATTGCGAGAATTACGCCGGCAATGGGCGTATTGAAGGTTGCTGCCATGCCCGCGCCCGCACCGGCGGCGAGCAACACTTTGCGCTCGGCGGCTGTTGTGGAGACCAGTTGACCGATGAGCGATCCAAACGCGCCGCCGGTTTGAATGATGGGCCCTTCTGCGCCGAATGGGCCTCCCGTGCCGATAGCGATCGCTGCCGAAAGGGGCTTGAGGATGGCCACGCGTGCTTCGATTCGGCTGCGGCTGGTGAGCACCGCCTCCATGGCCTCGGGAATACCATGCCCCTTGATTTTCGGTGAGCCATACTTGGCCATCAGGCCGACAAGCAGACCTCCGATGACGGGTGTGATGAGGATCCAGCCGCCGAGCAAGGTGTTTTCTGGGCTCCGAAAATGAAAGGACCATTGGTGGTAGTAAGCGAGATTCGTGAAGAGCGCAATCAAATCGTAGAGAAGATAGGCGATGATGCCAGCCAGGATGCCCAGCAGGGCCGCCAGGCTGGAAATCCATCCGATGCGGTACGTGGCGGGAGGCGCCGCCTCTAGGGTTCTTTTTTGCTGTGCTCCTGAAACAGGCAAAGCGCTCAAATTCTTCCTCCTGAATTCTGCTTGTTTCTCGCGGCGGGTTTTTTCTTGAACCGATTGCGGGGCTGTCCGTTGTCGACCAGCACGGAGTGAAGCGCCGCCAGCAGCCGCGGCCCGGCCGTGCGCAATTCGTCGCCGTGCGAGACCGACAGTGTTTTAAGAAGCTTTTCGCCCCCGCGCGTGAGGTGCAGGCTCACCTTTCTCGCGTCGTCCCGGCAGCGTGAACGGTGTATCCAGCCCTTTTTCTCGAGCCGATCGGTGAGCTCGCCCGCCGTATGATGCCGAACCTGGAGACGCTCAGCGAGCGTGCCGATGGTGGTCAGAGAGCCCTTCGGGCATCCTTTGATAGCCAGCAAAGCTTGATGCTGTTGAGGCTCGATGCCTCTCGCTTGCGCGTCCCGTTCGCTGAAATTCAAAAACCGCCGAATTTCGTAGCGGAAATCCGCAAGCGCTTGGTAATCGATCATTCGCTTCACCGCCGACCGCCTCTATTATATCGTATAACGATATAACGGCCATTGGTGCATGCGAGGCTACGGCGGGGGGAGAGATTCTCTGTGGTCCGGCGGCCGACGCTCCCTGGCTGAGCCCTCCCGTTGCTCGCCGAGTGCGGCGAGGCGAGGTTGCCTAACCATGGCCAACTTTTGTCCAGTGACTTAAAGGGCCGCCCATCGGGGGGTTAGCCGCTTGCACACTTCTCCAGTGGCTTTATTGAAAGGCCCCTACCCCTATGCTAAATTCAAAAATCGACCCCCTGTGAGCGTGACGGACGACAAATCCGTGGCTGTGGTGAAGCCCAAGGTCTCGCGCGTCGAGGTCTATTGGCACACGGTGAAGTACCGCACAGTGATGCTGTATGCCGCGGTGATCACCGCGATCGTATTGGCCTCACTCTATCTTCTTTTTCCAGATCAGTCTTCCAAGTTCATGAGTGCCGTCTCGGACGCGATGGGCCGCCCCGATCCGGGCGTGACGGCCACGCTTTCGGCCCGCCAGGCGCGCTTCGTTAACCTCGACGGCAAAGTGCAGGTAAAAAAGGCCAATTCGGTGCAATGGGTGAACGCGGATTATCAAATCACGCTTGATAAGGGCGACCTTATCCAAACGGGTTCTGACGGCATGGCCCGCATTGCCTTTGCTGACGGGACCACCTACACGGTGAAGGGCGATACCTACGTGACCGTCGAGGAAAACTTCGTCGGGCAGGATCATCCGACGCAGGTCACCGTGCACATGACGTCCGGCCAAGTCGATCTTCGGACCGGCGCGTGGCCTGTGCCCGGCTCCAAGGCCGAGGTCTCTTTCGAGAACGCGGTTGCCTCCGCTCGCGCAAACAGCAGCATGGCCGTTCGCAGCGATCCGCGAACGAACGAGCAGCAGGTCACGGTCGATTCTGGCAGCGCAGAACTCGATCGGGGCGGCGAACACGTGGACATCGGCGCGTTTGAAAGGGCCACGATACCAGCCGGCAGCGGCCCCATCGTGAAGACCCAGGTTCTCGCGCCGCCCGAGCTTGTCACGCCCCTGAACCTTCAACCCATTATCGTGGCCGACCCGAAACACGACCCGGTGCGCTTCTCTTGGAAGCCCTCGGCCACGGCCAAGGTCTACGATGTTCAAATCAGCACGACGACCATGTTCAGCCACATTGTGACAGAACGGAAAACCGGCGAGACCAGCGTTGAAATCGCGGGGCTCGACCCCGGCGACTATTTCTGGCGGGTGAGTGCAATCGATGCCAGCAACACGGCGAGCGAAGCCAGTGATTCCTACAAATTCACGCTGGTCGCGCAAGGCAAAGAGCAGGAGATGCTGCTTGAGATCGATGGCACCCAGCTGCACGGTGATGTGGTCGAAGTCATGGGACGTACCGAGCCCGGTGCGGCCCTGATCATCAACGGCGAACAAGTCGCCGACATCAAACGTGACGGAACGTTTCGATATTTTACGCCGGCCATGATCCGGGGCAGTCACGAAATCGTGATCACCGGGCAGAACCGGCGCGGGGGAACAGCAATCAAGCGCGTGGAAGTGGTCATTCCTTAGCCGCGCGGTTCACCGAAGGGAAGGCATAAACGCGCAGGCGTCCGGGCGCTTGGGCAGCGTTGAGCGAGAACTCAGGGGGAAAACGCGGGTGGTAAATAAAAACGGCTACAACATGCGGTCGATCTTTAGCCTGCTCTCCTCGGACTTGGCTATCGACCTGGGCACGGCCAACACGCTCGTCTTCGCGCGTGGCAAAGGCATCGTGGTCAACGAGCCTTCGATCGTCGCAATCAATAAGAACACCGGAGAAGTGGTGGCAGTCGGCCGCGAGGCCAAAGAGATGCTTGGTCGCACGCCCGGAAACGTGGTGGCCATCAAACCGATGAAAGATGGCGTGATCGCGGACTTCAAGGTGACCGAAAAAATGCTCACCTACTTCATCCAGAAAGCCCACAACCGCCGCGTTCTAGTGCATCCTCGCATCGTCATCGGTGTTCCGAGCGAAATCACGCCGGTCGAAAAGCGCGCCGTGCAAGATTCCGCCTATCGGGCACGCGCCAGCGAAGTCTATCTCGTCGAGCAAGCCATGGCTGCCGCCATCGGCGCCGGCCTCCCGATCGAGGAGCCCTCGGGCAACATGGTCGTGGACATTGGCGGCGGCACAACTGACATCGCCGTCATATCCATGAGCGGCATCGTTTACTCGCGCTCGGTGCGTGTAGCAGGCAACGAAATGGATGAGTCGGTGATGCATTACCTCAAGCGCAAGTACAACCTGCTGGTTGGCGAGCGCACGGCCGAGCAGATCAAAATGGAGCTCGGCTCCGCTTACCCCCTGGAAAAGCCGATGACACTCGAAGTCAAGGGTCGGAACCTGATCGAGGGTGTCCCGCGCACGGTCACTATCGACGACAGCGAAATTCGCGAGGCGCTCTCGGAGAACATCTCCACGATCGTCAACGCCATTCGGGTTGCCCTCGAGCGCACGCCGCCCGAACTCTCCGCGGATATCAGCGACCGCGGCATTGTTCTGACCGGCGGTGGCGCGCTCATCAAGAATCTCGATAAGCGCATTCGGGAAGAAACGGGCTTGCCAGTTTCCATCGCGGACGATCCACTGGCGTCCGTGGTGCTCGGCACGGGGAAAATGCTGAGCGACTTCAAGCTTTTGCGCACCGTTTCGATCGACTGAGAATTTCAAAAGTCGCGCCCAAAGAGGCGAAGCCATGGTCGACGCCGTCATTTCTCGTCATCGCCCACTCACCGTGCTGGTCCTAGCGCTTGCCGTACAGGTTCTGTTGCTGGCCTTTCAGATCAAGCGCGACCATGACGTCCGCTTGATCCGCTATTGGTCAGCCGCCGTGGTTACGCCTTTTGAGCGCCTGGGAACTTGGTCGCTGTCGAAAATCGGAGGCATCTGGAACGGCTATATCGCCCTGCACGGCGCGCACCTCGAAAATGCCCGCCTGCGCAGCCAGCTCGCGCAGCTGGAACTTCGCAACCGAGAACTCGAAAGCCAGGCTCTGGAAGCCCAACGTCTCAGCGTGCTTTTGAATTTTCACGACGCGCACAACGAGGCACCCACGCTCGCTGCGCAAGTAATCGGGGCCAGCGCCGATCCTGCTTCGCACACCCTTGTTCTGAACCGTGGCGATCGCGATCGTGTCCACCGCAATATGGGTGTGATCACGCCCGATGGCATAGTCGGGAAAATTGTGGAAGTTTTCCCTACGACTTCGCAGCTTCTGCTGATGAATGATAAGGACAGCGGCGTTGGCGCTCTGCTCGTGGATACGCGTGCGCACGGGGTCATCAAAGGCAGCGGAGACCCCGACCCGCGCTTGGATTACATCGTGAACGATGAAAAGGTCTACGGCGGCGAAATGATCGTCACTTCCGGCGAAGACCGCATTTTTCCCAAGGGGCTGCTGATCGGCACGATCGCCAGCGCCAAGGACGGCAATCCGTTCCAGATCATTCGCGTTCGGCCGGCTGCGCACCTCGATCGCCTGGAGGACGTACTCATTCTGCTTACCCAACAGGACCTGTCGGAGAAGAAGACCGACGGGTCGGCTGCCCAGGGATTCGCCGCCCAGCCCTCGGGCGTGGTTGAGACACGCGCGCTCTCAGCCCCGGCCGTAGCGACACCCTCGACGGCAAGCAAGCCGAGTGCAGCCGGGCCGGTAAACCCCTCTGTCGAGAGGCCCGCCGTCAATGCGCCTTCGGGCCCGTCCTCGCCAGCCCAAACTTCAGCGCCGCACAACTAACATGTCCTACATGCTCAATCCCGGGGCGCCATCGGAAGCCAACGTTGAGGTGCACAAGTACTACAGCGGGACGGTCCTGGCTGTCTGCTTTCTCGCCCTCGTTTTGCAGGCGTTTCTTCACAAATTCGGCCACTGGGCCGAGCTGGTCGACTTGCCGCTTCTCGTTACGGTTTACTTCGGTGTGAGCCGACGCAATCCCGTCAGCGGATTGCTGCTCGGCGCTGCGATCGGAATTTTGCAGGATGGATTGAGCCACGACAATCCGATCGGGCTTTTCGGAATCGCCAAGACTCTGGTGGGCTATCTGGCGTCCTCGATAGGCGCTCGCATCGACACGGAACACCCCGCCAGCCGGTTCGCCTTGATCTTCCTGTTTTTTCACTTCCATCAAATTGTTTTGGCGGTCACTGAACACGTTTTGCTGAATCATCCCGCTCCGTTTTTCACGCTTTCACTCTTTTGGAACTCCCTGGCAACGGCGACCTTCGGGGTAGTTCTTTTTGCGCTTCTCGACCGGCTCCGCCGCTCCGCCTAGCCGATCACGGCCGCTCGCCCCAGGGCCCCAAAAGCAATCCGCGTTTCGGCGGTTCTTTCCGGGGGTTTTCCCACCGTCACGATCGGGAAGGCGTGTGAGAGGGACGATTGGGCCACGTTGACCACAACGACATGCCACCTTGCGCCGCCTTCACCCAGGTGATAGCTTGAACAGTCCGAGACATTAGCAGCATTTGTTTCGACGTGATTTCGAGATTGCGCGCAGGCGTCCGTTTGCCCGTGCCCAGGCGGGCCCGTCTCCCTAGGCCTGCGCGTGCCGGCAGGCAGGAGATTCCTTGGCACCCTGGAACATCACTGATCAGAAAATCCCGCAGGGGAGACTTGCGCTTTTCTCTTACGTTTCGGCCGCGCTGGTCGTTCTTCTTCTAGCAGGCTTCTGGAAATTGCAAGTGGTTCAGTCCGAACATTACGCCGATCTCGCCGATAAGAACGGCATCCGCCCCATCGCCATCATTGCCCCGCGGGGAGCCATGCTCGATCGTGAGGGCCGCGTCCTGGTGGATAGCTATCCTTCTTTTAGCATCCTGCTGATGCGAGACAACCCGAAGGTGCTCGAAAAGAGCCTTCCGCAAATTGAAGATGGTCTGGGCATCTCTGCCGAAGACCTGCACCAACAGCTGGAAGCTGCAAAATTCGAGCCGAAATTTCTGCCCTTAGTGGTCAAACCTGCGGCGAGCGAAGCGGACATCGAGTTTGTCGAATCGCATCGCGCCGACCTTCCGGTACTCGAACTTGAAATGGTGCAACGACGGCGTTATCCGCTGGGAGAAGTGCTGGCCAACACGATTGGCTACGTGGGCGAGGTATCCCCGCAGGAACTGGAAAAGAATCCGGACAAATACAAGCCTGGTGACATTGTGGGCAAGGCCGGCCTTGAGAAACAATACAACGAGCTGATTGTCGGTACCGACGGCATGAAGCGTGTGGTAGTGAATAGCGTCGGACGAGTGATTCGTACCCTCGACAACATCGACGCCATTCCCGGCAAGCCCATTCAGCTGACCATCGACGAAGATCTGCAGCGCATCGCAGATACGGACATGGCTGATAAGCAGGGCGCGGTCGTGGCCATGGACGGCCACACGGGCGAAATTCTGGCCATGGTTAGCCGCCCCACCTTTGACCCCAATGATTTCGCTGTCCGCATTCCCCCGCAGGAATGGGCCGCGCTCAATAAGGACCCCAACACCCCGCTGTTGAACCGCGCGATCCAGGCACAGCTCGCGCCCGGCTCCACCTTCAAGATCATCATGGCTACGGCCATGCTCGAATCAAAGGCAATTCCCGCTGACTACATTGCCTATTGCCCGGGCGAAGCCGTCTTTTACGGGCGCGTGTTTCATTGCTGGCAGCCGAAAGGTCACGGCGCGGTCGATCTTCACACCGGAATCGTCCATTCCTGCGATGTTTTCTTCTACAACGTGGGCCAGCGCCTGGGCATCGACAAGATCTACTATTACGCAAACGGCCTGGGTCTAGGCCGCCGCACGGGGATCGATCTTCCTAGTGAGGAACCTGGGCTCATGCCTTCCGAGGAATGGGTGCAGCGCGTTTATCACCACAAGTGGTACGCGGGCGAAACGATTTCCGTGGCCATCGGCCAGGGTGCCATCATGGTGACGCCGATTCAACTCGCTCGCGCTTACGATTCGGTCGCCAGCGGCGGCACATTGGTAGAACCTCACCTTCTCAAAGATCTTTCTGCCTTGAAGGTGGAGCGCTTCCCGCTCTCCGATGAAACCGTGGAAAAAGTCACTCAGGGGATGTATGACGTGATCAACGAAGGCGGGGGCACCGGCTACGCTCTTCGCCTGCAGGACGTCGATTTTTCAGGTAAGTCCGGCACAGCCCAGGTGATGAGCTATCAGGCGGGAGCTAAGGTTGGCGGCCGAGCCGGAAAACTCACCAACGGCTGGTTCGTCGGCTATGCGCCGCGGCGCAATCCGGACATCGTCGTCGCGGCAGTCGTGCAGGGTTCGACCGAGCACGGTGGTACAACCGCCGGGCCAGTGGTCCGCGATCTGGTGAAGGCTTATTACGATAAGAAGAGCGGCCACTTCGCCCAGCCGTCGACGGCCGAGAACATTCAGCCATCGCATGTGATTCCGGTAGCCGACCCCGAAGCCGAGGCAGAAAGCCGATGACGGGCCGCCCGCGCATACAAGATTTCGACTGGCCTCTGCTTGGCATCGTAGGTGTCATTTGCCTGCTCGGCATTCTCGAAATCTATTCCTCCACACACGCCAGCGCCCTGGCGGGTATGCAGTGGAAGCAGCTCATGTGGATCGGAATCGGCGTCGTCGGGATGTTTCTGATCTCCCGAATCGACTACCACACACTGTTGGATCAGGCGCCAGTGCTCTATGTGACGGGAATCGCGGGTCTGCTCATCGTCTTGGTGATTGGCTACTCACGGCTGGGCGCCAAACGCTGGATTTCGGTGGGTGGCCAGACTTTGCAAGTGTCAGAACTGATGAAGTTGATTATAATTATCGTGCTGGCGCGCTACTTCACCGAAGTGCGCACGGATCGCCTGACGCTGCGGGACCTAGCCAAAGTCGCCGGCCTGACTCTGGTCCCCGTGGCCCTGATCCTGAAGCAGCCCGACCTGGGAACGGCTATGGTGCTCGTTCCCGTCGCACTGGTCGGGGCCTTCTTCGCCGGCATTGAATGGAAGCATGCGGCGGTCGGCTTGTTGCTGATCGCGCTGCTGGTTCCGCTTGCATGGAACATGCGGCATCACCTAAAGCCCTACCAGCAGCAGCGTATCGAGACTTTTCTTCATCCTGAGCAGGACCAACGTGGAGCCGGCTATCAGATCTTGCAGTCGGAGATTGCCGTCGGCTCCGGGGGGTTCTGGGGTAAGGGGTTTAGCAAGGGCAGCCAGAATCAGTTGGGCTTCGTGCCCGTTCGCTACTCGGACTTCATCCTGGCAGCGCTGGCTGAAGAACAAGGTTTTATTGGCGTTTGCGTCGTTTTGCTTTTGTATTTGGGTTTGATTTTACGGTTGGTGGACAACGCACAGAAGGCCAAAGACCGCGCGGGGATGTACGTCGTGATGGGAGTCACCGCCATTTTGGGATTCCACGTTTTGGTCAACGCCTCGATGGTGATCGGCTACATGCCGGTGACCGGCATTCCACTACCGTTGATGAGCTATGGAGGGTCGGCGACGGCCTTCGTGTTTTTGGCTTTGGGACTGGTGATGAACGTCCGCATGAGACGGTTCGTCAACTGATTCTCAAGGTCTCCGCTTTCCGGCTCAGCCGGAGCGATGATTTAGTTTGATGGAAAGACGCATCGAGTGAGGAAAGTGAATCCTTTCCTAAACGGCCCATCGTGGTGCATCAGGCGCCCCGCCTCGCGCCACGCCCGCCGCGCGTACGCGCAAGTCTGCGCCGCCCTCGCCTGCGCCGCTAGGAGTCTAAATGTCGAAGGAAATGGTCATTTCGGCGAACCCCCACGAGACGCGGGTCGCCATTCTCGAAGAGGGCCAGCTTTGTGAGTATTACGTTGAGAGGGAAAAGGAATTTGCTCTAGTCGGAAGCATCTATAAAGGTCGCGTAACACGCGTGCTGCCCGGCATGCAGTCGGCTTTCGTGGATATCGGCCTTGACGGCGACGCCTTCCTCTACGTCAGTGATTTCCTGGAAGGAATCGAAGATTTCGAGACAACCCTCACGCCGGTTGAGGAAAAAGTCAAGAAAATGCAGGAGGAGGGTGGGGCTGTTTTCGCCG
>Ga0306921_10000764_pt1 | contig 29654 bp, 24 predicted proteins | sample sta12Cox44000080_FD_203760 | JGI IMG/M metagenome (GOLD analysis project Ga0306921, IMG submission 203760) | Lab enrichment of tropical soil microbial communities from Luquillo Experimental Forest, Puerto Rico - statoxic.12C.oxic.44.000.080 (v2)... | ecosystem: Environmental > Terrestrial >... | reverse complement strand
ACCAGTATCGATTTTGCAAAACGAACCCAAAGTTCCATCGCCGGCCATGACATCGATCGTCGGACGGCACATCCATGCCGACACACCGCGTCCTGGCGGACGTGGGCGGATTTCACCCGCCCCTACAAGGGGCGGGTTTGAAACCCGCCCCTACTACAGACGTCCCGGCGGTTGCTGAAAGGCAGCAAACAGCGCGTATTCTCAGGCGGGGATGCGGGCCTCGTCCTCGCTCGGCTCGCGCAGGACATAGCCGCGGCCCCATACCGTCTCGATGTAGTTCTTGCCGCTTGATGCGTTGGCGAGCTTCTTTCGCAGCTTGCAAATGAACACATCGATGATCTTGAGCTCGGGCTCGTCCATGCCGCCGTAGAGGTGGTTGAGGAACATCTCCTTCGTCAGCGTCGTGCCCTTGCGAAGGCTCAGAAGCTCCAGCATCTGGTACTCCTTGCCGGTCAGGTGCACACGGGCGCTGTTCACCTCCACGGTCTTGGTGTCCAGATTGACCACCAGATCGCCGGTCTGGATGACCGACTGGGCATGCCCCTTCGAGCGTCGCACAATGGCATGGATGCGCGCCACCAGCTCGTCCTTGTGGAACGGCTTGGTCATGTAGTCGTCAGCGCCAAAGCCCAGTCCTCTGACCTTGTCCTCGATGCCGGCGAGGCCGGTTAGGATGAGGATCGGTGTCTTCACCTTCGAGACCCGCAGCGAGCGCAGCACCTCGAAGCCCGACATGTCGGGCAGATTGAGATCAAGGAGAATGATGTCGTAGTCGTACAACTTGCCAAGATCGACCCCTTCTTCGCCGAGATCGGTGGTGTAGACGTTGAAGCTTTCGGATTTCAGCATCAGCTCAATGGATTGAGCGGTTGCGCTGTCGTCCTCAATCAGCAGTACGCGCATGCCAGTCCCCTTCCTCGCCGCGCTGGGCTCAGGTCGGCACGCCGCAGCGGCGGCCCTCGAAAACGCCTTGGGACAAACCGAGTCGGAACTTTACCAGCGCGTGGTTAACAAAATCTGATTCCCATGCGCGCATGAGCCTAGGGCGTACGCGGACGAATCGCCCTAACATACTGCACGGAATGGATTTTTTTTCCAAGCGCCATTTCATGTTCGACATGAAGGTTCGGCTGCAGCGAACCACAAAGACTCCGCCCCTCGGTCCGGTCAGGGCAAGGGGGTCCCCTTTGAGTCCCACGACGATGACGCAATGATTAACGATGCGGGTAAACACGGGGTTAAGACGCGCCGCCAATCGCGTCATCGCCCGACTAAACGGGCGACCCCGTAACGCGAGGGGTTGGTTCAATTCGACCGGGAATCGCTATGAGCTGCTTGGGAGGTGCTGCCGACCGACCGGAAACCGAAAACTAACATTGTCCCTCCACACTCAAGCGCGCGGGAAGGGGTGGAATTGCCCCGTCTTGTCGCGGACGGGGCCGTGGCTATGGGGTCTCGGGGGAGTAGGGGTCGATGAAGTCACGTGAAACGCTCATTCGCCTGAAACGTTTTCAGGTCGATGAGAGGCGCCGGCGGGTCAATCAGATCGAGGTCATGATCAGCGAATTCGAGCGCATCATGGGTGAGCTCGATCGCGAGATCAAATCAGAGCAGGATCGAGCCGGCATTCACGATCCCTCGCATTTCGCATATCCGACTTACGCCAAGGCTGCGATGCAGCGCCGCGAGAACCTAAAGCGCTCGACGCTCGAGCTCAAAACCCAGCTGGAGGAAGCCAAAGCCGCTCTTGCGGAAGCGTTCGAGGAGATGAAAAAGGTCGAGATGCTGGACGAGCGCGATCAGATGCGCGACCGATGCGACGAGGATGCGCAGAGCGAGCTGATGCGATCGGCATGATCAGGGGGCCGGCGCGTGCCTGCGGCCAATTTTCGCCGCAAGGGAGCCTCGACGGACCCCGCCTTTCACGGCCATAATTGGCAACGGGAGCAGGTCAACGTTCGACCCGCTTACTTGGCCTGACGAACGCGATGCAGCAGGTCGCGCGCGCCGCTCGCTGCGTGCGTCTTGCCGCCAGGAGCGGACAATTGGCAGAAACATCCACGTCGGCTGAGATCACGTGGCTGCTTGCAGCCGTCAGCCAGGAGGATCAGTCGGCGCTCGCGCGGCTGTACGAGGCGAGCTGCGCCAAGCTTTATGGCGTCGTGGTGCGGATTGTGCGCCGGCATGATCTTGCCGCTGACGTCATGGAGGAGGCCTATCTGCAGATCTGGCGCAATGCTGCGGAATTCAATCCTGCGCATTCGAGCCCGCTTGCCTGGATGGTGGCGATCGCCCGGCGCCTGGCCATCGATGTCGCTCGGCGACCTACGGCCGAGGAGGGCGAGCCCGAGGTCACCGAGGAGCACGAAGGGCCCGGCGCAGTGCCGCGCCATCAGCTGACGGACGATCTGAAGCGCCTGCTGACCTGCATTGGAAGGCTCGAGCCTGACTGCCAGCGCATGCTGCTGCTGGCCTATTATGGGGCGTTCAGTCGCGAGCAGCTTTCAGGCAAGCTCGACATGCCCATCGACGTCCTGAAATCATCGTTACGGCGCAGCCTTGTCGAGGTCGAGCAGTGTCTGAAAACCTGATCGATGCGGACGACACGGACGCGCTCGCGGCTGAATATGTACTCGGCACCCTCGACCCCGAGGAGCGAATGGCCGCAAAACGGCTGCTTGACGATTCGGCATTCGCGACCAAGGTGAAGGTATGGGAACGCCGGCTGGGCGAGCTCCACCTGATGGTAGAGCCGGTCGAGCCGGACCCTGCCATTTGGCAGCGGATCAAGGCCAAGTTGCCGGAGCCGCCGCCGGGGTCCGTGATTGCGCTACCTGAGGTGGCGCCGGAGCCTGAGCCTGCACCTCGCCCGGAGTCAGGTGCAGAGCCCCACGGGCACCCCGAGCCGCAGCCGATGCCGGAGGCCGAGCCTCAGTTCCAGCCCGTGCCCCTCGCCGAGCCCAAAGCCGAGGCCAAGTCTGCATCCGGAGCCCAGCCTGAGTTCTGGCCTGAGCTTGAACGTGCACCCCACGAGGCGCAAAACGCGCTTGCCGCGGGCCAATCTCCCCCGAAGGAGACGGAGTCCACGGTAGCGCCGCCGATCGAGCCCGTTGCCGGCGAAGCTCAGGCTGTCCCGGCGCCATCCGAAGCAGAACCGATTGAGGAACGATCCGAGTCGATTGAGGCGGCGGGCCGGTCGACCGAAACCATAGCGCTTCGGCCATCAGGCGATACAACCGCCGCACCTCCGTTGGTACCCTCCGAGCCAGTGGCCCCTCCCGTGGTGCGGCCGCCGGAGGGGGAGGAAAAAAGCCTGCGGGTTCTGCAGCGGCGGCTCGCCCGCTGGCGAGCCTTTGCGTTTCTGATGATCCTGGCGGCCCTCGCCGTGGCAGCCCTCCTGGCGCTCTGGAAATTTGCACCCGAGCGAGTACCGGCCGCGTTGCAGCCGGCCGAGCTCCTGCAACGCATCGGCGTGAGGATTGAGGTCGCGCCGGGGTCGCGCCCATCCGGGCCGCCCGAACCTCAATTTGAGGAATAGCTTTGCGGGAGCGCCCGCACCTGCTGGTGCGGCCGGACGCGGCAAACCGAAGCTTTACCGGAACGTGCGATCCTGGTCCCTCGCAGCCGTGAGCGGCTTGGTGGCCTTCACGATGCCTGCCTCGAAACGGCTGTTGGCTGAACTCTCGGTGACGCGGTTGGCAATGCCTATGACCGCAATCAAGGTCGCGCAGACGAGTGAAAGCACCACGATCTTGAGGTGCGTCACGCGGTCTGCGGTGAGCAAGGACGAATTGTTCATCACACCCTCCCCAGGGTAGCAAGCATTAGTCGCGGCCGGTGCCGGGAAGGTTCATTCCTGGTTAATGCGCTTGAAATCAATAGTTTAGCGGCCTTCAATACCGGTGGCTGATGGGGAGCTGCTCGGCCGGGAACAGCGTGATCACGCGGTGGCCCTTGTCGGTGACGACCACCTCCTCTTCGATGCGCGCGGCGGAATAGCCGTCGGCGGCCGGGCAATAAGTCTCGAGCGCAAAAACCATGCCTTCCCTGATCTCGGTGGGATGACTGAGCGAAACCACCCGGGAGATGATCGGCCGCTCGTGCAAAGCGAGGCCGAGCCCGTGCCCGAACTGCAGGCCGAAGGCCGACATCTCGTCGGGAAAGCCGAAATCCTGGGCTTTCGGCCAGACCTTGCAGACCTTGTCGGTGGTCACGCCCGGCTTGATCATCTCGATTGCCTTGTCGAGCCACTCGCGCGCCTTCTTGTATGCGTCATGCTGGACGGCGGTCGCGCGGCCGACATTGAAGGTGCGGTAGTAGCACGTGCGATACCCCATGAAGGACTGCAGGATATCGAAGAACGCCTGATCGCCCGGCCGCAGCATGCGGTCGGTGAAATTGTGAGGATGCGGGTTGCAGCGCTCGCCGGAGATCGCGTTGATGGCCTCCACGTCATCGGAGCCATGGCGATAAAGGAACTCGTTGACCTTGCCGACGATATCGTTCTCGCGCACGCCCGGCTTGAGCTCCTCGTGGATCAGATGGTAGGCGCCGTCCACCATGGCGGCGGCGCGGTTAAGCAGCGCGATCTCGTCGATGTTCTTGATCTCGCGCGCTTCCAGCATGGTCTGCTGGCCATCGGCGATCTTGAGTCCCGCCTTCTGCAGCTCGAACATCATCGGCGGCTCGATGATATCGACGCCGACCGGCATCTTGGGAACCCCGGCCTCCTTGAGCAGTGAGGCGATCTCCTTGGCGTGGCGTTCCATGAGCCCGAAAGCGGGGTTGACAGTGCCGCGCAGCCCGATCAGCCCGGCCTTGCAGTTCTCGGGATTGAGCCACGGCGTATAAAGCTTGTGGTGCACCGCGGCGGAGCCGAAGTCCCACAGGATCGGCTCGCCGGTGCGCGTCAGCAAAGCCCAGCGACAGAGCTTGTCGCGTTCCCATTCGCCGATCTTGGTCGAGGTGATGTAGCGGATGTTGTTGACGTCGAAGACGAGCAGTGCGCCGAGTTCGGATTGCTCCAATGCCTGGCGCACGCGCGAGAGGCGGTATCGGTGCAGACGCCGGTAGTCGACGCGCTCCTCGAAATCGACCCCCATCGTGCCGAGCGCGGGCAGCGCACGACTCCAGTTGAAGCGCGGATTGATGTCGTCGGCGCTAATCGTGCGCACCATGTCGTCCATGCGGGAGCTCCCTTTGGTTGTTCGTTAATAAGGCGGAGCCTGAACGTGGGCAAAGCGCACCCGTTTGTCCGCGTGGGTAAAATCTAGCGCCTGTTGCGCCCAGCGGATAGGGCACCTGGCCGTCTTGCTCAGCCTGCGGATTGCGCTTTTCCATTGCTGTGCTCATCGCGCGCTTGCATAATTCTCAAGCAACACTCCGACGGGGCACGCAAAAACGCTGCAGCGTTTTGGAGATCCGGTGCAGGGCTCGCGATGACAGATCTGGATCCGCGCAATGCAATGGATGTGATTCCGCGCACCTACAATTTCGCCGCGGACATCATCGAGCGCAACCTGGTGGCAGGGCGCGCGGACAAGCCGGCCTACATCGACCCGCGCGGTTCCTGGACCTACGGCGCACTCGCCGAGCGCGTCGCCCGCTTCGGCAACGTCCTTCGCTCGCTCGGCATTCGCCGGGAGGAGCGGATCCTGCTCGCGCTCCTGGACGATATCGACTGGCCAACGGCCTTCCTCGGAGCCGTCAAGGCCGGCGTCATTCCCATTCCGGTCAATACCCTGATGACCGAGGATGACTATCGCTTCATGCTCGCCGACAGCCGCGCGAAGGTCCTGGTTGTTGCCGAGTCTTTGCTCCCAAGATTCGAGAGCCTGACCCCGCATCTTGCGCATGTCATCGTGTCGGGGGCGGCGCGCGCGCACGGCCATTACCGCTTGGAGGAGCTCCTGCAAAAAGCGTCCTCGGACTCATACACGGCCGCGACCACGCGCGACGACATGTGCTTCTGGCTCTACACCTCGGGCTCGACGGGCAGGCCGAAGGGGGCCGTGCACGTCCATTCCAGCCCGCGTTTGACCGCTGACCTTTACGCAAAAGGCGTGCTGGGGCTCAAGGAGAGCGATCTGTGCTATTCGGTGGCGAAGCTCTTTTTTGCCTATGGCCTCGGCAATGCCATGACGTTTCCCATGGCGGTTGGGGCTACCACGGTGCTTTCGCCGGAGCGTCCCACGCCGCAAGGCGTTGCCGAGATTTTTCATCGCCATCCCATTACCGTGTTCTATGCCGTGCCGACGTTCTACGCCGCTTTTCTGGCAGCCGGCCAAACTCCGGACGCGTTGAAGCTTCGATGCTGCGTATCAGCCGGCGAAGCCCTGCCGCCCGACGTGGGCAGGCGCTGGAAGGAGCGTTTCGGGGTAGACATTCTTGACGGCATCGGCTCGACCGAGATGCTGCATATCTTCATCTCGAACTATCCGGACAAGGTGAAATACGGCACCAGCGGCAAACCGGTGCCCGGCTATGACATCCGTCTCATGGATGACGACGGTCAGATCATCCACAACAGCGGAGAGATGGGCGAGCTGCAGGTGCGCGGGCCGACCAGCGCGGCGATGTACTGGAACAATCGCGAAATGACGCGCGAGACCTTCCTCGGCGAATGGACACGCTCCGGTGACAAGTACCTGCGTGACGACGACGGATTCTATGTGTACTGCGGACGGCGCGACGACATGCTCAAGGTGGGGGGCATCTATGTCTCGCCCTTCGAGGTCGAAGGCGCACTCCTGACCCACTCGGAGGTGCTGGAGGCGGCCGTGGTAGCGTGGCCGGACGAGGAGAATCTGATCAAGCCGAAGGCCTACGTGGTGCTCAAGTCCGCGGACAAGGCCTGTGACGAGCTTGCGCAGGCGCTGCAAGGCCACGTCAAGGCATCGCTCGCGCCATACAAGTATCCGCGCTGGATCGAGTTTCGAACTGACCTTCCGAAGACCGCGACTGGCAAGATCCAGCGTTTCAGGCTGCGGGCCGAATCGCAGGAGCGGTGAGCCCGTCGGCATAAACGGCGATTACCGGTCTGCGGCGCCTCATACGGCACTTTCATGAAGGTCGTCATTCCCGGGCGCCACGCAGGCAAGCTTGCGCAGCCTAGGTAAACTTGGCTGCGTTGGCGAACCGGGAATCCAGATGTGGGTGGTCTGCATCACTTTCGAACTGGCCGAGCTTGCATCCGTGCTGCGGGCGGACAGCTTCAGGCGAGGAACGGCAATTGACTCGCTCCCGGTCTGCACTATATAGCATGAAGTATAGTGCATGAAAGGATCAGTGTTGCCCGAGACCCACGTTGCGGCCCGCCTCCGGGCAACGCCGGCGCCGCTGCCCGCCGGCGAGATCGCAGCAGCCGTGGGCCACTCGGTTCGCAGCGCGCGTGCCAAGCGCGGCATGACCCGGCGCCAGCTCGCACAGGCGTCCGGTGCCTCTGAGCGCTACCTCGCCCAGATCGAGGGCGGCGGGGGTAACCCGTCAATCGTGATGCTCAACGCGATCGCGCACGCGCTCGATGTGCCGATCACCGATCTTTTACCGCCGGCGAACGGAAGTACTGCGCCGATGGCCCGTATCCTGGACGTGCTTGGGCGGCTCCCGCCATCCGATCTTCCCGGCATCGCCGAGTTGATCGAGGCCCGCGCCGACGAGGCGCTTGCCAATGAGCGGGCACAGCGGATTGCACTGATTGGGTTGCGCGGCGCTGGCAAGTCCACCCTGGGGCGGCGCTTGGCGGACGAGCTCGGTTTTCGCTTTGTCGAGCTCGACCGCCTCATTGAGCAGGATTACGGGGCACCGATCGCCGATCTGATCGAGATGGGAGGGCTTGCCACCTTTCGCCGCCACGAGCGCGCGTGCCTCGATCGCGTGATCGAACGCGAGCATGCAGCCGTGATTGCCACTGCCGGAGGCATTGTCTCCAACGCGCAGACATTCGCGTTTCTGCTTCGTCGCTGCCACACAGTCTGGATAAAGGCCCGGCCGGAGGAGCACATGAGCCGCGTCATGCAGCAAGGCGATTTCCGCCCGATGGCGAAAAGCCCCGAGGCGATGGCGGATCTCGCCGCCATCCTCGAGGCGCGGGCATCCGATTACGCGCGCGCCTACGCGGAGCTCGACACCTCGGGTGATACCGTTGCGCGCAGCTCGGAGAAACTGCTGCGGATCGTGAAACGTTGTCTGACCGGCGCTCAACGTTCGGGCCGGGCGGCGCGCGCAACCAATGGCTCGAGTAGGGCTCGATGATGCTTGTGGACCGCGGCTTTCTCGATCTCGGCGACGTGCGGCTGGAATACCGCATGACCGGTCCCCGCCCGCAAGTTGCACCCACCATCGTACTGCTGCACGAGGGGCTCGGCTCGGTGGATGTCTGGGGCGATTTTTTCGGCGACCTCGCTGCTGCCACCGGGGCCGGCGTGCTCGCGTATTCCCGCGCCGGCTACGGGCAATCTTCGCCGTCGCGGCTGCCGCGTCCGGTCTCCTTCATGAAGGATGAGGCTTGCGATGTGCTCCCGCGCGTGCTGGCAGCGATCGGTTTCCGGCGCGGGCTGCTCCTCGGCCACAGCGACGGCGCCTCGATTGCCGCGATCTATGCCGGCACCATCGAGGACCACCGCGTGCGCGGGCTCGTTCTCATTGCGCCGCATTTCATTACCGAGGAGATGGGGCTTGCCGAGATTGCGCGCGCCAAGGTGGCATTCGACGCGGGGCCGCTGCGGATAAAGCTTGCGCGCCTGCACGCCGATCCCGACAACGCGTTTCGCAATTGGTGCGAGCCGTGGCTCGATCCGGAGTTCCGTAAGCTCGATCTCACCGATGCTCTCGCGCACATCCGCGTGCCGATGCTGATCGTGCAGGGCGAAGACGACCAGTACGGCACGATGCGCCAGATCGAGGTTGCACAGAAGGAGTGCTACTGCCCGGTCGAGGTTGCGATGTTGCCGGATACGCGCCACGCGCCGCACCGGGAGGCGCCGCAGGCGACGCTGCAGGCGGTCGCGGAGTTCTGTAACCGGCTGTTGCGCGATCACCATGAAGGCGCGATGGCCACGGGCGCCCCCCAGGAAAATTTTCCGCGGTTGTGAGGAAGAAATGGCGGATGCAGAGCGCAGGCTGAGCAATGGCAAGGCCCGGATCGATTTCCAGACTAATCCGGCGAGCTATCGCCACTGGAAGCTCAAAGTTGATGGCGAAGTGGCCACTCTGCTGATGGACGTCGACGAGAAGAGCCCGCTGTTCGAGGGCTACGAGCTCAAGCTCAACTCCTACGATCTCGGCGTCGATATTGAGCTTGCGGATGCCATCGAGCGCCTGCGCTTCGAGCATCCGGCGGTCAAGGTCATACTCCTGCGCTCGGCCAAGCCACGCGTGTTCTGTGCCGGCGCCAATATCCGTATGCTCGCGGGCGCCACGCACGCGCACAAGGTCAATTTCTGCAAGTTCACCAACGAGACCAGGAATGGGATCGAGGACGCCAGCGAGAGTTCCGGCGTTGCCACCATTTGCGTGATCAATGGCAGCGCAGCTGGCGGCGGCTACGAGCTCGCGCTTGCGGCCGATCACATCATGCTGATCGACGACGGCTCGTCCACGGTATCGCTGCCGGAGCTGCCGCTGCTTGCGGTGCTGCCCGGCACCGGAGGCCTCACGCGTGTGACCGACAAGCGCAAGGTGCGCCGCGATCATGCCGACGTGTTCTGCACTACCGAGGAGGGCGTCAAGGGCAGGCGCGCCGTCGATTGGCGCCTCGTCGACGAGGTGGTCGCTGGCTCAAAGCTCGAGCAGGCAGTAACGGAGCGTGCGAAAGAGTTCGCCGCGAGATCGCGGCGTCCGGCCGGCGGCAAGGGCGTGCCGCTCGAGCCGCTCAAGCGCGAGCGCTCCGCAGATTCCTGCGAATACAGCACGCTGGGCGTTGAGCTGCAGCGTGCGCAACGACTGGCGCTGATCAATATCCGCGGGGCCGATGTCGCACCACCCACCTCTGCCGACGCCATGTCGGAGCTGGGTTGCGAGTTCTGGCCGCTGCGGCTTGCACGCGAACTCGACGATGCCATCCTCGATATCCGCGCCAACGAGCCCGACGTTGCTGCCATCGTGTTCACTTCCACCGGTGATCCGGAACAGGTGCTGGCCTATGATCGCTTCCTCGACGCGAACGCCGGCCATTGGCTCGTGCGCGAGGTCAGGGCGCTGTGGAAGCGCGTGCTCAAGCGGGTCGATCTCACCTCGCGCTCGCTGGTTGCCCTGGTCCAGCCTGGTTCGTGCTTTGCAGGGACGTTGGCGGAGCTGGTGTTCGCGGCCGACCGCTCCTACATGCTCATTGGCAGGCGGGAAGGCGACAACAAGCCGCCGGCTGCGCTTGCGGTCAGCGAAGTCAATTTGGCCTGCTATCCCATGTCGAACGGGCTGTCGCGGCTTGCGAGCCGCTTTCTCGGCAACCCGGCAGATCTCGAAGCGGCGCAGCAGAAAATCGGCGAGATGATCGATGCCGAGGCGGCGGAGCGTCTGGGCCTCGTCACCGCTGCACTCGATGACATCGATTGGGGAGATGAGATCCGCGTGTTTCTCGAGGAGCGCGGGAGCTTCTCCCCGGACGCACTAACGGGCCTGGAGGCAAATTTGCGTTTTGCCGGGCCGGAGACGATGGAATCGAAGATCTTTGCGCGCCTGACCGCCTGGCAGAACTGGATCTTCCAGCGGCCCAATGCGGTAGGCGAGGTGGGCGCGCTCAAGCGTTATGGCAGCGGCCAGAAGCCCGCCTTCGATACCACACGAGTATGAGGCCAGATTGCAGAGGACACCAGCGATGAACGTCATCAATGTCGACTACACAACCAGAATTCCGAACAATGTTGGTCTCGCGGACGATCGCACCGTGCTGCGCGCGCTGGAGCAATGGCACCCCGACTACCTCGATTGGTGGCAGACCATGGGGCCGAACGGATTCCAGGAGGCGCTGGTCTATCTGCGTACCGCGGTGTCGGTCGATCCCAAGGGCTGGGCCAAGTTCGACTATGTGAAGATGCCGCAATACCGTTGGGGCATTCTGCTCGCGCCGCAGGAAGAAGATCGCAAGGTGAATTTCGGCCGCCATCTGGGCGAGCCGGCCTGGCAGGAGGTGCCGGGCGAGTATCGCGCCATGCTGCGCCGCCTGATCGTGATCCAGGGCGACACCGAGCCCGCCTCGGTCGAGCAGCAGCGGCATCTCGGCAAGACCGCGCCCTCGCTCTACGACATGCGGAACGTGTTCCAGGTGAATGTCGAGGAGGGCCGCCACCTGTGGGCAATGGTCTACATCCTGCAGAAATATTTTGGTCGCGATGGCCGCGAGGAGGCGGAGGAGCTCCTGCAGCGGCGCTCCGGCAGCCCCGACAAGCCGCGCATGCTGGGCGCCTTCAACGAGGCGACGCCGGACTGGCTCTCCTTCTTCATGTTCACCTTCTTCACCGATCGCGACGGCAAGATGCAGCTCGAGAGCCTGGCGCAGTCCGGCTTCGATCCGCTCTCGCGCACCTGCCGCTTCATGCTCACCGAAGAAGCGCACCACATGTTCGTCGGCGAGACCGGCGTCGGGCGCATTCTGCAGCGCACCTGCGAGGCCATGAAGCAGGCCGGGATCGAGGACGTGAGTGATATCGAGAATGTACGCGGGCTCGGCGTCATTGATCTGCCGACCATGCAGAAGAAGCTCAACCTGCACTATTCGCTCTCGCTCGACCTGTTCGGCTCGGAGGTCTCGACCAACGCCGCGAACTCGTTCAATGCCGGACTGAAGGGCCGATTCCAGGAGACGAAGATCGAGGACGATCACCGGCTCGAGCATTCGACCTATCCCGTGCTCAAACTCGTCGACGGCGAGATCAAGCGCGTCGATGAGCCCGCGCTCACCGCGATCAACATGCGCCTGCGTGATGACTACACCGCCGATTGCCAGCGCGGCCTTGACCGCTGGAACAAGATCATCGAGCGCACCGGCGTGGGCTTCCGGCTCAAGCTGCCGCATGTGGCGTTTCACCGCGGGATCGGCGAGTTCCGCGATGTCGAGGCCTCACCCGAGGGGACCTTGCTCGATGCGCCCACCTGGCAGCGCGACAAGGACAAGTGGCTGCCCTCGGCGGCCGACGGCGATTTCATCGCCTCGCTGATGAAGCCGGTCTACGACCCTGCAAGCTTCGCAGGTTGGATCGCGCCGCCGCGGGTGGGCATCGACAACAAGCCCGGCGATTTCGAGTACGTGAAGCTCGCCGCGTGAGGTCAGAACTTGTAGGGGCCGATTTTAAACCCCGCCCTCACTCCGCGGCTTCGCTGCGCACGCCGTCCCACCACGGGCAGACGCCGGGCATGAGATTGTAGTTGCCGTCAAGCACGTTAACGGGCTTGCGCAGCCCGCTGGCGGCGGCCTCGATGCGGATCCGGCGCGCTTCGGCGCGTTTCTCCGGAGACATCCACAGCCGGTCATGGCCCCACATGCTCGGACCAAACGTCACCTCCTCGGGCCGCCAGTCTTCGACGTCAATCACCCGGCCGCCCCAGCCATACTCGACCATGAACCCCGATGGTGAGTTTGAATAAAACGAGGTCACTTCGTCGTTGATGTGGCGCCCGAGCGTGGTGCCGATCAGCCCTTCCTCGCCACGTGCGAGGTCGTAGCATTGGCCGACATCGTCCAGCGAGAACAGCTCCACCATCAGGTGGTGCGTGGCATTTCGTCCCGTCTCGATGAACGCAATCGAATGGTGGCGCGGGTTGACGTGGAAGAAGTAGGCATTGAACGGCCGCACCATGTAGTCGGAGAGATGAAACCCGAGCACGTCGCGGTAGAACGGCAACACGTCGTTGATGTTCGCAACATGCAGCACGGCATGCCCCATGCCGAGCGGCCCGGTGCGAAAGCCCGAGATCGAGCGCCCCGGCTTGAAGTGATCGCTCGCGACCTCGGCCCCATGGAAGATCTCAAGCCGGTTGCCGAGCGGATCGGCCAGCACGATCAGGTCGGCAACCCGGCGCTCCTGCGCGAGCGCGCGCGAGCCGCGCGACACGCCGACCCCTGCCGTCTCCAGCCGTGCTGCAAGCCGCTCCAGCGAAGCCGCGTCGCGCACCTCCCAGCCGAAGAAGGCGACACCCTCGCCGCCGTCCTCCTCGACCACGACCCGCTGCTTGCGGTCGTCCATGCGCAGCGCAAGCTTCGCGCCGCTCTTCTCAACGAGCTGCATGCCCAGAAAGCGTGTGCCGAAACCCGTCCAGTCCTCCAGCGACCTTGCGTGAACGCCGACATATCCGAGCGCCTGGATGTCCATGGACCGCCTCCGAAGGGGCATGCTCAAGCTCACCGGGAATATGGGCTTGCGCACGTCGATTGGCAATTCGCGGCGGTGGCCTCTGTGCCTGACTGGCGCCTCACTCAGCCGCGGCGCTGGCTGGGCTTGCATGCGCCGAGATCAGATAATCGACCGCGGCCTGCACGCCGCCTTTGCGGTGCGGGATGCCAGCCACTGCGAGCGCCATCTCGGTGGTTGCAAGCGCGCCCATGAGCATGCCGTCGTTGATATCGCCGAGGTGGCCGATGCGGAAATACTTGCCGGCATAAGGCCCGAAGCTCGACCCATAGGAAATGTTGAAGGTTTCCAGCGCCAGACTGCGGAAGGCATCGGCATCGTGGCCGGCCGGCAGCATCACGGCCGTCACGGTCGGAGAATAGAACTTGGGCTCGCGGCACATGATCTCGAGCCCCCAGGCGCGCACGGCCGTGCGGGTTGCTTCCGCCAGTCGGTGATGGCGGGAAAACACGTTGTCGAGCCCTTCCTCGTGCAGCATCGCTATTCCCTCCGCCAGCCCATGCAGCATCTGGGTGGCCGGCGTGTAGGGGAAGAAACCGAGCTTGTTGAGATTGAGCATGTCCTCCCAGCTCCAGAACGATTTGCTCAGGGTGGAGCTGCGCGAGGCGGCGAGTGCCTTGTCGCTGATGGCGTTGAAGGACATGCCGGGAGGCAGCATCAACCCCTTCTGCGCCCCGCCAATCGTAACATCGACCTGCCATTCCTCGTGACGATAGTCCGTTGAAGCGAGCGATGAGATGGTGTCGACGAAAAACAGTGCCGGATGGCCGGTGGCATCGATCGCCCTGCGGATGTCCGCGATCGGGGAGAGACAGCCGGTCGATGTCTCATTGTGCAGCACGCAAACCGCCTTGATCTCCCGGTTCTTGTCCCTGCGCAGGTGCTCTTCGATCAACGAGGGCTCGGCACCGGTACGCCAGTCGGTCTTGATGAATTCAGGGCGCAGGCCAAGCTTCTCCGCCATGACCTTCCACAAGCTGGCGAACTGCCCGGTCTCCACCATCAGCACGCGATCTCCCGCGGAGAGCGTGTTGACGAGCGCAGCCTCCCACGCGCCGGTGCCGGTCGCGGTATAAATGATGACCGGCTTCGTGGTCTTGAAGATGGTCTTGATTCCGTCGAGGCATTTTTTCGCGAGCTTTGCGAATTCCGGGCCGCGGTGATCGATGATCGGGGTATCCATTGCGCGCAGCACGCGGTCCGGCAGCGGCGTGGGTCCGGGAATGTGCAGGAAATGACGGCCGACCGGGCGAGAGGAGTTTTTCGACATCAGCAAGTCCTTGGGGAGCACCATGGATTTAGAATGCGGCCCGTAGCGTGAGCAGCGCCGCGGCTTGCCGCCATGAAGGACGAATGCAACATTCAGTCAAGCCCCGGCCAAGTCGGATGATGGCATCGTGACAATGACAATGATGAGCAGCGGGATCGTTCCGGAGCTCGAACGGCGGCTCAAGACGGAGCTGTCGGGTGATGTGCATTTCGACCCGTTTACGCGCGGGCGCTATGCAACCGATGCCTCGCACTATCAGATGATGCCGGTTGGAGTGGTTGCGCCCCGCAGCATCGCGGAAGCGCAGCATGCGCTCACGCTGGCGCGCAAGGAGGGGGTAAGCGTCCTGCCGCGCGGCGGCGGCACCTCCCAGGCCGGGCAGACGGTCAACGCCTCTCTGATCATCGACTGCTCGAAATATCTCGATCGCATGGTGCGCCTCGATATTGTGGGCCGGCGCTGCACCGTCGAGCCCGGCATCGTTCTTGACGACCTCAATCGGCGACTCAAGCCGCACGGCTTGTGGTTCCCGGTCGACATCTCGACCAGCTCGCGCGCCACCATTGGCGGCATGGTCGGTAACAATTCGTGCGGCGCGCGCTCGCTGCGCTACGGCAATACACGCGAGAACGTGCTCGCGATCGACGCAGTGCTCGCGGATGGAACACCGGCGCATTTTGGCCTCGCTGCTCATGATCTTTCCGATCTGCCGGCCGGCTCGCCGCTCCTTCCGCTCGCGCGCGGGCTGCTGGCCCTTGCGGCACGGGAAGCTAACGAGATCGAGGCCAGATTTCCCAAGGTGCAGCGTCGGGTCGGCGGCTACAATCTCGACGCGTTTGCGCCAGGGCGCAACGATCTCAACCTCGCGCACATCCTGGTTGGCTCTGAAGGCACGCTTGCCTTCTCCACCCTGATCGAGCTGAAGCTCGCGCCGCTTCTCGGCGTCCGCGCCGTGGGAGCATGCCACTTCGGCAGCTTCGCCCAGGCCATGGATGCCACGCAGCACATCGTGAAGCTCGGCCCGATTGCGGTCGAGCTCATGGACCGCACCATGCTCTCGCTCGCTCGCGACATTGCAATGTTCCGGCCAACGATTGACGCCGTGGTGCATGGGGATCCCGAGGCGATCCTGTTCGTCGAGTTCGCCGAAGCGGAGAGCGCCGAGAGCTTCCGGCGCCTATTGCGGCTGCACGAGCTCATCGGCGATCTCGGCTTCGGCTGGGACAAACCGCAAGCGAAATGGGGCGGGGTCGTCGAGGTGCTCGATCCCAGCCTGCAAGCTGCCGTGGGCGACATGCGCACTGCCGGTCTCAACATCATGATGTCCATGAAAGAGGAGGGAAAGCCGGTCTCGTTCGTCGAGGATTGCGCCGTGCCGCTCGATCATCTCGCCGAATATACCTCGAGGCTGACGGACATCTTCAAGAAGCATGGCACCCGCGGCACTTGGTATGCGCACGCATCGGTCGGCTGCCTGCATGTGCGACCCGTGCTCAACCTGCGGCTCGAGAAGGATGTGAAGGCGATGCGCGCCATTGCCGAGGAAGCCTTTGCTCTCGTGCGCGCCTACAAGGGCTCTCATTCGGGCGAGCATGGCGACGGTATCGTCCGTTCCGAGTTCCACGAAGGCATGTTTGGCGCACGCCTGGTGCGTGCGTTCGAGCAAACCAAGGATTTGTTTGATCCGCGGGGGTTCTTCAATCCCGGCAAGATCGTGCGGCCGCCGAAATTCGACGATCGGGATTTATTGCGCTACGGCCCGGATTATCGGGGGCAACCGCTCGCGATACATTTCGACTGGTCCGCCTATTCCGGCGCCGGTGGTGGTTTCCAGGGCGCCGTCGAGATGTGCAACAACAACGGTGCCTGCCGCGCGCTCCACGGCGGCGTGATGTGCCCGAGCTACCGGGTCACGCGCGAGGAGCGCGACGTCACGCGTGGGCGCGCCAATACGCTGCGCCTGGCCATCACGGGCCAGCTCGGCGTTGATGCGCTCACCTCCGACGAGATGGTTGAGACGCTCAAGCTCTGCGTCTCGTGCAAGGCTTGCCGGCGCGAGTGCCCGACTGGCGTCGACATGGCGCGGATGAAGATTGAGGTGCAGGCTGCGCGCGCGGCAAGATTTGGCCTCTCGATGAAGGACAGGCTCGTCGCCTATCTGCCGCGCTACGCGCCCTATGCCGCGGCGTGGCCATGGCTTGCCAATCTGCGCAATGAGCTTCCGCCACTGCGGCGATGGTTCGAGCGTCACGCGGGATTGAGCGCGCGGCGGTCGCTGCCGCGCTGGCGCCGCGACGCGTGGCGGGAGCGACGGCGCGCAAGTCAGCCTGAGGGCGGCCCCGCAGTGGCGTTCTTCGCCGATACCTTCAATCGCTATTTCGAGCCGGAGAACATTGATGCGGCGCTCGCAGTCTTGCGGTCTGCGGGAGGGCAGGTCCATCTGCCAACGCGGCCGGCTGGCAGCTCTCGCCCGCTCTGCTGCGGGCGCACTTTTCTTTCCGTCGGTCTGGTCGATGAAGCCCGCCGCGAGGCTGAGCGCTGTGTGGCGGCGCTGGCGCCATTTGCCGGACGCGGGATTACAGTCGTTGGACTGGAGCCAAGCTGCGTGCTCGGCTTTCGCGACGAGATTCCTGCGCTTGTTCGCAGCGAGAATGCCCGCATGCTCGCGGGCCACGTGCTGCTGCTCGAAGAGTATCTGGAGCGCGCGGCGGGGAAGGGCAGGCTTGCGCTTCCCCTCAAGCCACTCGTGGGGCGCGCCCTTCTGCATGGCCATTGCCACCAGAAGTCGTTTGCCGTCATGCCGGCCGTGGAAGCAACGCTCAGGCGCATCCCGGGGCTCGCGGTCGAAAGCATCGATTCAAGCTGCTGCGGCATGGCGGGAAGCTTCGGCTATGCCGCCGATACAGTCGATGTCTCCATGAAGATGGGAGAGCTCTCGCTGTTCCCGGCCGTGCGCAATGCCGAGAACGCGATTGTGGTCGCCGACGGAACCTCGTGCCGCCACCAGATCAGGGACGGGACCGGACGCGAAGCCCTTCATGTCGCGCGCGTGCTGGCCATGAGCATCAACGCGGATGAGGCGGATGTCACCGCAGATTCCTAGCGGGGCTGGTCTGATGCTGCGCACGTCGAAAGCCTGATCATGCCATCTCAGGTCGCCCGTGCTTCGATCCCCGACACCCGGGTTCGCCGCGCCGAGCCAGGCGACATCGACGCGCTCATCAAGCTGGAGCACCGTGTATTCCCCACCGACCGAATCTCGCGCCGCAGCCTGCGCCGCCTTCACAAATCGCGGAGCTCTGCTGTGCTCGTGGCGGTTGAGAACGCGCATCTCGCCGGTACCGCGATTGTGCTGTTCCGGTCAGGATCCGTGGTTGCGCGGCTCTATTCAATTGCGGTGGCACCGCACGCCGGAGGACGCGGCGTCGCATCCATGCTGCTCGATGCGGCGGAGGAGGCATCGCTGGCGCGCGGCGCCCGCCTCATGCGGCTCGAAGTGCACCACGCCAACCATGCAGCAATCTCCCGCTACCGAAAGAGCGGTTATCGAGAGTTCGGCCGCTATCGTGCCTATTACGAGGACGGCGGCGATGCCCTGCGATTCGAAAAGCGCTTGCGCGGCGATGCCGCTGCCCTGCGCGACGCGCCGCCTTATTTTCACCAGACCACCGAATTCACGTGTGGTGCAGCCTGCATATTGATGGCGCTCGCCTGGGCCGATCGAACTTTCAAGCCGGCGCCCGCGTTGGAGTTTGCACTATGGCGCGAAGCCACCACCATCTTTTCGGGCGCAGGTCCCGGCGGTTGCGAGCCGTACGGGATGGCGGTCGCGCTCAGGCGCCATGGAGTCCGTCCCGAGATTTATGTCAGTCAAAGGGGCCCTTATTTTCTGGAGGGCGTCAGGTCGGTGGAGCGGCATCGAGTCATCGAGGTCGTCCAGACAGAGTTCAAACGGCAGGCGAGGGCGCTGGATATCCCCACCCACCTGACTCCTGTGAACGAATCGGTTCTCATGCGGGCCTTCGATGCCGGGAACGTGGCCATCGTCCTTGTTTCAGGCTATCACATGATCCCCCGAGGGGCGCCGCACTGGATTTTTGCCTTTGGCCGCAACGGACGGCATGTGCTGGTGCACGATCCCGCGGCGTTAAGAGATGATCAAGGAATGGCGGCTGCTGCCGAAAGCTACGCCGTGCCATGGATCGCATTCGAGCGCGTGATCCATGTGGGACGCGAGCGGCTGAGCGCAGCCATCGTCATCCGGAAAGGAGCTGCATGACCGGCTGGGTCATTCTGGTCGACCAGCCCAAAGACCTCCCGAACGCCGATACTCCCCACAAGGTGATCACGACGAGCGAATACCTCGCGCGTCCGCGCCTGTTCGATATCGGACGACCGAAGCTGGTCAATCTGGCGCGTTCCTATGCCTATCAGTCGAAGGGGTACTATGCGTCGCTGCTTGCCGAGGCGCGCGGCCATCGGGTGGTGCCGACGGTAGAGACCATGCTGGAGCTGCGCGAGGCGAAGCTCTATGAGCACGCCCTGCCGGAGCTTGAGGACGAGCTCAACCGTTGCGCGCGACGGGCCGATTTTCAGCCCGAGGCTGAGCTCAAGCTGCTGGTCTGCTTCGGCATCTCCCGCGACGCCCGCTTCGAATCGTTCGGCCGGCTGCTGTTCGACTGGTTTCGCTGTCCCGCGCTGGAGGTCAACGTGGAGCCGGGCAGCTGGCTCTCGATCGAGCGCATCCGGCCGCGCAACATTACCCGGCTTGCCAACGGCGAGGCGGGCTTCCTGCGGGAGTCGCTGCATCAGCACACGCGGCGCGAATGGCGCGATCCCAAGGCGCGGACGATCGCAAAATACGATCTTGCCGTGCTGTACGATCCGAACGAGAAGATGGCGCCATCCTCACCGAACAGCATCAAGCACATGGCACGCATCGCCGAGAAGCTGTCGATCGACATCGAGCCGATTACGCGCCGTCAGCTCGCGGAGCTTGCCGAGTACGATGGGCTGTTCATTCGCGAGACCACCTCGATTGACAACCACACCTATCGCTTCGCGCGGCGGGCCTGGCAGGAAGGCATGCCGGTCATTGACGATCCGATCTCCATGATCCGCTGCACCAACAAGGTGTTTCTCATGGAGTTGCTAAGCCAGAACCAGGTGGCGACCCCGGCGACTGTTATGCTGGCGGAGGTCGGAGACCTCGCGCGCGCAATGGACGAACTGGGGCTCCCGCTGGTGGTGAAAATCCCCGATGGGTCGTTCTCGCGCGGGGTGCACAAGGTGCAGACCGCAGATGAGTTCCGGCGCGTTGCTGACGAGCTGTTCGAGGAGACCGATCTTCTGTTGGCGCAGAAGTTCCTGCCGACCGAGTTCGACTGGCGGGTGGGGGTCCTCGGCGGCGAGCCGCTGTTCGTTTGCCAATACCGCATGGCGCGCGGGCATTGGCAAATCGTCAAGCATCGTCCCGACGGTTCCACGCGCGAGGGCGGTTTTCGCACTTTCGAGCTCGATCAAGCGCCGCCCGCTCTGATCGACATTGCCGTGCGAGCGGCGCGCCCGATCGGCGACGGCTTCTACGGGATTGATATCAAGGAGACGGAGCGCGGTTTCATAGTCATGGAGGTCAACGATAACCCGAACCTCGAGCACGGGATCGAGGACCAGGTCGGCAAGGACGAGGTCTGGATCCGTCTGCTCAAGTGGTTCACTGAGCGCTTCGAGCAGTAGGTTGCGAAATCAGCACTCCTGTTCGGTGCGTAAAGCTTGTCCCCGCATCGGGCCGGGGATCGCGCGCCACGTCGCAGGTCTCGCGGTCGCGCTGGCCATCACGCCCGCCATGGCGCAGCCGCTCGACAAGGTCTCCTTCGGCACCAACTGGGTGGCCGAGGCCGAGCATGGCGGCTTCTATCAGGCGCTGGTTGACGGCACCTACCGCAAATACGGACTCGACGTCGCCATCGTGCCGGGCGGGCCGAACGTGAACAACCGCATTCTGCTGCCCGTCGGCAAGCTCGATTTCTTCATGAGCGCCAATACGCTGCAGAGCTTCGACGCCGTCGCGCAGAATATCCCGACCATTGTGGTTGCTGCCATGTTCCAGAGGGATCCGCAGGTGCTGATGGCGCATCCCGGAGAGGGAATCGACAAATTCGAGGACCTGAAGCGGCTCACGCTGTTCATTTCGCGCGATGGCCTCGTCGGCTATTTCCAGTGGCTCAAGGCTGATTTCGGCTTCAGTGAGGCGCGGGTCAAGCCGTATACATCCAATCCGCAGCCGTTCCTCGCCGACAAGCGAAGCGCCATGCAGGGCTATGTCACCTCGGAGCCCTATGTCGTCGAGAAACAGGCCGGCTTCGAGCCCCAGGTGTTCCTGCTTGCTGATCAGGGCTTCGACAGCTACTCGACGCTGATCGAGACCCGCCGCGATCTGGTGGCTGGCAAGGCCGACTTGGTGCAGCGGTTTGTCGATGCCTCGATCGTCGGCTGGATGCGCTATCTCTACGGCGACAACGGCGCGGCGAATGCGCGCATCAAGCACGACAATCCCGAGATGACCGACGGGCTGCTGGACTATTCGCTGCGCAAGATGAAGGAGTACGGCATTGTCGACTCAGGCGATGCTGCAACGCTCGGCGTCGGTGCCATGACCGATGCGCGGATGAAGAGCTTCTATGAAAAGATGGCGCGTGTCGGCGTGGTCAAGCCCGCATTCGACGTGAGCAGGGCCTACACGCTGCAGTTCGTCAACCGCAGAGTCGGGCTCGACCTGCGGGGGCGATGAGTGCATCGCCTGACACGAGCGGGTCGCCATCTGATCACGGCACTCCCGTGGTCACTCTGCGGGGCGTGGGCAAGACCTTTGCAAGCGGGCTTGATGCGCTCGACGGTCTCGACCTCGATGTCCGTTCCGGCGAGTTCGTGTCCCTGCTAGGTCCTTCCGGGTGCGGAAAATCGACGGCGCTTCGCCTCATTGCGGGGCTGACCGGGCCGACACGCGGTTCGATCGAGTGGCGCGAAAGGCAGGGCGGGCAGACGCCGCACGCAATCGGTTTCGTGTTCCAGGAGCCCACCCTGATGCCGTGGGCGACCGTAGCCGCCAATGTGCGGCTGCCGCTCAAGCTCAAGGGGCAGGCCGCCGCCGCGCAGCCGCGCGTCGATGCGGCGCTTGCAGGCGTAGGGCTCGCGCGCTTCGCAAACAGCTACCCGCGCGAGCTCTCCGGCGGCATGAAGATGCGCGCATCGATTGCGCGCGCGCTGGTAACCGAGCCGCGGCTCCTGCTGATGGACGAGCCGTTCGCCGCGCTCGACGAGATCACCCGCTTTCGCCTCAATGACGACCTGCTGGCGTTGTGGCAGTCGCTCGGAAAGACCATCGTGTTCGTCACCCACTCCGTGTTCGAGTCGGTCTATCTCTCTCAACGCGTGGTCGTGATGACGCCGCGCCCGGGCGCGGTTTTCACTGAGCTTGCGATTGATGCTCCCTATCCTCGCGACGAGCGCTTCCGCACCTCGGCAGTCTACGCGGCGCTGTGCCGACGGGTCTCGGAATCCTTCGCGCGCGCGATGGCGGGGGCGTCATGAATGCGCGCATTGCCGGTGACGAGGCGTCTGGCCGCAAGGAGCGCCTGCTGCGCATGCTGCTGCCGGTTCTCATGCTCGCAGGAGGTCTTGTGCTTTGGCACCTCGTTGTGCGCGTCTACGACCTGCCGCCCTACGTGCTGCCGGGGCCGCGGCTCGTCTTCTCAACTCTCGTTTCAGACTGGCCGGTGCTTTCCGCGTCCCTTCTGGTCACGCTTGCCACTACACTCGAAGGCTTTCTGCTCGCCGCCTTTGGTGGCATCGCGCTTGCGATCCTATTCAATCAGTCGCGTCTGATTGAATATTCGCTCTATCCCTATGCTGTAATCCTGCAGGTAACGCCAATCGTGGCCATTGCGCCGCTGCTCTTGATCTACCTGCCGCAGCAGGCGGCGGTGCTTGCCTGCGCCTGGATCGTCGCCTTCTTTCCTGTGCTTGCCAATACAACGCTTGGCCTCAACTCGGTCGATCGCAATCTCGCTGATCTCTTCCGCCTGTACAGGGCAACCCGCCTGCAGGTACTCACCGAGCTGAAGCTCCCGGGCGCGCTCCCGCACATCCTGGCCGGGTTGCGCATCGCGGGCGGCCTCTCGCTCATCGGCGCTGTCGTCGCCGAGATCGCCGCGGGATCAGCGGGCGCAGGATCGGGGCTTGCCTACCGCATCGTGGAATCCGGCTATCGCCTCAACATTCCCCGCATGTTTGCGGCATTGCTGCTGCTCTCGGTGAGTGGGATTGCGATCTTTTTCGCGCTATCCTTCTGCTCCCATCTGTTGCTGCGGCGCTGGCACGAGAGCGCGCTCGCACGGGAAGCTTGAGATGCTCTACCGATCCCCCAGCGGCTCGAGGCGCGCCGCAACCCAGGTCGCGCGTGTCCCAGATCCGGCGAGAAACCGGATGAAGGCGCGGGACGCTTCCGGCTCCGAGCCGTCCGACATCAGCGCGCCCTCGTAGACGGTGTGGACCTGCAGCGGCGGCGGAACCGGGCCCGCGAGCTTGATGCCCTTGCTTTCGGGAATCTCGCTGACATTGTACAAGCCCATCTCGATCTCGCCCTTGGCGATCTGCTCCTGGCTTGCGGTTTGTGCGCCGCCGATCCGCAGCTTCTCCTTGAGCGCGTCGAGAATGCCGGCCGCGGCCAGCACCTTCTGCGCCTTCTCGCCGCTCTGGTTGGCCAGGCTCGGGTCGCCGTAGGCGATGGAACGCGCCGCCAGCAGCGCTTGTTTGAAGGCTTCCGGTGTCGATACGTCGGGCGCGGCCGCATCCGCCCGCACTGCAAGACCGAGCCCGGTGCTGGCAAGCCGCAGCCGGCTCTCCGGGTTGACGATGCCGTCGCGATCGAGCCCGTCCATCGCGGGCTCGGAGACGATGAGCGCGTCGAAGGTCTCACCCGCCTTGATCTTCGCCATGGCTGCGACCGGCGCGGCGAAGGTGAGAACGACCCGATCGCCGGTGTCCTTCTCGAACTCCGCGGCAAGCACGCGCACCGCATTCTGCACTGCGCCGACGCTGAGCACGCGGACCTCCGCTGCATCAGCCATGCCAAGAGGCGGCATCAGCGTTGCTGCAATCAGGACGGTCCGGCCGAAGGCGCGCATTGTTTCTTCTCCACGTTTCCTTATGGTCCGCCATCCTACCTGCGGGCCGCCCGATCCTCCACCATGCCAGATCGCCGAGCGCACGAGCGCATGCACAGGCTTACCGGCATAGCGCTCATGTGCGGCGCAGTGATGTGCTTTGGTGTGCTCGACACCACGGCCAAATACCTCAACCTGCACATGAGCACGCTGCAGGTGGTATGGGCGCGCTATACCGGCGCATTCCTGTTTCCGTTCGTGCTCTCGAACCCGTGGACGCGACCGCAGCTCACCATCACGGCGCGGCCGGGGCTGCAGATCGGACGCTCGGTGCTGATGCTCGCCTCCACGCTGTGCAATTTCGTGGCGCTGCGCTACCTCCAGCTTGATGAGGCCATTGCGCTCATCTTCTCCACCCCATTCTTCGTCGCCGCGCTCTCCGGCCCGATTTTGGGGGAATGGGTGCGCTGGCGGCGTTGGATCGCGATCGGCGTGGGCTTTCTCGGCGTTCTGGTCGTGGTGCGGCCGGGCGTCGGCACATTCCATCCTGCAGCGCTGTTGTCGCTCGCCTGCGCCTTGCTTTACGCCATCTATTCCATCATGACGCGCATTCTCGCCCGCACCGATTCGAACGCGACCACCCTGTTCTACTCCAATATTGTCGGTGCCGTGGCGCTCATTCCCGCGCTGCCGTTCATCTGGACCACGCCTACGGATCCCCTGATCATTACTCTCATGGTGATGATCGGCGCGGTGGGTGGGTTCGGCCACTATCTCCTGATCGCGGCGCATCGCCTCGCGCCCGCCGCCGTACTCTCGCCATTCATCTACACGGAGATTGTATGGGTGAGCATCTTGGGCTTGTTGGTATTTCGTGATGTCCCCAGCCGCTGGACGATTGCGGGCGCCACGATCGTGATCGGCTCCGGCCTTTACATCCTCCATCGCGAGCGCGCGCTGCTGGGAAAAAAGTGACGGAAGCGGTACTTCGCCCGTGCCGTTGCTTCCGCTTCGTGAGTGGGGCTAATTTTGCTCAGGGCCGCCCGGCGCGCTTCGCATCGGCCCGCATCGAGGGAGAGCCCATGGCGAAAAAACCGGTGCGCGCTGCGGATGGATCGCGGCGCGGGCTTAACGACGACATTGGCGAGGAGAAGCGGCTGACGATGTACCGCCTGCAGCTGGAGATCCGCGAGAGCGAGCAGCGCGCTTTCGATCTCTTCCTGCAGAATCTGGTCAAGGGAACGAGCCACCTCTCTCTCGGCCAGGAGGCGGTGGCCGCGGGGTTTGCCGCGGCGATGAAGCCGGGCGACCTTTCCTTTTGCACCTATCGCGGGCATGCGCATACGCTCGCGCGCGGCGTGCCGATCGAGAAGGTGCTGGGCGAGCTCATGCAGCGCGACAACGGGCTCATGCGTGGCAAGGGCGGCTCCATGCATCTCACCTCTGTCGAGCACGGCGTCATGGGCTCTTACGCCATCATCGGCGCGCACCTGCCGATCGCTTGCGGGGCTGCGCTGCGCGCGCAGTACAAAGGCGATAACGACGTGGCGGTCTGCTTCTTCGGCGACGGCACCACCAACATCGGCGCCTTCCATGAGGCGCTCAACTTCGCGGTGGTCTGGAAGTTGCCGGTGGTGTTCGTCTGCGAGAACAATCTCTACATGGAATACACCCCCATCGGCGAGGTCACCGCGGTGCCGCATCCCGCCGCCGACCGTGCCACCGCGTATGGGCTGAAGTCGATTGTCATCGACGGCAACGACGCCGACGAGGTTTATCGCGCGGCAATGGCCGCCTACGCCAAGGCGCGGGCCGGGGAGGGGCCTTCGCTCATCGAGTGCATGACTTACCGTCACAGCGGCCATTCGCGCGCCGATCCCGCGAAATACCGGCCAGAAGGCGAGCTCGAGAAATGGAAGGAGCGCGATCCGATCAAGATCTATCGCGAGCGGCTAAAGCAGTTCGGCATCGCCGACGACGTGATCGCGCGCATCGATGCCGATGTGAAGCAAAGGGTCGACGAGGCAACCGAGAAGTGCAAGTCGGCACCCCCGCCGCCGCTCGATATCCTCACGACCGACGTCTATGCCGACGGAGGATTCGCATGGCGGAACTGACCTATCGCGACGCGGTTGCGCGTGGCATCGCCCAGGAGATGACGCGCGACCCCGATGTCATCTTCTTCGGCGAGGACGTTGCCAAGCCAGGCGGAGTCTTCAAGACCACGGTCGGCCTCTACGAGCAGTTCGGGGGCAAGCGGGTGCGCGACTGCCCGATCTCCGAGCAGGCGATACTCGGCGCGGCAATGGGCGCGGCCATGACGGGCCTGAAGCCGATCGCCGAGATCATGTTCTCGGATTTTTTCGCGGTCTGCTTCGATTACATCGCCAATGAGTTCAGCAAGAGCCGCTACATGTCGAATGGCCAGGTCAAGTGCCCGCTGGTCGTCCGCACCGCAAATGGGGCGGGCTCGCGCTTTGGCGCGCAGCACTCGCAGAGCGTGGAGAACTGGGCGATGATGATCCCCGGCCTCAAGGTGGTCGCGCCCTCCACCCCGCGCGACGTGATCGGCCTGCTGGCCGCTGCGGTGCGGGATCCCGATCCCGTGATCTTCTTCGAGCACAAGTCGCTTTATCCCACCAAGGGCGAGGTGCCGGATGGCGAGATCGTGGACCGGCTCGGCGCCGCCAACATCGTGCGGCCCGGCCGCGATGCCACCATTCTCGCGCTTGCGCTGATGGTGCCGCGCGCGCTTGAGGCGGCAGAGCAGCTGAAGGCCAAGCATGGTATCGATTGCGAGGTGGTCGACGTACGCTCGCTCGTGCCGCTCGACACCCGCACCATCCTCGAATCAGTCGCGCGCACCCATCGTCTGTTCACGGTCGAGGAGAATCCACGCCTGTGCGGTTGGGGCGCCGAGATCGTTTCCATCGTGGCGGACGAGGCCTTCTACGATCTGGACGGGCCGCCGGTGCGCATCACCACCCCTCACATTCCGTTGCCGGCTGCCGACATATTGGAGGACATCGCGCTCCCCACGGTCGAGCGCATCGCGCAACGCGTGCAGCGCTCGATGAACGCGTAAATCATAGGAAACGTCACATGTACGAAAATCTGCTGGCCAATGTTCCCACCGATCTCTGGATCGGCGGCAAATGGCGCAAGGCTTCCGACGGCGGCCGGTTCGATGTGCTTGATCCGGCGACTGAGAACAGGATTGCGTCGGTCGCCAACGCCACGGTCGAGGACGCCAGGGCAGCACTCGATGCCGCGAGCGCAGCGTTTGAAGGTTGGGCGGCGAGGAAGCCGCGTGAGCGCGGCGAGATCCTGCGCAAGTCCTACGAGCTGATCATGCGCGACGCCGAGCGGCTCGCCAAGCTGATCACGCTGGAGAACGGCAAGGCGCTTTCCGACTCGCGCGGCGAGGTCGCCTATGCCGCCGAGTTCTTCCGCTGGTATGCGGAGGAGGCGGTGCGCAACCTCGGTAGCACGTCGCGCGCCCCGGCCTCCGGCGCTCGCATTCTCGTGCATCACAAGCCGGCGGGTATCGCAGTGCTGGTGACGCCGTGGAATTTCCCCGCCGCCATGGCGACCCGCAAGATTGGCCCGGCGCTTGCTGCCGGCTGTCCGGTCGTGCTCAAGCCCGCATCCGATACGCCGCTCACCATGCTCGCCCTGATGCCGATCATGGAGGAGGCGGGCGTCCCCGCCGGCGTGATCAATGTCATCCCCTCGCGGTCGTCGGGCAAGGTGGTGAGCGCCATGCTGCACGATTCCCGCGTGCGCGTTGTCTCCTTCACCGGGTCCACCGAGGTCGGACGCAAGCTCCTGCATGAGGCGGCCGATCATGTGGTCAAGCCCGCCATGGAGCTCGGCGGCAATGCCCCGTTCCTGGTGTTCGAGGACGCCGACATTGATGCGGCCATCGAAGGCGCGATGATTGCAAAGATGCGCAATATGGGTGAAGCCTGCACGTCCGCCAATCGGTTTTACGTGCATGAGAAGGTGCACGACGAGTTTGCGAAGAAGCTCACTGCGAAGATGGCGGCGCTCAAGGTCGGCAACGGCCTCGACGAGAGCGTTGCAGTCGGGCCGCTGGTCAATGCCGACGCCAAAAAGAAGGTCATGGAGCTCGTCGACGACGCCGTCGGCAAGGGCGCCAAGATTCTCACCGGCGGCAGGTCGCCGGGCGGGCCGGGACATTTCTATCCGCCGACGGTCCTCGATCAGGTGCCCGACGCCGCCAACATGCTGCGCGAGGAGATCTTCGGGCCGGTCGCGGCCATCCAGACGTTCAGTTCCGATGTCGAGGTGATCAGGCGCGCGAATGATACCGAGTATGGGCTCGTCGCTTATCTCTATACGAAGGATCTGAGCCGCGGCATGCGCGTGTCCGAGCAGCTCGACTTCGGCATGGTCGGGCTCAATCGCGGTCTGGTCTCCGATCCTGCCGCGCCGTTCGGCGGCATGAAGCAGTCCGGCATCGGCCGCGAGGGCGCGCACGAAGGGCTGATGGAGTTCATGGAGACTCAGTACATCTCCCTCGCCTGGTGATCCATCAATGGATGTGCTGATGCCGCAGCTCGGCGAGACCGTTGCGGAGGGCAGGATCACGCAGTGGTTCAAGTCGGCTGGCGATCCGATCGCGCCGGGCGACAATCTGTTCGAGATTGAGACCGATAAGGTGTCTATGGAGGTGCCCTCGACGGCAACCGGAGTGCTTGCGGAAATCCGCGTACCGGCTGGAGAGGTGGTACCGGTCGGGGCCGTGGTTGCGGTCATCGCCGACCGCACCGACCGAGCGAAGCCCGCGTCGGCGGCAGTCGCGCCCATCGCCCCGGCTAGCCCACTGCTCCGCAGTATGGCGGGGCTGGCGCCGTTTGCGACAACGCAGCCGGTTACGTGGTCGGCAACGGCGACGAGGCTCGATCCGTTCTTTGAAGTTCGGACGCCCGCGCGCAATTATGGGCCGGCCCGGGTTGCCGGCGGTGCTGCCGTCACGCCGCTGGCGCGCCGGCTTGCCGCAGAAGCGGGAATCGACTTGTCGCAGCTCAGGGGCAGCGGCCCGCATGGGCGCATCCGCGCGCGCGATGTCCAGGGAGGGCGCACAGCGCTCGCGCGTGCTGTGCCGGCGCTCACCGCGCGCGGCGAGCCCGCTGCCGAACAGATCAAGGCGCTTTACCGCGACGTGCCGTTCGAGGAGCTGCCTCTCGACACCATGCGCAGCGCCATCGCGCGGCGGCTCACTGCGGCAAAGCAGACCGTCCCGCATTATTATCTGAACGCCGATGTGGCCATCGTCCGCCTCCTTGAGCTGCGTGAAGCAGCCAATGCGGCCGCTACGGTGGGCGCGGATGGCAAGCCTGCGTTCAAGCTCTCGGTCAACGATCTCCTTATCAAGGCCTGGGCGGCGGCGCTGAAGCGGGTGCCGGATGCGAACGCGGTTTGGGCCGGGGACCGCATCCTGCGCTTCCGTTACTGCGACATCGGGGTTGCCGTTGCCATCGAGGGTGGGCTGCTCGCGCCCGTCATCCGGCGCGCTGAGAGCAAGTCTCTTTCGGTGATCTCAAACGAGATGAAGGATCTGACCGCCCGTGCTCGCGCGCGCAAGCTTGATCCCGCCGAATATCAAGGCGGCTCGTCCACGATCTCCAATCTCGGCATGTACGGGGTGCGCGAGTTTGGCGCCATCATCAATCCGCCGCAGGCGACCATGCTGGCAATCGGCGCGGCGCGGCGGCAGGCGGTGGAGCGGGCGGACGGTGCCGTCGCTTTTGCCAACATGATGTCAGTGACGCTCTCCTGCGATCACCGCGTGATCGACGGCGCGGTCGGCGCGCAACTGCTGGCCGCTTTCAGGAGCACTGTCGAGCAGCC